>Ga0172371_10001411_pt1 | contig 38068 bp, 28 predicted proteins | sample Lak12m_FD_114543 | JGI IMG/M metagenome (GOLD analysis project Ga0172371, IMG submission 114543) | Freshwater microbial communities from Kabuno Bay, South-Kivu, Congo - kab_022012_12m | ecosystem: Environmental > Aquatic > Freshwater > Lake | place: Democratic Republic of the Congo: South-Kivu... | reverse complement strand
TTTCGGGCACAACGAACCATGAAAGTCCCGGGCTTCGGTCGGCACTCCGTGGCTTCGCCTCGGAGAGGGGCATGAAGAGCGCCACGCTGCGCAATGATTTGGAGGGGAGATGCATCTCCCCTCCAAGCCTCCCCATACGTAGTTCCGACCGGTGTACTTCATGTCGAGAACTTTTATAGGAACTGCTATAAGGCCGGTCCAGTTCAGTGTCAAGTCCCCTTCAGTCCTTTCCTGACAATCTCCATAAAGGCGTTCAGAGTCGGAGAGACCCATCTTCCCTTGGACCAGATCATGAGGGTTGAGACCTCCAGATTGTCCTCCTCCCAGCGCAGGCGAACGAGCTTGTGCTTCTCTATCTCTTCAGAGATCGCCACCTCAGGGAGAATGGTGATGCCCGCGCCCGCCATCACGCACTGTTTGAGAAACCCGACGCTGTGAAAAATTCGGGTAGCCTCTAAGGGAATCCCCTTCTCTTCTAATATCTTCTCAAATAGCCGACGATAGCTGCAATCAACCTTGGAAAGGAGCAGCGTTTCTCCGGCCAGATCACGTGTGCGGACAACCCGCTTTCTTGCCAGACGGTTGCTCGCACAGGCCACGAGAGCGAGTGACTCGGCGCCCAGAGCCTCTACCTCCACATCTGAAGCATGAAAGGATTCTGTGAGGAGAAAGGCCAGGTCAATTGCGCCATTGCGAAGTTCTTTTTGAAGAGTCTCATGGGCGCAATTGATAAGATTGAGACGAATGCCTGGGAAACGGACGCTAAACTCGTAAATGACCGACGGCAAGCGGTGGATTCCCAAAGACTCGGGAATTCGAATGGTGAGCGATCCCTCCGGTTCCGCACCACCCCCGATTTCCGTTCGCGTTTCATCGGCCAAGTCCATAATCTTCTCCGCGTATGGTATGAGGCGCTCACCCGCGTCAGTGAGCAAGATCCGCCTTCCCAACCGATCGAAAAGTTGGACGCCAAGCTCTTCTTCAAGGGCCTGAATCTGTGCCGAGATGCTGGACTGGGCGTAATGGAGGCGTTGCGCGGCCTTGTTAAAGCTCAAGAGTTTGGCCACCATGAGAAAAGTCTTCAGGTGCCGGATTTCCATCATATCCTCCGTTCGTTGACTGATCGGGGTTTTCGATCCAACCTATCTAAACAAATCGCTTGTCACGATAATTAAACATCATTAATCTTGATATCAGATAATTGAGCCGAAATCAACAATTGGAGGTTCTTGTCATGAACAGGGTTGAACGAACGGTGGATCTCTTTCCGACAGTCTTGAACTGCTCTCAGGCCACGCTTACCGTTTTTGGCGAGCAATATGGACTGAATGCCGAAATGGCCGCGAAGTTGGGCCGGCCGCTGGGCGGCGGCATGGGGCACACGGCCGGGACCTGCGGCGCGGTAAGCGCTGCGGTGCTGGTTCTGGGGCTAGCGAACGATGGTCAAGACGAAGCGAGGGCCAGACAGGCTTCGTTTGCTGCCGTCCAAGAACTCTTCAGGAGTTTCGAAGCATTGCATGGGACGACGGAATGCAGGGACTTGCTGGGAGCTGATATGAGCACAGAGGACGGGATGAAGAAGATCAGAGAAGAAAAGCTTGTTATTAAGCGATGTCCCGCATTTGTGCGGGATGTGGCGAGCATACTCGAAAAGCTGTTGACAACCTGATTCACGAAGGCGGGTTGCAAATAACAAAATGACCGTGTTCGTCCAGCTGAAGAACATCAGGATATCTTTGGGCTGGTGCGTCCTGGGGGCGATGCTGTTCGGATTGTCAGTAGGACGGGTCTACAGGCCCCAGTCTGTCGACGCAGTCGTGTGCATCGCCCTCTTCCTGATGCTGTACCCGCCGATGCCTGAGGTGGATTCTGCAGGAGTCAAAGAGGTTTTCACGAAGCCTTGGCTGGTGGCCGCTGCCCTCAAAGGCGGAAAGAAGTAGTTGAGATCCGGTGCGAATCCTTCAGCTTTCGCTGCTGCTACTATTTGTCCATGAATTTGTCCAGCCTGATCCAATCTGAGACCGGCTCGTAGATTCCCTTCTCTACGTTTGCCTTCCACACCCGTCCCACGGGGAACCTGTTACTCCTTATGGTGAGGGGAGCAGACAGCCCGCCGGTATCGAAATCCTCCATGGACTGGAGAGCGTTGATCAAACCCGGTCCGTTGAGCTCTCCCGCCTTGTCGGCTTTTCGGAGGCACCCCACGGCAATCAGAGCGTTTACAATTCCCTGCATATAGTGGTTGTCCCGAAACTTGACTTCCGGATATTTTGTCTCGGTGTATGCTCTGATCTTCCGTATCATGGGCACATCTTCGTTCCACCAATACATGTAGGGATTCACGACGGTGTATCCTTCCGCGAGGGGACCGAGTCTATCCAGGACCATCTTTGAAGCGCCCCAGAATGTGCCCATGAAAGTGCACGTCATCCCCCGTGCCCTGCACATATGTATTACCGCGGGCACCGGGTCCACTATAAATCCGTGGAAGATGACGAAGTCCGGACTCTTGCTTTGCAGATCGTCTATCTGGGCCGTGATGTCTTTTGCCCCCAGAGAAACAACCTCTTCGGCAACCAGTTGGAGCCTCAATCTCTGGCACACGATTGATCCATATCTTATGGGATCCTTACCGAATTCGGAGTCGCTGTAAAAGAAGGCTACTTTCGCTCCTGGTTTCTCCTTTGCAATGTATTTGAGAAGAATTGCGAACATGTCCCCGTACGTGGGACCTGCAACGAACGTGTAGGGATTAATGCCCGGCTGAGCGAGTTCACCGGAAAAAGAGGTCGAGCCATAGAGCACGTGGTAGCGCTCCTTAAGGTCCAGGGAAACGGCCTTGCTCATCGCTGTGCTCTCGCCTATCATCACCAGCGGGTTGTCCAGTTCCATGATTTTCTTGAAGGCCGCCAGAGCCACGTCCAGCTTGTATTGGCCGTCCATAATGGTCCACTGGATCTTCTTTCCGTTGATTCCACCTTCCTGGTTGGCTATGGTCAGAGCATCGTCAACAGCGGACGCACCGTCTTTTCCGGCAAAGCCGAAGATGCCCGTGATGGGCAACACCGCGCCTATCTTGACGACATTTTCTGCCGGAACAGGGACAGCGATCAGGCAACTCAGGAAAATCGCAACCAACGCTGTTAGAAGTGTTGTTACTCTCACGACTTCTCATCCTTTCTAGTGAAGTTGTCAAATATGGCCTGAAGACGTCTTAGTGTACACGACAGAGAAGGATATCGCCATCCATTTGTGACAAGGGATCGGCCCTATGAAACCATTCTGTCTCGGCCTTTCCAATACTCCGCCCTGATGGCTTTTTTATCAATCTTCCCAAGATTGGTTACAGGAATCGCGTCGCGGAATTCCACGGTCTTAGGCGCTATCAGGCTTCCCTTCCGATCTTTGACGAATTTTATCAGCTCCTCTTCCGTGGCTGTCTTTCCTTCACGAAGCACCACAATGGCCTTGACTTCTTCGCCCCACTTATCGTGAGGAATGCCGATCACGGCAGCACCTTTCACGGCTTCATGTTCAAACAGTGCATCTTCGATCTCTCTGGGAAAGATGTTGAATCCGCCGCTCACTATCATGTCCTTTTTCCTGTCCACGATATACAGGAAACCTTCTTCGTCCTGTTTGGCGATGTCGCCCGTGTGCAGCCATCCATCCTTTATCGTCTCGGCCGTGGCTTCCGGATTCTTGAGGTACCCGTGCATCATGTTTGCGCATCTGACGACTATCTCGCCGCTTTCGCCCCTCGGCACCTCGTTTCCGTCTTCATCCAGAATTCTGACCTGAGCATGGAACGTTGGTCTGCCGGCTGAGCCGAAGATTCGTCTTTCTCGTTCGGGGTCCTCGATTATGTGTTCCTGTCGGGAGAGTGCGCTTATGGTCATGGGGGCTTCGGTTTGGCCGAAGAGTTGCGTCATAATAGGGCCAAACGTGTTGATGGCCTGCTTCAATCGCTCGGGAGCAATTGCCGATGCCCCGTAAATGATGTTTCGCAAGCTGCTCAGATCGTAATTGTTAAGGTCCGGATAATCCAACAGAACATATATCATGGTAGGCACAAGAAAGGTCGCGGTTATCTTCTCTTTTGTCACTGCTTCGAGAAACAATTTTGGATCGAAATGATCCAAAATCACGCATTTCCCTTTTCTCAACAATACCGGCAGCATGAGACAACCGCCTGCATGGGTTAGAGGAGTCATGTAGGCAAAGACCTCTCCCCAGTCGAGTCCGAATTCCAGCATCTCGATCAAAACCGTGTATACCCATGCACGATGTGAAAGCATGACCCCCTTGGGTTTGCCGGTTGTGCCGCCGGTGTAGTAAATGCCCACCAGATCTTCGGTATCCAAGATCGCTTTCTCGTACTCGGGAGAGTGGGTCCTCATAAGTTCCTGCAGGTGGAGATGTCCCTTCATGATTGAAGACGAATCCTTGCCCACGCAAATAAAGTTCTGCACCGTTTGCAGGTCAGGAATCATGCCTTTGACTCTGTCGGCCATCCGTTCGTGGTAGACCAGAGTCGTGCATTCAGCCTGATTCACCATGTAAATGTGGTCATTGGAACTGAGCAGCACAGCCAACGGTACCCTTATGCATCCAGCTTTTGCCACGGCAATTTCGCAAAAGACATACTCCGGGCAGTTTGCCATCAAGAAAGCGATCTTGTCCCCTTTTTTCAACCCAAGTTTCTGAAGCGCATTTACAAGGCAGTCCGCGTTGCGGCCCATTTCTCGGTAAGTGTATGATTTGTCCCCAAAGACTATGGCGGTGTTATCACCATATGACTGAACGCAACGATCGTAGAGCTCACCAATGGTCAAGCCTATCATGGTCTCCTCCTCTTTCGGCACGGCCTCCCGGCGGGACACCTCCTCCGCTCCGAACGGAGGACCTGACTGCGCTCCGGAGGTGTCCCGCCGGTTAGACAGAGTTACCGGCTTGAATGAGAGGTCGTGTTACTTTACGCTCTCCTCACCGTCCGGGGTCCGTTTGCATTAGTTATCAGACACGCATATGAAACATGAGCTTGTAGTCGAAAGCCATAATCGCTTCCCCTCGCTGGTTCTTGACTGTGTAGCGCCATGTCTGAATTCCTCTGTCCGGGCGCTTGGTAGGTTTTTTGTCCATGACTTCGACCAGCACTGTGATAGTATCGCCAATCTTCACCGGCGCCAGCATCTTCATATTGTCGGCCCCCAGCCACGCCACTGCAGCATCACCTGCGAATCCGGCGATGCTTACGAGTCCTACAGCCATGCCGAAGATCAGAGGGCCGTGCGCCAGCCTCTCGCCGAATTCTGTCTTGGCTGCGTATTCCTTGTCCATGTGTAGTGGATAGAAGTCCATGGTTAGTCCGGCCCACGCCACGAGGTGCGCTTCGGTTATGGTTATCGAGCCTGTTCCGTAAACGTCGCCCACGTTGAAATCGTCACCGTATTTGCTATGTGTCGTCATAATTCCTCCCTATGCATATTTTGCGCCCCCTCCTGTTATACCAATGCGCGTTGAGACAAGTAGTTCGAGGCTGTGGCAGGTAGTCTCCCTCACTTCGGATGACGCGGAGCCGTCAGACCTTCGTTCAGGAGACCACCTGGCCGCCTTCTTGACTATGTCACTCCCTTGATAGCGCAGTCGCATATATCACCCTTCGGCAGGCTTGAACTTGGGGAGGGTGAATTCATCGTCCAGTCTCTCAAAGGTCACCTCCACAGGCATGTCAAACCTGACAGCGTCGGGGTCGCACCCCACGATGTTGCTAAGCATCTGCACACCTTCATCCAGTCTCACCACCGCAACGACGTAGGGAATGTCGTTCACGAATGCGGAAGGAGAGTTGCTCTCGACAACTGTGAAGGAATACACCGTCCCTTTACCCGATGCATTTATCCACTCCACGCTATCCGACGAGCAGTGCGGGCAAGCTATCCTAGGATAGAAGATATGCTTTCCACAGTCCTTACATTTCTGTATGATGAGTTTTTCTTCCTTTGCCGCATCCCAGAATGGTCGCGCCCAATCATTTACTATTGGTACCGGTTTTCTCGGTATTTCCATTTTGTTGCTCCTCTTTACGGGATCTCGGTCCCCAGGACTGACACCTGAGCATCCATGTACGTGCCCCCGGTGCCTGTTTCCACTGCGAATCTCGCCCCCTGCACCTGCCGTTGGCCTGCCTTTCCCATGAGCTGTCTCGCAGCTTCCACGAGGAGCGATACTCCGCCGCCTGCTCCCGTATGCCCCTGGGAAAGCATTCCGCCGTTGGTGGTGGTGGGCAGGCGACCACCAGGCCACGTATCTCCCCTCAGATGCATTTCTCCGGCCTGCCCTCTTTCACAGAAACCTAACTCTTCCATGGCAATGATTTGATAGATAGGATAGGAGTCGTATATTTCAGCCACGTCCATGTCCTTGGGGCCAAGGCCTGCTTCCTCGAATGCCAGCCTGCCCGCCTCGGCCCATCCGAAACGTGTGACGTCCGGCTCTTGCGAGAAGACGAAATGAGTTACCTGACTGCCCTCTCCCAACAAGTAAACCGGCTTGTCCGTCAAATCCCGCGCCCTTTCCGCGGACGTCAAGATAAAGGCCGATCCACCGTCGAAAAGCATGTTCGATTGCTTTGCTCTCAGCGGTCTGGAAAGCATCTTGGAAGCCATGACCTCTTCTATGGTCAATGGTTTTTTGAATATTGCGTTGGGGTTAAGTTGGGCCCATTTTCTGTTGGACACACACACTGCCGCCATCTGTTCATCGGGACATCCGGTTTCGTATTGGTATCGAGCCGTAGTGAGGGCCGCTATCGTTGAATAATGCTGTCCAAAGGGGACCTCCCACTCGACTGAGATCCCCGCGGTCGAGAATAAATCTATTCCGCCCTGTAAGCTTACCCCGGAGCCCAGCCTGTCAGCGTGTACGCACAGCACATAGTTTGCGACGCCGCTTTGAATGAGACTCCCGCCCAGTTTGAGAAAACAGCTCCCACTGGAGCCACCCGCAAATATCTGGCAATTGGTCCGAGCATTCTTCAGGCCTATTTCCTCCGCAATCCTGCACGTAACAAGCTCCGTATTGAACTGCGGGCTGTACAGGGCTGCGGTGGGCATAACAAAGTCTATATCGTCCTTGCTGATGCCTGCGTCCTTGATGGCCAGCCTCGCCGACTCGATCGCATGATAAATCGCGGCCTTTTCCGGAAACCTTCCGGTGGGGACTTCGCCGATCCCCACTATGGCCACTTTGCCTCTCAAACTGCTCATAACTCTCTCCTCTACCTGATAGCCTTGGGATTTTTGTGTGAATGCGCCGGGGAGGGACTTTTTGCAAAAAGTCCCTCCCCGGACCCATCCCCAACAACTCCCAACATATCAGCGGCTTCCGCTGGTCGCCGCTCGACTGCAGTTCCAGTAGGATGTGGTGAACGAAGTGAACCGCATCTGTCGAAACATGAAACGGAACTCGGGGTTCCCATTCTTTGTAGTGACCGAAAGTTCATGAAAGTTGCCGTGTCTACAATCCTCTCGGTATGGGTCTACAATCCGAGCTGCTTGCCTATGATATTCTTTTGGATTTGTGTTGTACCGCCCCCTATGGACAGGATGAGGACATCTCTCAAGTACCTTTGAGCGTCGTACTCCATCGTGTAGCCGTACCCGCCGAGAATCTGGACTCCTTGCAGCGCCACACGTTTCGCTACTTCCGAACAATAGTATTTGGACATGGATGTCTCCTTAACGCATTCCATGCCCTGGGTCTCCTTCCACGCGGCAACATAGGCGAGAGTGCGAGCAGCCTCCAGTTCCGTCGCCATTTCAACCAACATGTGCTGGATGGATTGGAAGCGGCCTATTGGTTGGCCGAACTGTTCGCGCTCCTTGGCGTAGTTCAGGGCGTATTCAAACGCGGCCTGCCCTATTCCCAGGGAGCACGCGGACAGGCAGAGCCTCTCCTTGTTGAGCAACTTCATCATCTGATACCAGCCCTTGTTCAGGAATTCTTCACCACCCAGAATGTTCTCCGACGTGACCTTCACATCGTCGTAGTGAACCTCACATGTGTTGGAGCCTCTATGGCCGAGCATCTTGATGGGCCTGGCACTGTACCCCTCGGATTTGCCGTCCACCAGAAAGACCGTGATGCCTTTGGTCTTTGGTTCTCCTGTCCTCGTGTTGGTGACTATGATATCCGCAATACCCGCGCCGCTGATGAACATTTTGCTTCCGTTGATCACATAGTGACCGTCCTTGTAAACGGCCCTGGTCCTGATATTGGCGGCATCGGAACCTGCATTGGGTTCTGTGAGCGCATACGCGAATTTCATTTCTCCGTTGACAAGCCTCGGAAGGTATCTCCTTTTTTGCTCTTCATTTCCGTTGACTCCGATGATGTGGTTCCCATAAAGCATGATATTTCCCGCGGCCCAAGCCAAAACGGGAAGCTTCTTGGCCACTTCTTCGAAGAAAATCATTTCGTCTATGACGTTGCCGCCCTGCCCGCCATATTCCTCGGGAACATTGATCCCCATGAATCCAAGGTCGCACAATTTCTGAAGAAGTCCGTGAGGATACTCTTCCCTTGCGTCTATCTCCCTGGCCACCTCCGGGGGAATTTCCTTCTCTACGAAGCGGCGGACGGTGTCACGCAACATTTCTTGTTCTTCCGTAAATCTGAAATCCATCTTCTTCTCCATATGTTGATAGCCTGCGATTTCTTCCCCTCAAAATGGGGCTGTGAGTTCTGTCGGCGCGAATCCCTATGAAACGGTCCGGGCGAGATTCTTACAGATGGATCCGTATTCTGCCGCCATCTTGCGTATCACTTCACCTGCAGGCAGTATTTCCTCCGTTTGCGCTACGCTCTTGCCGGCACTCCAGAGTTCCAGCCATTTCTTGGACCCCAGTTCCGGCCGTTCCTTAAAGTCCTCGATGCTGCGGGCAAGCCATGTGGCCGGATTGCCCGTGATCATGTCCGTGCAGACGATGTCTTCAGGGCCGGCGGCCACAACCGCCTCCTTGTAACCTTGAACGGCCCTTGATTCGTGGGTGGCTATCAGACGAGTACCGACAACCACGGCGCAAGCGCCCAGGGCCATAGCCGCAGCCATTTGAGCGCCGGTACTGATGCCTCCCGCTGCCACCACGGGTAAGCCCACTTTGGATTTCAAGTAGGGGACCAATATGATGGTTGGAACACGGCCACAGTGTCCCCCGGCGTCCGAGGCAACCGCAACCAGTCCGTCCACGCCCCTGTCTGCCGCTTTGACGGCCTGCTCCAGCGAGATCACATCGGCAAAGACCTTGCCGCCGTTCGCGTGCACATCCTCAATGATGAGTCTCGGATCACCGAGAGATGTCAGGAAGAATTTCACCCCCGCGTCCAGGCAAAGCGCCAGCTGTTCCTTCCACGGGAATTTCCCGGACACATGAATGTTCACGCCGATGGGCTTATCCGTCCGGTTTCTGATGTTCTTCAACGCGGCCCGCAGGTCGTCGGTTGCCCGGTAATTGGGTAACGGGAAGGCCCCAAGTGCCCCGGCCTCGGAAACCTCCACCGTCAGATCCTCGTACGACACCAGGAACATGGGTGCCCCAATTATCGGGTACTCCACGTTGATCATCCTGGTGAAAGCTGTGTCAATTGCGGCCAATGAATTCCCTTTCAGAATCGTTCCGGTTATCTCCCTCACCCGATCCGTCTCCCCGTGGGAGAGGGATGGGTGAGGGTTTCCCGATGCAGCCTCCTGCCTAATCGTGCCAGGAACTTGACCGTTGCCCTGGTTTTGAGACAGTTTGCGGTTATGCTCTCTCATCCGCACACACCCACACAAATGCATCATTGTTGCGGAGTTTTGGGCTCCGTGATCGGTTTCTCTATAACAAACCGCTTGTTTTTCGCATCCGCCTTCAAGATAAGACTTGAGAAGCTGCTGACGTGCCGCTTGGGGCCGAAAGTGATGTTCGGTCCCATGCCGCCCATATCGTAGTTGTTGATGCTCTCCAGCCCCTTGATGTAGGATTCCGGGGTAAGATCTTTCCCTGCCTTGCGCAGACCTTCCACCGCGGCTTCAATGTAGCCCCATCCCGCGAGATACAGGTAGTCGGGATACTTCGGGTTGCCCAGTTGCTTTTCGTAGTTCCCGTACTTCTTGTTGATTTCCTTGGCACGGTTGATTCCGGGTAGATCCATGTAACCCGGAGCGTAGGGGGTCACAAGCAGGTATCCCTCGGCCTCGTCACCCACCAGATCGAACAGTGGCGGCACTCCCGTGGTATTATTGGAGATTAGATTCACGTCCCATCCCATCTTTGTCTTTTGCTTGATGATTGCGGCAGACTGGGCCAGATAAGTCCACAGGACTATCCAGTCCACTTTCGCCTCTTTCATGGCATTCATTTGGGGTGAAAAATCTATTGTGCCCATTTTGTACGGGGCGGCCTCAACGATTTGTGAGTTCATGAATTTGGCCGCAGCCTGAGCTCCCTCAAGCCCTTCTCTTCCAAATCCGTCATCCTGATAAATCATCCCGATCCTGGCCTTGGGGTTCTTTTCGAGGACATATTCCACAGCCAGGGCGGCCATGCTGTATTGGACCGTGTGGGGTACGAACACCCACTGGTTGCCTGGATCAAAGAACTTCTTGTTGGCTCCGTGGGGCATCATCACGACTTTGTTTTCTTCGCAGAGGGGAAGAATTGCGCTCGCGCCCGCGGACCCGAGGTTGAAGGCTATGGCAAAGACCCCGTCCTTCAGGATGACCTTCTTGGCTGCATTCATCGTCGTGTTCGGCAGGATCCCGTTATCCTCGACAATCAGCTCGATCTTCCTGCCCGATACCCCGCCCTGGTCGTTGACCCAGGCCACGTAATCCTTGAATGCGTCCGATATGGGAGTCCCCGCATATTTTCCGGGACCCGAGAAATCCACCAGGCAGGCCAGCTTCACTTCCTTGTCCGTTACACCCCGAACTTCGGAGCCGGCCGCGGCGGACAACATGAGGCACAACAGACCTGCCGCAAGGGCGGTTACCATAAAGACTCTCGTTCTCATCAGCGTTCCTCCTCGAAAGTTGGACGGTTTGCCCGCGGCCCGCTTGGGACCGCTGAAAACACCTGATCATGCCGGCAGTACTCAGTACTTGAAGGGCCAGGTCTTCCAGTAGAGCTTCGCCCTCCTGTAGATCCCAGCGAGTCCCTGTGGCTCAAACAGGAGTGCAAGGACGACGATCAAGCCGAATATGCCCATCTTGAGATCTACGATAAGACCCCCCAACACCGGGTAGCTATCTTTGACGAGGTCTGTCGCATAGACTATCCCGTGGGGAATGCCCGTTATCAAAGCGGCCCCCAGGATTGATCCCAGAATCGTACCCAGTCCTCCCAGTATGATCATGGCGATGTAGGCTATAGACAGAGACAGATCGAAGCTCCCGGGAACAATCCACTTCTGGTAATGAGCCAAGAGCGCACCGGCTATCCCCGCGTAAAAAGAACTTATGCCGAAGGCCATCACCTTATACTTTGCCAAAGGAATGCCCATGGCCTCCGCTGCAATATCCCTGTCCCTAATAGCGATGAAACTTCTGCCGAATTTGCTTCGAACGATGTTCTTCGCGCACAACGTAGCCAAGGCCGCGAATGCAAAAAGAAAGTAGAAATACTCTTTCTCCGATCGGATCTCGTAGCCTGCGATGGAGATGCGCTTGACGGCCATACCCATGTCGCCCTTGGTCAAGTCCCAGTGAAACAGGACGTATTCGACTATGAACCCGAAGGCCAGCGTCCCCAGGGCGAGGTAAAGGCCCTTGAGCCTCAGGGCTGGAACGCCGACAATCATTCCGAGCAGAGCAGCCATAAAACCGGAAAGCGGGAGGGTAACAACAAAAGGAAGCCCCAAGTGGTCTGAGGCGAGAGCCGTCGTGTAAGCTCCTATGGCGACAAAGGCCCCATGGCCGAGCGATATCTGTCCCGTATATCCTACGACCAGATTGAGCCCCAAGGCTCCGATCACAGCTATGGAAATCTCATTAAGAATGCCCAGCTGGTAGAGCGACAGGAAATACGGACAGACAATAATGAACGCGATAAATATAGCGAGCCATACTTTGACCCATAAAGTCTTAAATAGGGCCATGTCCGACTTGTAACTCGTTTCAAACTTGCCGCCCATGTTTGGTCCTTATACCCGCTCCACCTTTTCTTTGCCGAATATCCCATGAGGCCTGATCATCAGGACGAGGATCATTGCTGCAAAGGCCGTAACTTCCTTTACATCTCCGAAATGGAATCCCCCGACTATCGTTCCGCTGAGGTAGTTCGCCGCAAGACCTTCCACAACGCCGATTATCGCCCCACCCACAATTGCACCTCTGATACTGTCAATCCCGCCGAGTATGGCTGCGGCTATTGCTTTGATGCCCGTGTGGCTCATGGCGAGGCGCACGAAGCTCTGATCCGCCATGAAGACCCCCGCTACGACGGCAACCGCAGCCCCTATTGCCCATGCAATCATGTGGATGCTCTTCACGTTTATGCCCATGAGCCCTGCCGTGTGCGGGTCTTCCGAGGCTCCCCTCATGGAAATGCCCAGTAGGGAGCGATTGAAAAAGGCCACAAACACGATAAAGAGGAGAATCGAGATCCCGACGGTGTAGAGAGCGCCCCTCGACAGAATCATACCGGCCACTACAAGCGTCTTGTCCGTGAAGGGGGCTTTGATGGAATAGACGTCGTGTCCCCAGATCAGTCCCGAGGCGGACGTAAGTATGCTTGCAAGCCCCACCGTGATCATTATGGTGCTGAATACGGGCTCCCCCACCATTTTTCGGAAGAAGAGCATGTCAATAACAACGCCGAGAAAACCCCCGAGAAAAATAGCGATCAGAAAAGCGAGCGCATACGGCAGGCCGAGCAAAGTCGCGAAGGTGTAACAGATAAAGGCACCTACCATACTCAATTCGCCCTGGGCAAAATTTAGTATACCCGTGGACTTGAATATCAGTACAAACCCCAGGGCAAGCAACGCATAGATCGCGCCCATTGACAATCCATTAATTAGGATTTCCAGCACTTTATCCATTTCGCGAACACTCTCCCTCGGATGGTAGTCCGATATGCTTCCGTTTCACCTGTAAAGCTCGTCGATCTCTCTCTGAAAACGCTTGGCTATAACCTTTCTCTTGACCTTCTGGGTTGCAGTGAGCTCTTCGTCGTCCTGATCCAGTTCTTTCTCAAGAATTTTGAATTTCTTGACGGTTTCCACGTTGGCTAACGCCTGATTCACCTTGTCAATTTCCTCGCGAATCAGCTTTTGGACCTCGGAGTTCACCGCGAGGCTCTTGTATGTCGTGTAAGGGATTCTGTTGTTTTGTGCCCAGTTGCCAACATTGTCGTAATCGAGTTGTATCAGCGCGGTCAGATATTTCTTGCCGTCTCCGATTACTATGGCCTCCTTCAAATAGGGGCTGCATTTCATCTTGTTCTCTATTTCCGACGGAGAGATATTCTTCCCTCCTGATGTGATTATGATGTCTTTCTTGCGATCCACCACGAAAAGGTGACCGTCGTGGTCAAGTTGCCCAATATCCCCTGAATGCAACCAACCGTCTTTAATGCTTTCCCTCGTGGCCTGATCGTCTCGATAGTAGCCGGAGAATACCGAGTCCCCTCGAACGAGTATCTCGCCGTCGTCACCGAGCCTGAGTTCCAAACCACAGCAGGGTTCACCCACTGAACCATGCTTGATCACATGGTGAGGCCCTGAAACAGCTCCACAGGTCTCAGTGAGACCGTACATTTCAACAGTGGTGACCCCCATAGACCGGAAGAACTCCAATACCTCCGGCGCAATCGGAGCGCCGCCGCTCATCAGGCAGCGACACCTGAGTAGGCCAATTTTGTCCCTTATGGGCCTGAAGCTCCACAAGTAAGCCAATCCGTAGCTAACGAGTACCCATAGCGGCATCCGTTGCTTTTTCATCTTGTAATGAGCCGCTTTTTTGCCCACCGGCCTAGAGAAGTTAAACATGAGCTTCTTGAATCGCGTACTGTCCTCAAGCTTTATCCTGACCCCTGAATACAGTTTTTCCAGAATTCGCGGGACTGCCGCGAAAAACGTGGGCGAAATCTCCCTGATGTTTTCTTGAACAGTATCAATGGATTCGGCGAAGCTGATCGTATACCCGAAGACGAGGGGCAATACCACGGACAGGTTTCTCTCAAAGATGTGGCAGAGCGGCAAATATGACAGTAAGGAATCTCGTTCGCTGAAATGCAATACCGGCTGTAAGCAATACCTGACCTCGTGAATGACGTTCCTGTGCGATATCATAGCCCCTTTCGGCGGGCCTGTCGTTCCCGACGTGTACACTATGAACGCAACGTCATCCGGCTTGGTTCCTTCCACGAGCTGCCCAAAACCTTTCGGATCCTTTTCGCGCCGCCTTAGCCCCAACTCCTCTACTTCCGCGTAGCTCGTGATCAACGGGTCATTGTAGTGCCGCAATCCCTTCATGGAGATCACGATCATCTTCTTCAGGAGAGGCAGTTCATCCTTGACCGCGAGCACCTTGTCGGCCTGCTCCTGGTCCGAGACCACCACGAAGCGCGACTGCGAATGGGCGATGATATACTTGACCTGTTCAGCGGAATTTGTCGGGTAGATGCCTACGGAAACGCCCCCGAGGCTCTGGAATGCCAGGTCCGCAAAGATCCATTCCGGGCAATTCTCTCCTAGAATGGCTCCCTGTTCTCCTCGGGACATTCCGAGTTCCACAAGTCCCATACACAGCAGCTCGGTCTTTTCCAGGTACTGCCGCCAAGAGATCTCATGCCAGATGCCCTTGAATTTTTGCCGCATAGCGACACGGTCCCCGAACATCCGGGCTTTTTCGGCCAACAGTTTGGGCATCGTGGTGTTGACTCTTTCCATATGTGCGTCTCGCTATGCGATGGTGGGGCCGGGTAAAGGCCCTCTCCAGGTCACCCTCCGAGAAAGGATAACCAGGTGACTGAACGTGGCACCCGGAAGCGTGTCCGGAGGGTGCGGTACCGAACGTAGGGGCGGGGTTTATCCCCGCCCGCCGCATAGGTTCCCGGATAACGGGCTGGGATAAACCCAGCCCCTACTTCACTCCATGCAACGACATGCCCGGGACCTGTCATTGCGAGCGAAGGGAAGCAATCTCAGTGGATGAAAATAGACAACCGTACTCGCGTCATAGAGTACTTCGTGTCAGTTCTTCGTCTCTCCGAGATAGGCTTCGATCACTTCAGGATTCTTCGCTATTTCAGCCGGGGTCCCTTCAGCGATCTTGACTCCAAAGTTTAGAACGGCCACTCGATCCGACAAATCCATCACTACTCTCATGTCATGCTCGATGAGCACGACCGTGATTTTCATCTCCTCATTGATGTCCAGTATGTATCTGGCGGTGTCTTCGGTTTCCTCAAGGTTCATGCCGCTCACCGGTTCGTCCACAAGAACAATTTTGGGCTCCATGGTGAGTGCTCTTCCCAGCTCCACCCTTTTCCGAACCCCGTACGAAAGTGCGCCCACGGGAGTATTTCTGAATTTCTGGAGGTCCAGCAGCTCAATGATGTCCTCGACCTTGTCGCGGCATTCCACTTCCTGCTTCGAACACCGCCCGATGTACAGGGCAGCAGCGAATAGGCCGTAGTTGAGCAGGTGTTCTCTTGCGGACATCAGGTTGTCGAGCACAGTCATTCCGCGAAACAGCTCTATGTTCTGGAACGCTCGCGCGATACCCATTCGAGCAATCTTATGCGGAGGCCTGCCCAGAAGCTCCTTGCCGGCAAACTTTATGCTGCCGCTCTCGGCCTTGTATATTCCGCTTACGCAATTGAACAGCGTGGTCTTCCCGGCTCCATTGGGCCCGATTATTGAGAAAATCTCCCCCTGGAGCACGCTCAAAGAGATCTGTGACACCGCCCGGATGCCCCCGAAGCTCATCGTCAAACCGGATATCTCCAGCAATGTGTCAGGGCGATCGGTCACGACAGCCAGCGCTTTCTTCTTCGGTAATGCTTGATTTGTCTAAGGCTCTTATTGGTACCGAGTTCGGTAAGACCGAGGTAGAACTCGCGAATGTCCCGGTTTTCCCGGAGCGCTTCAGTTGGACCCTCCATCACCACTCTTCCGTTCTCGAGGACGTAGGCGTAATGGGCAATGGATAGCGCCACATTCGCGTTTTGCTCGACCACGAGCACTGCGACGCCCTGTTCTCTGTTGATCCTGTCAATTATTTGAAAAATCTCCGTCACAATCATGGGCGCCAGACCAAGCGAAGGCTCGTCCATGACTATTAGCTTGGGTTCCGCGACCAGGGCCCGCGCTATAGCCAGCATCTGCTGTTCGCCTCCGCTCAAATACCCGGCCCGTTGGCCGGCACGCTTCTTCAGGATGGGGAAGTACTCGTGGACAGTCTCTTTGCCCTTGCGAAACCTGCTGCGGTCCCGCAGCCTGTAGGAACCTATGAGCAAATTCTCATCTACGGTCAGCTCCGCGAAGATTCGGCGTCCTTCCGGGACTTGAAGTATGCCCAGCGCTGCTATTGCGTGGGAGGCATTATCGTTGATGACACGGCCCTCGAATTCAACGCTTCCGTCTTCTATGGTTAGATCCAGAGTCTTCCTGATGCCGGAAACCGCATTGATCGTAGTCGTCTTGCCCGCACCGTTGGCGCCGAGCAGCGCAACAATTCGCCCGGCAGGGACTTCCATGGAAATTCCTTTGAGTGCGAGAATGATATCGCTGTATACGACTTCGAGGTTTGTGATTCTCAGCATCGGTCACTCATGCTTGGTTTTCCAGGTCAATCGAGAGCATATCTGAAACACATCGAGGCCACGGTACTCTGATGATGGGAAGCGGGCGGGTTTGGCCCCGCCCCTGCAGCGACCTCCTGAGACCCTTACTGGTCCAAGTCCTGAATTCTGCATCGCATTCAGTACAGCTTTCTCGATTGAGAGAGCACCCATCGGCCCGAGTCGTCGTCCCGACGAAAGTCGGGATCCAGATGGGGATCTGTTTCCTGCGTCTCCTGGATACCGGCTTTCGCCGGTATGACGTCGGTCGCACCGAAATACGTGACCGAAATTGGCCGGCAGTACTTAGAAAAATGCACCGCCGTTCACGACAACCACGTGGCCGGTCATGTAGTTGGCCGCGCTGGATGCAAGGTACAGGGCTGTCTGCGCTATTTCTTCCGGGGTGGCGAACACCTTCAATGGAGTGAGCTTGAACTCTTTCTCCATGAGTTTTTCGTTGCTCCACAAGGCCTTGCTGAAGTCGGTCTTCACAATTCGCGGTGCAATGGCATTTACTCTGACATTGTATGGCCCCAACTCAAGTGCCATTGCTTTGGTAAGCATATTGATCCCGGCCTTGCTGATGCAATACGGCCCCAGACCGGCTGCCGGGCTTACCCCACCGGCCGAAGAAATATTTATTATGTTGCCTGACTTCTGGTCCCGCATTATCTTGCCGACCAGCTTGCTGACCACGAAGTAGCCCTTCAAGTTGGTCTCCATTATGTGATCGAAGACTGATTCCTCAGTGTCTACAATCGGCCCCATGGCAGGATTGGTGGCCGCGTTGTTTACGAGCACGTCAATTCGGCCGTACTCTTTCATGGTCTTTTCTACAAGGTTATTCAGATCTTCCGACTTTCGGGCATGGGCTGATACTTCCAGACACTTCCTACCCATGCCTCGGACCTGGTCGCCGACTGCCTGCAGATCCGGCAACTTTCGAGCGGCTATGGCAAGGTCGGCACCGGCATCAGCAAAGGCCAGAGCGACCGATCTGCCTATCCCTCGGCTAGCACCCGTCACCAATACGACTTTTCCTTCTTGTGCAAGGAATGAGCTATCCATTTGCTATACTCCTCGGTGTTCGATTGTGTCTCTCGACGTAAGCGGCTGCCGGAAACGATGTCGTATTGGCCGGCCGCCGCCCTGGAGGACTCCCTCACTTCGGACGACGCAAAGCCGTCAAACCTTCGTTCGAGAGCCCCCAGGCCTGCGGGTCGAACCAGTCAAAGATCCCGGCAACTGTTATCAGCGGTTTCCTGTGCAGGCCAGGCAACTAGGAGTTCACGCCGGCCATCTCTTCAACAAGTTTTTTGCACTGCTCCACTACCTTGCCGGCCTCCATCCATATGGTCATCCTTTCTGCCATGGGAGATCCTTCGCCGTGGACGCAAATTGTTTCCAGGTCGGCGCCTGTCATCCGCCTTATGAGGTCCAGCATTTTGAGGCGCTTTTCGGTTGATATATCCTTCTTTGCGCCGAGGTATTTCTTTATGTAATCATGCGTTGCGGGATTCTCGTAGTCTTTGTACGTGGGAGCCGTCACCAGCAGTCCGCCGGCCAGATCCTGGATCACTTTGACCACGTCGTGGCAATTGTGAGCAAAGTGATACTTTGCAATGTTGGTGGTTACAGGGTTGGGGACGGCCATGTCACCGTGCATAACGAAATCGTAGCACGCAGCCTTGGACAGGGACTTGAGAGTCTCCAGGTATATGACGAGATCTGTTAGCTTCTCTCTTACGTGGGGAGCTTTTGTGACGCCGTTATAATCGGCTATGGCTTTGGCCATTCCAACCAGCTGCTCGGACAACGGCACTCGATATGCGCAGCCCGTCCGCCTGTGCAACAGCGCGAAATTGTAAACCATTGTCGCGGCGAACTTCCATTCACCGCAAAGAAATACTCTTTCCCACGGGATGAATACATCATCGAAAATGATTAGAGAATCCGTGTGCATCCTCAAGGGGCGCTCATTGGGGAATTCTATGGAGCTCAAGGACGACCGGAACGGTCTGACGACCTGCGTTATTCCTTTTGTATTGGGCGGAATAGCAAAGGACACCGCATAATCGGCATCCTGCTCGGTCATCTGCCGGCACGGCACGGCAATGATTTCCTGGCAATAGGCCGCACCGGTGATGTGAACCTTGGCTCCCCTGACGACTATGCCCTTACTGTTCTTGTCCACTACCCGAACGTAGTAGTCGGGATGTGCCTGGCCAGGGTCGGAAGGTCGCAACATCCTGTCGCCCTTTGCACAGGTGACAGCTGCACACGCTGCAATGTCGTCCTTTTTCAAGTACCGCCGGAAGTTCTCGGCCCTATCAATATAGTCTTGATTGCCCATCATGTGGGCAGTTATGGTGATTGCGTTCAACGCGTCGGAACCAATGTCGTGAGCCAAAGGAATGTATCCGTCCGCAATGGCGGTAGACGTCACGATCAATTCATAAGCCTTCAGAAGGTCTTCCGCTGTCTTAGGTTTGTGGTAGTATCTGCTTACCGGCTCACCAAGCTCAGGATCGTCTACCAGAGCGAGATCCTTATACTTGGGATCGTGGGCCATCTCGTAGTCCACTGCCATTGTGTTTACACAAGTGGAGAGGTTGCGGTCGGTTGCTACGTTCTTGATCCGTTCACCTCTGTAATAAACGACTCTTCCGTCGTCCAGTTTTGCCTTGTATTCTTCGGCGGTCATAAGGGCCATTGATTTGCCTCCTAAGATAATCGTGCTCCGGCTGGAAGTTGCACGGTCACCGGAGCTTGCTCAAGACTTTCCGAAACAGGTCCCTACCAACTCCTTGCCTCAGCCGGCACCCCACAATGGTAAGCCGGTAGAACCTGGTGCTCCAGATCAGTCCCCATCATCGTGTCCACGCACATGAGAGCACAAAGGGAAGCGCCGTCCACACCGCCTCCCCACATTCTTTCGCCGTATTGATCGCCGACGAAGTAAAGGTTTTCTATGTACGGGCTCTTAATAGGAGGCCTGTTTTCTCCTACGGGTCTCCAATTGCCGTACGCTTCATCGGATGGAGTCCAGATTACAAATTCCACATTTTCTTTGTAGTTCTTGAAGGTTCTTTTGAACCATTCCATGCAGTAATTGATTACTCGCATGACTTTCTGCGGATTGCGCATCTCTTTGTCGGTAAGTGCCGTGGAAAAGCAGAAATCTCTCTTGCCTTCAGGAGCTCGTTTGGCGCAGGAAGCCATGTTCCACATGACCATATCCACAGCTCCTATATATCCTTCGTGCTTGATTATTCCCGGCATCCAAACGAAGCTCTTTTCGTCAACTCCAAATTCTTCCCAGATGTTGTTCTTCAGCCCGATGAAGGCAGAGAGAAGCCCCGCGGACCAGAACTTCTGCTGAACCAGATCAACCCATTCCTGTGGGAAATGCCGCGGATGAATCACGTTGAAGATGTGCTTGACCGGGATGTTACAAATGACGTCCGAGGCCTCCAAGAACTCGAACTTGCCTTCCTTGGTGCGGATGATCACACCTCTTGCCTTGCCGTCTTCAACAACTAGCTCCTCGACCGGAGTGCCTCTTCGGATTTGTCCTCCCGCCTCATTGAGAGCCTTTTCCATTGCCAGCGGTATGGCCATACATCCCGGCTCCGCCACGGTGGCCACGGATCCGGAATGCAGATTCATCCTTATATCCTTGGCCATTGCCATGTATCCCAGGAAGTCGCCGGCCGGCGCCATCTTCGGCTCGGCCATGGCGTTCTGGCAGGCCATGACAACCTTGATATAGTCGTAAGCTTCTTCGTTGGCCGTGAGGCCCCTTTCTTCCAACCAGGTCTGCACATCAATGTTCATGGCCGCGGCAAACTCTTCCATGCTGAGAGATGCCATTTGCTTGAGGGCTGAAAGAGTGGCCGCGTAACCTTCTTCCGATTGCCACGGATATGGCTTCCTGGCAGGGACCTGATAGATCTGGCTCGTCCTGGCATCCACGAACCCCAGCCCCTTGTTGACAGGCATCTCCACCGGATGTCCCAGGTAGTCCAGAAGCAAACGGCAACGTGATTTGTTTCCCCAAAACAGACCGTGCCCGCCGTTCTCAAAAGTGTAGCCGTCCAACCTGCCTTCTTTCATGATGGTCTTGAGATCCGGCTCGCAATAGGAGATCCAACACCTCGAATCAACCATTGACTTTCTGAGCCCCACGTCATCCAACTCCAGGCCGTCTATTACGACCTTGTCGCCCTTACCGGTGTAAGAAGCCACCCTTCCTCCTATGTGTGGGGATTTCTCCAACACGAGGACCTTCTTGCCGAAAGTCTTGCCGAGAAGAGCCGCCGCGCCGACTCCTCCGACACCTGACCCAATGACAATCACGTCGTATTGCTTGTCGGCCATTTGATTTCCTTCCCTTTGCGCTTTTATGATATTGGATTCATAGGTAATTCGTAATAACGCCGGCCTCCGCAATGTAATGAAGAACACGCGGGCCGCGGTGCTGGAAGTAGCTCTGCAACTCGCCTGGCAAAGTGCAAGAAGGGTGCCCTTTGCCGTGAATGGCATAACATCTTGATTTATTGCGGGTTGTTCGATCTGGTTCAACATAGCCGCTTAGTACGGCACAATATATCGCGCCTGGAAAGCCAAATACTGTGCAGGAATATTGACGGGAAGGCAGACACGCGCTAGATTAAATGCTCTGTTGCACAAATACGATGCCGAATACAATGGTCGTCACCAGCCGATCAGTAGGACCGGCAAGATGCCGGTCCTACTAAGTACTGGTTTTCACAGATACGGTGACGTACCTTGGGCCCCTTCGGATTGCTTCGTCGCTCCGCTTCTCGCAACGACATGCCGAGAGGAATCGCCAACTTGGGCCGCACAAAAGTTGTCCCCCGGATGGATTTTGTGGACCTCTTGCCCGGGGAACACCGCGGCACGGTTCTTGCCGCATCAGGCACTTGAGAGGAAGGTAAGTTAAGTTATGGTTACCAACTCGTCCCCAATTCAGCGAAACGACTACCAGCGGCTTCTGTCCGCCGGCGCTCTGTTCAGCGGAGATTTCTGCATAGATTGGCTGGTGGATTTACTTATAGGGAAAAGGCCTTCGCAGATTCTGGCTCAGCTGGAAGAAGGGGTGAAAGACGGATGGTTGATCAAACAGACCCCCGGCTATTACTGTTTCAAGGACTCAAAGAAACGGGAGAAGTGGAGGAGCGCTCTGAGCGCTGCGGAGCAGACCGCTTTGCACGCAGAAATTTCAGACATCTTGATGAGGGAGTTTGCCGGGGACGACAGGGCCATTCAGATCGCTGCGGATCACCTGCTCCACATCTGTAATGATACTCCGAAATGCCGCTATCTGGTCAGAGCCGGGGACCTGCATCTGGCGAAGTTTCGCAACGAAGAGGCGCTCCAATGTTACAGGAAGGTGCTTGACGACCTGGCCAATGTCGCGGGAGAGGACGAAGATCTTCTGTTCAGCGAGACGGCCACCAAATACGCCAAAATTTCTGCAGGCAGGCACGATACGGAAAAGGTTCTCTCCATTCTCGAGTCAGCAGTGAAAAGGGCCGAACGCCGGGACGGCAGATCCCTGCAAGCCCTCTTGAAGATGCACATGGCCAAGATGGAGTGGCTCAGATCGCATTACTCGAGTGCTCTGAAGCACTTCGAGGACGGGTGGGCCATGGCCAAAGAGCTTAACGACCAAAAAACCACGCACTCGGCTACGGTGTTCAGCACCTTCTTTCACTTCTGGCAGGGACGATTCCGGGAGGCAATACAGATTTATGAGCAGTCCGTGCCTGACATCGAGAGGTATCCTCAGCGAGGTTTTCCACTTCTCGCCATAATCACCGTTGGTTACTGCTACGCCGAGATAGGACAGGTCACGCAAGGGCTTGGAATGCTGGACTCCATCCGGGCCCAGTGCGAAGAGAACGGTGACTTGTACATGGGCGCCTATACCCTCGGCAATATCGGAACCATCCTGCTGGAGATCGGACGCATAGACGATGCTGTCCAGTTCCTCGAGAAAGCCTCGCAGCAAGCTCGGAAGGTGCACAACGACTGGGTGTGGATTACAGCCAAGATCGCTCTGGCTTACGCGTACTTCCTGAGGGGTGAAGAACAGGCCGCTGTCAGTTGTCTCCAGGAATTTCTTCGGATGAGCCGAAAGGTTCAGGTGACGGTCTATCTGTACCCTTACTTGATGGAGCTCTGCCTTGCCATGAGGGAAGGCAGGCTCCCCCAGGCCGATGGCCTGGATTTGGAGAAGGAAATCAGGGATACGATGAACGGCGAGAACATCTATATGAAAGGGATAGCCCACAGAATGCGCGCCATGCTCGATGTCATGGAAGGGGCACCGACGAGCCGGGTCATCCGGTCCCTTGAAAGTTCAGTAAAACACCTCGAGGAGTCGGGCAGCCAGGTCGAGCTTTCCAAGAGTCTCGTGTCTCTGGCTCGAGTGGAACTGGCCTTGGGACACACGGACAGAGCCCGGGAGCTGGTTATGACGGCTGGGAACACGGGCGGTCCTTATAATGAGGAGTGTGTGCCCGATGACCTGAAAGCCCTGGTAAAGAATCGTCCCGTGGGGGAAAGCCTCCTGAAGGAAATCCTCAGTCTGGGACAGCAGGTGGTGACCATCCGTGAATTCAAGGACCTCGTGCAGCACATCATATCAACCGTCAACGGCATCACCGGAGCCGAGAGAGGCGCCATATTCCTCCTGAACAACGAGAGCAACCCTCCGGAACTGATACTCAGGGCTTCAAAAAACCTTACCACCGAGCAAATCGAGCACCCTCATTTCGCGTCTTCGATGAAGATGATTCAAGAAGCGGCTGAGCAGGGGAAGGGCCGCGTCATGGGCATCAATTCCGAAGAGGATCCCGGCACCTATTCGGTGGATGTTGTCCGCTCCAGGATTTGCGTTCCCATGATCCTTCGCGACAAGACGGTCGGGGTTCTTTATCACGACAACAGGCTGCTCAGCAGCGCGTTCAAGGAATCCGACCTGGAGCTTCTTTCGTATTTTGCAGCCTTGGCGGCCTTTGCTCTCGACAACGCCAGGGCTTACGAAGAGATAAGGCGGTTGAACACCAAGCTGAGCGAAGAGAACCTCTACTATAAGGAAGAGCACCTACAGAACCTTCACTTTGAGGATATAGTGGGCGAGAGCGCCGGGATCAAGAAGGTGCTCTCACAAGTGGACCAGGTTTGCGGGACCGATGCCACGGTCATGATCCGAGGCGAGACGGGCGTCGGCAAGGAACTGGTGGCCAGGGCCGTGCATCGCCACAGCCCACGGAGAGACAAGCCCTTCATCAGGATTCACTGTAGCGCCCTCCCCGAGACACTCATAGCCAGCGAGCTCTTTGGTCACGAGAAGGGAGCTTTCACGGGAGCCTCTCACAGGCGGATCGGAAGATTCGAACTGGCCGATGGTGGCACACTGTTCCTTGACGAGATAGGCGATATAAGCCTGGACATTCAGGTGAGACTCCTCAGGGTTCTGCAAACCAAGGAATTTGAGAGAGTAGGCGGCAGTGAGACTCTACGGTCTGACTTCAGGCTCGTGGTGGCAACCAACCGGGATCTCGAGGAGGCCGTAAGACGCGAGAAGTTCCGAGCCGATCTGTACTACCGCCTTGCAGTCTTCCCTATCTATGTGCCGGCGCTGAGGGACAGGCGGGAGGACATCCCCCTTCTCGCCCATTACTTCTTGAACATATACTCCAACAAGATGGGAAAGAAATTCTCTAGAATCCCAAGCTCCCAGATGGAAAAGATGCTGAACTACCACTGGCCAGGTAATGTGCGGGAACTGGAAAACGTGATCGAGCGCGGCGCGATTCTCAGCAGCGGCCAATTGTTCAGGGTGCCTCCTCTCGGGGAGGAACATCACGAGTTGCCGGTCGAACAGGGCGGCGCGACCCTCAAAGAGAACGAGCGCCGGCACATCCTCTGGGCACTGGATAGAACGGGCTGGAAAGTGCGCGGAAAAGGAGGAGCTGCGGAGCTTCTCGGCATCCCTGCTTCGACACTGGCGTTTCGCATGAAGAAGGTCGGAATTCAGAGGCCCAAGCATGAAAACAATTTCTAGTGGACGTTTGCGATGTATAGAGCAATTGCCCAGATTTCTGTCCGATTATCCAATAAGCCCAATACCAACTCTATGGCAACGCCGTAGCATCAGGTGATTGTTCAAGCGGGTGCCACTGCTGGGCAAGCCAGCAGTGGCACCCAAGGCACGATCCTCGTGTGTCGGATCACTAACTGAAAACGACAGACGATCCCTCAGCGGCTATACCTTATTCCGAGTAGAAGGGCTTGCCAAACAGTTCCTTGCTCAGGCCGGTCAGATCCGCCCACTTCAAGGGGCCGCCCCTGTCCGCGGGGAATCCGGTGCCCCAGATCATTCCCAAGTCTATCATCCTCGGGTCGTCCACAATGCCCCGGTCAAGGAGATCCTTGCCCACCGTTATCATTTCGGTGAGGACTCTCGACTGCATCTCTTCAGCGGTAGCCTTTCGTTCCTCCTTGAGCGATATTAGCGGGAGTACCTCCGGATCAACCGTTCCGTCTTTCAGGAAGAACCCTTTGCCGGACTTCTTCAATCCCAGGCGGCCTGCTTCTACGAGATTCTTCAGAGTGTCCTGCCTGCGTCCTCGCCCTTTGAGCACATTGAAACATACGTCTATGCCGACCTCGTCGGTCAGCCGGATGGGGCCTACAGGCATTCCGAATTTTATGAAGGCCTGGTCTATTTCCTCGATGGTGTTGCCGGCCTCCAGGAAGTGCATGGAGCTCATGAAGTACGGGAACAGCACCGCATTGACCACGAATCCGGGATTGTCCCTGCATAATACCGGACGCTTACGAATTCCCGCGACGAAACTGAGAAGGTTGTCCACAGTTGCCTGAGCGGTCTTTACACCTCGTACGATCTCAACCAACTGCATCATCCAGACCGGAGAAAAGAAGTGCAGACCGGCGAACCGCTCAGGACCAGTAACAAACTGTGACATGGAATCCATGGGGATTGACGAGGTATTCGTGGCAATTGTGCATTCTCTTGAGACAGCCCCGCAGATTTCACCGTAAACCTGCTCCTTGACCTTGATGTCCTCAAACACGGCCTCAATAACAAGATCAACACCTTTGAACTGCTCGCCGTAATCGGGCGTGACTATGAGACGATTCATCAGATCGTCAACGGGCGCCTTTAGTTTCTTTTTCTCGGCCATCCCGTCCAGGATCTTCTTGACGAATGCTTTGCCGGGTTCAAGCGCTTGCGGCACATCTTTGACCACTACCGGTATCTGCGTTCCTCGCAAGACGTCAATGGCAATGCCTCGGCCCATGGTTCCAAAACCGAGTATGGCTACCTTCCGGATCGGCGCCGGTTCAAAACCCTTGGTCATAAGAGATCGGGGCTTGTCGCTCATCGTCTTAAGGAAGAAGGTATGTATACTGCCTTTGGCCTGATTGGAAAGAACCGCCTCCACAAAGTTGTTTTTCTCGATCTCCAGGCCTTGTTCCAACGATACCTTGAGCCCCTCCTGCATTGACTTGATGGCAAGCATGGGACCGGGAATCTCGCGTCCCTTTGTGACCTTCAGGACTCCCTGTCGAGCCATATCGGCAACTGCGTCCATCTGGGAGAAATCGTGCTTCGGTCTGTTGAGCACACTCTCTCCGGAAATAATCTCGCTCATGAATCTCTTGGCCTCTGTCAACAGGTCCTGATCTTCAGGTACCAGCCTGTCAACAACGCCCATCTTGTATGCTTCCATCGAGGGCAAGATCGTTCCGCGAAGAATAGGCTCGATTGCGGTCATACCAATGAGTCTCGGGAGACGCTGGGTCCCTCCTCCGCCTGGAAAGATGCCGAGAGAGCATTCGGGGAGCCCCATCTGCGTGGATCTGGAATCGCTCGCAATCCTTGCCGTACACGCGAGAGCGAACTCCATCCCTCCTCCAAGGCAATGGCCCTCGATGGCCGCCAGGGTCGGGAAGCTCAGGGCTTCAAGCCTTTTGAAGGCCGCGTGAAAGATGTCGAGGGCTTTCGCAGTGTCTTCCTTGCTTGTCATCCTGTTCAGCATGTTCAAGTCCGCACCCGCGTGAAAGTTCCCCTGCTTTGCAGAGATGAACACGACGCCCTTGAGATCAGTGGCTTTCTCCAGGTCTTCCAACAAGGATAAGAATGACTTGATTGCTTCCTCGGTCCATGTGTTCATGGGTCTGCCCTGGACGTCAATAGTCACTACACCGATATCGCCCTCTTTCTTCAGGTCAAAAATCTTCTCATTTCCCATGGAAATACTCCGATCTTTTAATGTTCCTCATTCTTGGGAATGGTCGGCCATTCCCGCATGGGCTTTCTGAAGAAGCCCTGGGTTATACGGATACGCTTGGAAAGCGGTTCTATTACTTACCCTCGACCTGGTTTTATCCCCTGGGGAGGCTCAAGTCGAGGGGAATCATACCGTTTCGCATTCGAGCCGGTGAAACCGGCGGGGCACCTCCTCCGCTGCGAACGGAGGACCTGACTGCGCTCCGGAGGCACCCCGCCGATGTGACGAAGCCACTTATTTGAAAGCGAAAAGGTATCACATGGCGCCAAATCAGTAAGAAACGCCGCGGTTATGAGAGACGGTCGGTTTTCATGAACTCCGGCACATGTTCGATGCTCACCCTGTCCCCTATTTCCTTTATGAATACTCTACCGTCACGCGTTATATGGGCCACCGCCTCCAGGTTCACCAGGACTCTCCTATGCATGTTCAGGTGTCGGTCACAGACCTTTCTCAGAATGGGAACCGTTTCCTCATCCAGCACACCGCTTACGTAGATCGAGACGGTGCATTCGTCCAGCATGCTTTCTTTGACATGGATCACCGGAAGGACTCCCTTCTCTTTGGCGGCCTCAGGTGACGACTCTGGCAAATCTTTAAGCAATCTGTGTGCCTAAATGGAAGCACGGCTAATCACCGGTGATTTCATTGCCTTGTCCTGGATCCGGAAAAATGCCCGTGCGCTCCTGAACAATATGTTGATCACAATGGGACGACTCTCCGGCCGACTTCGGTATTGCGCGGGGCTTTCTTTACGGTATAGACTACCTCAAGCTCCACCGCCCCTATTGAGTATCCATAACTGATGTTGACCGCAACGCAACGCCGAATGACCGGCTGTCTCGAGTAAACAGTATGTTGTTCCCCGATTCCAAGGCTGCCGGATAGCAAGGTGGCGGCGCCCGTTATTAGGGCCCATTATAGCAGTTGCCGGAATTCGTGACCGGTTCGGCCCGCCGACCTGGAGGGCTCCGAACGAAGGTATAACGGCTCTGCGTTGTCCGAAGTGAGGGGCCCGCCCGGTCGGCGGCAATTCAACAGGACATTATTTTGGGCAACTACTATAACACCACGAAGCTTGCGGCACGACATTTGCTTAGTCTTGTACTAATGTGCTCGTCGGAGAGGAGAAACCCACATGGCAAATCTACTGGTTGATGAACGCGATGCCAAGTTCGTGCTCTATGAACAACTCCACATCGAAGAACTCTGCCAATCGGAAAAGTATTCGGAGTTTTCACGGGAAACCTTTGATATGGTGCTCGATGCCGCGCAGAAGCTCGCTGAAAATGAGCTCTGGCCGGCCAATGCCGACGGCGACAGAACAGGCGTAAAACTGCAGGATGGGCAGGTCCGGGTCCCGGATTCTTTTCACAGGCTCTTCCAGTACTACAGGGAAGGCGGCTGGATGGGGCTTTCAGTGGATCCTGAATTCGATGGGCAGGGATTCCCTGTCTCCGTGTGCTGTGGCGCTACGGAGTTTTTTGTGGCGGCAAACCTGGGATTTATGGGGTATCCTGGTCTCACCATAGGGGCAGCTCGAGTCATTCAGAAATTCGGCACTAAGGAACAGCGCACGACCTACATGGAAAAGATGTACTCGGGTGAATGGGGCGGTACCATGTGTTTGACCGAACCCCATGCCGGAAGCGATGTTGGAGCGCTTCGCACACGTGCGACGAGGAACGGCGACGGGAGCTATTCCATTGTAGGGAACAAGATATTTATCACCTGCGGTGATCACGACCTCACCGAGAATATTGTCCACCTCGTTCTCGCCCGAGTAGAGGGTGCGCCGGCCGGGACGAAAGGGATAAGCATCTTCATAGTCCCCAAGAAGAGGCCGGAGAACGGGGTCCTCGTGGACAACGATGTCACGACGGCCGGGGTCGAAAAGAAGTTGGGCTTGAACGGCTCCGCCACATGTGCCCTGAACTTCGGCGAAAAGGATGGCTGCATCGGATATCTGGTCGGCACAGAAAACATGGGTATGCAAGTCATGTTTCAGATGATGAACGAAGCCCGGCTCGGCGTGGGGCTGCAAGGGCTCGCGCAGGCCGGAGCGGCGTACATGCAGTCCTTGAGGTACGCGGGCGACAGGATTCAGGGGCCCCACTTCGCGAACATGAAGGATCCCGAAGCCCCGAAGGTGCCGATAATTGAGCATCCGGACGTCCGCCGTATGCTAATGTGGATGAAGAGCGTTACCGAGGGTATGAGAGCCCTGCTCTACTTCGTAGGCCATTGTGAGGACTTGGCGGCCGTCGCGGCGGATGAAACCGTTGCGGCCAAATACAGTGGACTGGTTGACCTTTTGACCCCGGTGTGCAAAGCGTGGAGCTCCGATGTCGGATTCAGGGTCACTGAGATGGCAGTGCAGCTTCACGGAGGGTATGGGTATTGCCGCGAATATCCGGCGGAACAGTTCCTCCGAGATGTGAAGATCACCTCGATCTATGAAGGGACCAACGCCATTCAAGCGCTGGACCTGGTAGGCCGTAAGCTCCCGATGAAACAGGGGGTCCTTTTTAGAAGCTTCGTGCAGCTGACCGGCGAGATGTCGGAAACAGCTCGTTATAACCCAAGGTTAGAGAAGATTGTGGACCTGTTTGACGAAGCAAGGTCTCGACTCATGGAAACTACGATGTATTTCGTCAACAAGGCCATGACCGGCGAACCCACGATACCGGTGTTGTATGCCACGCCATATTTGGAGCTCTTCGGAGACGTGACCGTCGGGTATATGCTGTTGTGGCAAGCTGAGATCGCCGATCGAAAGCTCCATGGAATCTATGACAAGGCGGCAGCGGATACACCGGAGAAGAGAAACGAGCTTCTGAGAACCGTTAAAGACGCGGCATTTTACCGAGGGAAAATAGCCTCGGCAGAATTCTTCGCAAACAGTGTCCTCTCGCTGGCATCAGGAAAGGCGAAGGCCATAATGAGCGGAGACTGCTCCGTGGTGGAAATGCCCAAGGAATGCTTTGTTCGATCCTGATTCAGGATGAAGAGGGTCGGTTTTCGTCGAGACGGCTCTCACAGACACGCAACGAAAAAATTGGGAAAGGAGGAGCTATCGTAATGTATAAGGACATCCAAATGCTTGTGAAGGGCAGGGTCGCTCCTCCCGGCATTGATCAAATGTTCGGATTTTCCTGGACTGAAGTCGAACCCGGCAGGGTAGTCATGGAGTTGGAAGTGGGCGAAAAGCACGCCAACGCGATGGGAACATTGCACGGAGGCGTACTCTGCAGCATGGCCGACGTGTGTATGGCTTCAGCGTTTGCTTCCACCCTCGGTGAAGACGAGACCTTTGCCGTGCTCGAACTCAAGATCAATTTCCTGAAGCCCATTTGGAAAGCCAAACTGACGGCAATCGGTACGGTGGTTAAAAGAGGCGACACGATAGGCATGGCAGAGTGCGAGATCCGCGACGAGAAGGCATCGCTCGTGGCAAAGGCCGCCGCTACCTGCATGGTTCTGAGAAGCGAGAAGGCTGAAGGCCGCAGATTAGTCTTTCAAACGGATAATGGGAGGTTCTGAACTGGACAGAAGTCCCCTTATCGCGTGCGCGCACGGGAAGCGCTCCAGCCTGCCGGAACTCGCCGGTTATTCAACCAACGCCCCCACATGCACAACATGCTGTGCACCGCAGTCAAAATACCGCTCAAGAACCTGAGCCCAAAGCCCCCCGGGAACAACCCCCGGTTAGAATCCTCTGGGCATTCCCGTCATTGATGAACTCCATCCTGTCGTGCCGAACCAAGTCTGCGAACAAAATTGCACCATTGGCAGGATGTCTTCCATGGCCTCCAGCATCCAGAGGCAGATCTAAGAGACTGGGCATCCGTCTTGCAAGCCACTAAGTACTGTTTGGTAAGTTCGGTGTCGTATGCGAGTGCCACTGCTAGCTTGCTAGCAGTGTTTTCCGGAGGCACTGCCGGACAAGCCAGCAGTGGCACCCAGAGTGTGACGTGCCCGCTGACGCGGACCTGATTCTGATGTCACCGTATTTCGGAAATGGAGTAATAAGTATCGTGAGATCGCCCTCGACTGCACGGCAAACCTAGGCGCCTTTCAGATATTAACAAGAAGTTCGGAACGCAACCGGAGGTCTTCATGGTAGGTATACAATCATACGGCGTGTATGTGCCGTTCCACAGATTGGATCGAACAGAAATAGCCAAGTTTTGGGGTGGTTACAGAGTACCTGGAGAGCGGGCCGTGGCCAATTTTGACGAGGACTCGGTCACAATGGGTGTTGAAGCGTGCAGGGATTGCTTGAACGGCCTTGACAGGGTCAGTGTGGATGGCCTCTGCTTCACTTCCACCACCTTCCCTTATGCGGAAAAACAGTCGGCAGCTCTCGTTGCCGCAGCGCTGGATCTTAACCGCACTACCCGTACCGTGGATGTGTCCGGAAGCTTGCGTTCCGGCACCACCGCGGTGCGAGCAGCAATGGATGCCGTCAAGGCCGGCGGTTCAAAGAGCTTCCTCGTGTGTTCTTCCGATCTTCGTCTGGGGCTCCCGAACGGGTCCAAGGAAATGGAGTTCGGGGACGGAGCCGCGGCTTTGCTTATAGGCGATTCCGATCCCATAGCCGTCATTGATAATGTTTATACGGTCAACAACGAGCTATACGACGTTTACAGACCTGTTACGGATCAATTCGTCCGATCCTGGGAGGACCGGTTCGTCCGGGAAATTGGCTTTATGAAGGTAGTCCCGGAAACAGTTCGGGCCGCATTGCACGAGTTGAATATGCCCCCAGGCGATTTTACCAGAGCGGTCATTTCCGCGCCAAACCCCGGTTACCTGGGCGGAGTTGCGGCCAAATTGGGCTTCGACCCCAAGAGTCAAGTCAGCGACCCATTGTGGGGACTGGTGGGGAATCTCGGAGCAGCCCATCCGATGGTCCTGTTGGCCGCGGCATTGGAACAGGCCAAGCCGGGAGATAGACTCCTTTGGGTGTCCTACGGGGATGGCTGTGATGTCATTGCTCTGACCGTCACTGAACGAATTCTCGAGGCACAGGAGAAACGAAGCACGCAGCGCATGCTTAATTCAAAGGCCTTGACATCCTACCAGAAATATCTCCGCTGGCGCGACCTCGTGAACCTCGAACCGCCGAGCAGGCCGCGAGAAGAGCCACCCTCGGCAGTTGCGTTGCACAGGGACCGCAAATGCGGGTTAGCCCTGTACGGATCGAAGTGCAACAACTGTGGGACGATTCAATACCCCGTGCAGCGAGTCTGTATGGAATGCCGGGCAAAGGACAATTTCGATTACTACGCATTCGCGGACAATAAGGGCAAGATAGCCACCTTCTCACACGACAGCCTCGCCGTTTCTCCTGATCCTCCCACCACCCTGGCCGCGGTGGATTTTGAGGAGGGTGGGAGAATCATGATGGATGTAACCGACAGAGATGTGTCCCAGATTGGAGTGGGAACGCCGGTGGAGATGACTTTCAGAAAGTTCCGTCACACTGCGGGAATTACGGTCTACTGGTGGAAATCGCGGCCTGTTAGATAGTTCTGTCGGATTTGCTCCGTAACACTTTAGGCGATGTATGGAGGTCGTTCCCATATGGAAAGCATAAAAGATAAAGTTGCAATAGTAGGGATGGGCTGCACCAAATTCGGTGAAAACTGGGGCATGAGCTTCGACGACATGGTTATTGATGCGGTCTACGAGGCTTACGCGGACGCCGGTATAGAACCCGCGGATGTCCAAGCTGTATGGATCGGCTCTTACTGGTCGAACCTGCCGGCGCCCAGTCAACCCCTGTCCACGACTCTGAAATTGGACTACAAGCCGGTCACGCGGCTGGAGAACATGTGCGCCACAGCTTCCGACGCATTCAGGAATGCTGCTTACGCCGTAGCATCCGGGGCGTGTGACATAGCTTTGGCCATTGGAGCGGAGAAGCTCAAAGATTCAGGATACAGCGGGTTACCCACCGACGACCTTGCCATGGGGCTGGTTTCCACCGCGCCCAACACTTTTAGAAGCCGGAATTTTACCGCGCCCGGCCATTTTGCCATGATGGCCACCAGCTACTTCAACAAATACGGATTGACTCCAGAGGAAGGCCGAACGCTCCTAGCGAAGATAATGGTGAAGAATCACCACAACGGAACCATGTCTCCAAAGGCACATTTCCGCCGTGAGATCACGGTGGAGCAGGTGCTCAAGGCCCCCGTCATAGCGTGGCCTCTGGGTCTGTTCGATTGCTGCGGAGTGAGCGACGGCGCGGCTGCCGCGATCCTGGTCAGGAAAGATATGGCGAAGAGCTTCAAGCAGGATCCTGTTTACATCAAAGCCATGCAAATAGCTGTGGGGCCGTCGGAAGGCTATATGAACCCGAAACACGATTGGACCATGGTCAAGGAGACCTTCAGGGCAGGTCAGGCGGCATATGCGGAGGCGGGCATAAAGGATCCCCGAAAAGAAATCACCATGGCGGAAGTCCACGATTGCTTCTCAATTACCGAGGCGATAGTGTACGAGGATCTCCAATTCTCGCCTAGAGGTCGCTTCAAGGACGATGTGGAGGCCGGGACGTTCGAGCTCGGTGGAGAACTCCCCGTCAATATGGATGGCGGGCTCAAGTGCTTTGGGCATCCGATCGGAGCCACGGGGCTGCGAATGATCTACGAGCTGTACAACCAGATCCTTGGCCGGGCGGCTGACAGGCAGCTAAAGAACCCAGGCCTCGGATTGGCGCACAACCTGGGTGGCACCCCCGGCGGTGCCACAATATCCGTTACTATTGTCGGTCCTTAGCACACGATGGCGTAAATACGGTTGCGTATTCCGGTCTCTTGAGATTGCTTCGCTTCGCTCGCAACGACAAGTCCCGCGCATGTCGTTGCGAGGAGCGGAGCGACGAAGCAATCCCCAGGGGTGTGAGATACGTCACCGTATTGGTGAAACCCTGCACTTAGAAGAACAGCCCGACCACTGGATGTTGTGTCCGTGTCGAGAACCCGACCATGCGGCGTGAGAGTGTCAAAAACGAGAAGGAGGAGCGAAAGTGACAGCACGTGACGATCTGTTCCATGTCCACGAGTCCAAGCCATGGTTCAAGCCGGAAGCCGGCTGGCCAAGTTACGTTCCCAAGAACATTGACTTCCCGAAGTTGACGCTCTACGAGCTGTTGTCGGAAAGCGCGGCAGAAAACCCCGACAAACCGGTGCTCTGGTTTCTCAACTCTTTCATGACATATGGAAAGCTCCTGGAGAACGTGGATCGTTTCGCCTCGGGTTTGAAGGGACTGAGAATCGGAAAAGGTGACGTTGTTGCTCTTGCCATGGCCAGTAGTTTCCAATATCCGATCGCCTATTATGCCTGTTCAAAGCTGGGAGCCATCATAACCGGCATCAATCCGATCAGTAAGCCCGCGGAAATACTCCACCAGCTTCAATGCACCGGGGCCTCGACTCTTATCGTGCTCGATGCCATCTACGAACCGCTCTTCGGACGCCTGGGGGATGCTCACAAATTCGATCGCATCATTGTAACCAACCTTGTTGATCTGGTGGATATGCCGCCGGAGCGCAAAGTCATGGGGAAAAAGGCCGGCAAGATACCGACAGGGCCTACTCCGGAGACCGCCATCGAGTTTCTTGAGCTCTTGAAAACTGAACCCTCTTACATTAGAGATAACGTTTCCACCGATGACGTCGCTGCCTATATCATGACCGGCGGGACCACAGGAATGCCCAAGGTGGCCATTCTGACTCATTTCAACTGCGTCTCGAGCGCCGTGAGTGTTGCGAGCTGGCTGTGGGAGACTCCAGGGGCCTGTCTCATCGGAATACTGCCGTTGTTTCACGTCTTCGGCATGGCCTGCCTGCATACTACCATAACAAACGGAGGCTACATGGTGCTGTTCCCCCAGCCGCCTCAGACGGAGGACCTGGTCAAGACAATATGTAATGTAGGTTGTGACAATAATACGTTCTATCCGGGGGCGGAAGTTCTCTTCCAGCAGTTGGCGGACTTTACCGAAATTGACAAGTATGACCTCAACAAGAAGCTGAACAAATGCCTCAGCAGTGCAGGGCCGCTTCACCAATTCGTCAAGGACCGGTTCGAGCAGAAGGTGCCGGGAGTGATCTTGAGAGAGGGCTTCGGCCTTTCCGAAGGCAGCTCAGGAGTCGCCATCGGACCTTATGATAAGGATTTTGTCCCGGGGAGTGTCGGGCTACCCATACCAGGCGTCGAGTGGAAGATCGTGGACATGGACACCGGGAATACTGAGCTGCCTCCGGGAGAAACGGGCGAGCTCATACTGGCCGGCCCCATGGTCATGAAAGGATACTTGAACAACCCCGAAGAGACAGCCGAAACCCTGCGGGAAAGAGACGGAAAAATCTGGCTTTATAGTGGTGACCTTGGTTACATGGACGAACTCGGGCGAGTCTTCTTGAATGATCGCAAGAAACAGCTCATCAAGGTAAAAGGCTATTCAGTGTTTCCCACTGAGGTCGAAGGGCTGCTGGGAAAACATGACGCGGTTTATGAATCCGCCGTCGCCGGATTGCCGGATAGCCAATCGGGAGAAGCCGTAAAAGCATGGGTAGTGCTGAAGGCCGACTGGAAAGGCCGGATTTCCGACGAAGAGCTGAGATCGTGGTGCAAGGAAAATATGAGCTCATACAAAGTTCCTAAGTACATCGAGTTCATTGACGCGGTTCCCAAGACCCTTGTCGGAAAAGTCCTCCGGAGGGAACTGAGGGAAGCGGACCCGATTTACAAGGATTATCAGCAGAGCTGATAGTTGCACTTTTGGCAATGCCTGATATCTTTTCGCTCCGGTTTTCATAAGGCACGCGGTAGACCTCCGAAGCGAAGTCAACCCTTGCCGTTCGTAGCGGAGGAGGTATGCCACCTGCCGCGAACTTATGGGTTTTATTGCGAAATAGTACAAAAACTATACAGCACGGTCGAGCATGAGAGAATACACACACGAGCTGAACGTCGAGGTCCGTTCCATTAGCGGCGGCTACAATCTGGACGAGGAAGGCAAGATTGCAGTCCTCGGAAGAGAGGTTATCTACGCGATCGGAAATGCAGTAGTGGATTCGGCTTGTTGTGGAGCTTATGGCTGTCGCTTTGCGCTGGTTCCCGGCTATGTGGTCAGCTGGAAATTCAAAAAGAACGCGGACGGACTTTCCGTTTCGATGGTTGAACCCATAACCGACCACATAGCCAAACAAGAGATAGAGGATACCCTTCGAACCGGCAAGACGGTGCAACAGGTGGTATTCTGGTGAAGGAATCTCACCGCGGCCGGAAGAAGGCCGGGGCTTTTTCAATCACGACTTTGTGTTGAAATGCTTCCGGGGAGGGACTTTCCGCAGAAAGTGCATCCCCGGCCCCCTAAGGACTCCCAATATATCGGCAGCTCTCATAGAGGTGTGACTTGATACCAATGCGCCATCAAAGGAGTGACATAGCCAGCGCGGCGGGAAGGTGGTCTCCTGAACGAAGGTCTGACGGCTTTGCGTCATCCGAAGTGAGGGAGACTACCTGCCATAGCCGCGAACTTCATGCTTAAACGCGCATCGGTATAAGCCAAGCACAGGTATCTGTAAAGGAGGCTGGAAGGTGAAAGCGAACAATCCATTCCATGTGGATGAGTCGAAACCATGGTTGCAGCCCGAGGCCGGATGGCCTGCCGAGGTACCCAAGAATATTGACTTCCCCCGTATAACCCTCTACGAGATGTTCGCGCGGGCCACGGCAAAATACGCAGACCAACCGGCGATATGGTTCCTGAAACAGTACATGACTTATAGGGAACTCTCGGAAAATGTGGATCGCCTTGCGACAGGCTTCCATGAAATGGGCCTTAGAAAAGGCGACGTTGTGGCGATCGCGCTTCCCAGTTGCTTTCAGTATGTCATTTCGTACTATGCCTGCGCGAAGTTAGGGTTGATACCCGCGGGGGTCAACCCCACGTACAGGCCTGCAGAAGTGCTGCACGAGCTGAAGCTTGTGTCCGCAAGGGCCATCATCATTCTGGATGCGCTGTATGAGCCCCTCGTTGCGCCGATCGCTGCTCAACACGCGACCGACCACGTTGTTGTCACAAACATTGTTGACCTGCTGAAGGTCTCTTCCGTCAAGAAATGGTTGGGAAAGAAGCTGAAGAAGATCCCCACCGGCAAAGTCCCGAGTAAGTCAGTCTCCTTTCTCAAGCTTCTCGATACCAAACCCCGACCGATCAACGCGACTGTCGGAGCGGACGATATTGCGACCTATATAATGACCGGAGGAACCACAGGTATTCCCAAGGCCGCTATTCTGACCAATTTCAACTGCGTTTCGAACGCAATACAGGTCAGCTCGTGGTTGTGGACAAAGGTGCCCGGCTCCTGCATGGTCGGCATATTGCCGCTGTTTCACTCCTTCGGCATGACCGGCGTCATGAATACCGTCTTACACAGCGGAATGTTCATGATGCTTTTCCCCAGGCCGCCTGAAACGGAAGAGGCTGTGAAGACCATCTGCGAAGTCGGCCTTGACAATCAGACTTACTACCCGGGAGCCGAGGTGCTCTTTCAAAGGATCGCGGATTTTCCTGAAATAAAAAAGTACCCCGTGTCAAACAAGCTGAGAGGATGTATTTCCGGCGCAGGACCATTGCACAGACATGTGAAAGAACGCTTCGAAGCTGCCACCGGGGCCGTCCTAGTCGAGGGATACGGACTTTCTGAGGCCTCTCCAGTGGTTTCCGGCGGGCCAATCGGCGCTTGCGATACAACCGGCACCATAGGCCTGCCTTTGCCGGGTATCGAGTGGAAGATCATGGACATGGAAACAGGCACGAGAGAGTTGACGGCCGGAGAGAGCGGAGAATTAGTCGTGACC
>Ga0172371_10001410_pt1 | contig 38073 bp, 36 predicted proteins | sample Lak12m_FD_114543 | JGI IMG/M metagenome (GOLD analysis project Ga0172371, IMG submission 114543) | Freshwater microbial communities from Kabuno Bay, South-Kivu, Congo - kab_022012_12m | ecosystem: Environmental > Aquatic > Freshwater > Lake | place: Democratic Republic of the Congo: South-Kivu... | reverse complement strand
GTGCGACGCCGTTTTTATGTGCCTCCCGACTCCTGAGCTCGACGATACGGGGGAGAGCAATCTCAGCTTCTATCTCGAGGCCGCGCGAAAAATCGCGGCCTCCCTCCGCGGCCGCAATCGAGGGGCTCAAAGCCAATACGTCGTCATCGTCAACAAGAGCACCGTCCCCATTGATATGATCGAAAAAACGCGAGAAATTCTCGCCGCGGCGGGGGTTCGAAACGTCGGCGTGGCTTCCAATCCCGAATTTCTTGTCGAGGGCCAGGCCGTCATGGGAGCCCTTCGGCCTGATCGAATCGTGATCGGAGCCGAAAGAAAAAAAGATTTTACGATCCTTCGGCGGATCTACCAGCGTTTTCTGAATTCGCCCTCCGTCCGATATATCGAAGTCAATCCGCAGGAAGCCGCGGCGGGAAAATTGCTCGCCAATTTTGCTCTCTTCAGCCGTCTCGCCATTTGTTTCGATGTCATCGGCCGGACATGCGAGTCATTCTCAGGAATTCATTTTGAGAACGTCCGGCAGATTCTCTCGAGCGACCCCCGGATCGGCCCCTGGGGTTTATACGATAGCTTGTACGCAGGCGGAAGCTGTTTCATCAAGGACGCCCGTTCCCTGCGTTTTCAGCTTCAAGGGCGGGAAAAGAACGCTTCCCTGGTTCATGAAATATACGCCGCGAACCGGCGTCAGCTGCAAGGGTTTCTCGATCGAGCCGAGACGGAAGCGCATTTTGATTGGACGAAAAAAAGAATCGCCCTTCTTGGCGTGGCTTTCAAACGGAACACGAACGACATCCGGAATTCTCCTGCTCTTGAGATCGTCCCTTTCCTTTTGCGCAAGAAAGTTCGAGACATTCGGATTTACGATCCGGCCGCCATGGGGGATTTCCGGCGCGTCTTTCCACCTTCGTCGGAAATCATCTATTTTGACAAAGAGTCCGAAGCGATCACGGGAGCGGATGCGATCATTATTGCGACAGATTGGTCCCGATTCCGTGGGTTGGACGAACTTTTTATAAAGCTGAAAAAACGCCCCCTCATCTTGGACGGCCGGCGTATGCTCCAAAGCTCTTATAAATCTTTGCGGAAGGCGGGTTTCAAGATCATCGCCGTGGGTTCGCCGACAGCGTAGCTTTTTTCCGCTCTTTAGTTGATTGTCGTTGATTCGGACAGGGATTTGACATATTATTTGTGTCGTTAAAAGGGAAATATTGGTTCCATCGCGCATGGACCAAGGGGGTGACAATGAAAAGGGGATGGATCATCATTTGGGGAATCGCGATCGGAGTGTTGCTTTCCTCTGCCTGCGGAAAGCGCGGAAGAGCGCCGGAGCCGACGGCGTCCGCCGCGGCAATCTCTGAAATTAACGAAGGCTTGATTTCCATGGCGTCGGGAGTGAAGATCAGGGTAAAATCGAGACCATCGGGATTTCTCCGACCAATCAGTTTTATTGGATCCGGGTCGAAGGACGGCCGCTGAAGGAGAAGCTTCTGGAGATCTCGAAAATGGCTCTCGATCAAATCATTGCGGTGAAGCCGAAGCGGTATCACAGCTTTACGTTTCATTTTAGTTCTTCGGAAGACAATCCATCCGGAACGAAAGAGAATAAATGCTATGCCAAAGCGACCTACCTTCCGGAAGGCGATTGGCAAAAAGTCGGCCGCGTCCCGATCGATGGATATAGCGCTTATAAGTTGGCGTGTATCGTTGGAGAGACGCCGTAAATTTGTTCTCAATCCCGGCTTTATGATAATCTCACATTGATAAGCATATAAGGAATATGTATGCAACAACAACATGAAGAAAATGAACTCGAAGGCATTGATTTGATGGAATACGTCTACATCGCTTGGAAACATCGCTGGCAAATCATTATTCCAACATTCGTTTTGGCCGTATTGGCCGGAATCGTGAGTTTTCTTCTGCCGAAAGTCTGGGAAGTGGATGCCATCATTATTCCCAGCAAATTTCTCACGCAGAACGAAGCGGGCGAATTTAAGCAGGTCCTGGTCGTCCAACCAAAGCAAGTCGCGGGCCAGATTACGCAAGGATCATATAATTCTCTAATCGCGGCCGAGCTGAATATCGAAGAGCGCAATTTCCCAAAGGTCAAGGCCGAAAACCTTCGGGATACAGATCTCGTCCGTATTTCCATCAAACAGCAAGACCATGAAAAAGGGAAGGAGATCCTTTTCGCGCTTTATAATCATTTGAAAAGCGATTTCGATAAAAAGATCGATGTCGAAATTAAAAGCATCGATACCGAAATCGAAAAAAAGAGAAATGCAATTCTTGACAACGAAAACGAGATTAATACGTGGGAAAACGAAATCAAAAAGAAGAATAATGATATCAAGCTCAAGGATCTCGATATTGAATCCCGTAAGATCGAGAAAGACAAAATAAACAAAGAAATCGATTCCGAAAAAAACAAGCTCAAAATCGCCGAAGAACGGATTACTGAAATTCAGGAAGAAATGAAGTCGGTCAAGACGCGCATCGACGAATTAGACAAGCAACAACGACAGTCCCTGGCCGAGAAAAAAGAGGAGACGGAAGCGCTGGCTCTTCTTCTGTATTCAAACGAAGTCCAGCGGAATATGCAATATTACGATACATTAAATGAAAAAATAAGCTCCGAGCGATTGAATATCGAAAATTTGAACTATTCGATTCATAGCAAGGAACAGGCATTGCGGCAAATTGACAATCAAGTAAGTCAGATTCAAACGACCGGGGACACGATTAAGGCGGAAATCGATACGATCAACAACGAAATCCGTAAACTAAAAAACACGATCAGTAATTTAAATTATGATATTACATTGTCTGAAGACAAGAAAAATCGAATTGACTATACTCGGCTCGTCAAGAATCCGACTAGCTCCTTCGGGCCTATTGCCCCAAAGAAGAAAATGATAGTGTTAACTGCTGGATTTCTTGGATTCTGTCTTTCGTTGTGCGGTGTACTCTTCAGGGAAAATCTGAGAAAGCGCAAAACGAATGATCGACAGGCGGCTTGAAGATTTGAATTCGAATATATAGGCCGAGCGTCAAAAAAGGGGGGAAGCGTCGAGATGAATAGGATTCCCCGGAAATCCGAGGATTTTCGGTTTTTGTTTAGCGTCTCGCGGCGGTGGACGATCATGTTCAAATCGGCGAAGGGACGAAAACCCGGTATTTCTCGCATATTCAATCCGGGGCAGTCATCGGACGCAGCTGCATTTTGGGCCAGAACGTGAGTGTCGGCAACCCGGCCAGGATTTCCCGATGGATGAGCGAAGCGGGGGAAAAGTAAAAATTCGACGAGTGCGGAATCGCGGCTTGTTCGCGTTACGCGAAAAAATACCATTACGCGAACGGCTTGGTCGAAGATATCACCGAAAAAGAAAGAGACGGTTCGCCTTCAGATGAACGTACCCATCCTTGACCTCTCCGCTCAGTATAAAACGATCCGGGCTGAGGTCCGCGCGGCGATCGATCGCGTCTGCGAATCCCAGCATTTCGTTCTCGGTCCTGAAGTCGAACGATTGGAGAAAAGCATCGCTGCATATACCGGCGTCGCGAACGCCGTCGGCGTATCATCCGGGACGGATGCGCTGCTCACCGCATTAATGGCCCTGGACATAGGTCCCGGGGACGAAGTCGTCACCTCGCCCTTCACTTTTTTCGCGACGGCGGGAACAATCGCGCGGCTGGGGGCGAAAATCGTATTTTCAGATATCGATCCGGTGACGTTCAATATCGATCCGGCGCGATTGCCGGGAGTGATCGGACCTCGAACCAAAGCTATCATTCCGGTTCATTTGTTCGGTCAATGCGCCGACATGGACCCGATCCTTGAAATCGCCGGTCAACGGAATGTTGCCGTCATCGAAGACGCGGCGCAATCGATTGGATCCGCGTACAAGGACCGCCGGTCCGGATCCATGGGAGAGATGGGAGTCTTTTCCTTTTTTCCGTCGAAAAACCTCGGCGGATTCGGCGACGGCGGCATGGTCGTATCCCGCCATGCGGAGCGGAGTGAAAAAATCAGGATTCTTCGCGTCCACGGATCGAAGCCCAAGTATTATCACAAGATCGTCGGCGGGAATTTCCGCTTGGACGCGCTTCAAGCCGCTGTTTTAAACGTCAAAATGAAATATCTCGAAAGTTGGTCCGCAGCGCGACGGGTGAATGCGGCTTTTTACGATCGGGTCTTTGCCGAGTCTGGTCTCCCCGCGAGAGGCGATGTCGTGATCCCCCAACCTGTATGGAAAAGCGTGGAGGACGGAAACCATCATATTTACAACCAGTACACGCTGCGATGCCGGCGGAGAAACGAGCTGAAGGCGTATCTCAAGGAAAAGGGGATCGGGACCGAAATCTATTATCCCCTTCCGCTTCACCTGCAGGAATGCTTTTCGGCCTTGGGCTACCGGCGGGGTGATTTTCCGGAAAGCGAGCGCGCGGCCGCCGAGGTCCTGTCGATACCGATCTATCCCGAGTTGACGTCTGAACAAAAGGAATATGTCGCCGGATCCCTTATTGCATTTTATTCAGGTCGATAAGGATTACTTGGAATGAAAAACTTTGCGCTGATCGGAGCGGCCGGTTACGTTGCTCCCCGTCATTTGAAAGCGATTAAGGACACGGGGAACCGCCTGGTCGCGGCCGTGGACAAAAGCGATTCCGTCGGCGTCCTCGACGGCTATTTTCCCGAGGCGGATTTCTTCACCGAGTTCGAGCGCTTCGACCGACATATTGAAAAACTCCGCCGGATGGGTAGCGACCGATCCGTTCATTATGTCTGCATCGCTTCGCCCAATTACCTTCATGATGCCCATATCCGCTTTGCCCTTCGCGTCGGCGCCGACGCGATTTGCGAGAAGCCGCTCGTTCTCAATCCCTGGAATATCGATGCGCTCAAGGAGATAGAAAAAGAAACCGGAAAAAAGATCAATTCCATCCTTCAGCTCCGGTTGCATCCGACGATCCAGGAGCTGAAAAGACGTATCGATGGAGAAAAACCGAAACGAAAGCATGACCTTGACCTCACCTATATCACCAGTCGCGGAAAGTGGTACGGGTATTCCTGGAAAGGCGATGAGGGAAAATCGGGCGGTGTCGCTACGAATATCGGGGTTCATTTTTTCGATATGCTGGCGTGGATCTTCGGTGCTCCGCTAGAAAACATTGTTCATGTGAAAACACAAACGGGAGCAGCGGGATTTCTTGACCTGGAAAAAGCGCGGGTCCGTTGGTATCTTTCACTCGATGTTACAGACATGCCCGAAGATGTTGTGAGGGCAGGCAAACGGACGTACCGCTGCTTGATGATTGACGGAGAGCCCATCGTATTTACCGAGGGATTTACCGATCTTCATACGCGGAGCTATGAGGAAATCCTCGCCGGCCAAGGATTCGGAATTGAGGAAAACCGGCTGGCGATTGAAATTGTTTATCAAATACGCCGCGCTGAATTGGAATATTCCCGCGGTGAGCGGCACCCATTGACCCGGGAAAATAAATCGTAAGTGCTAAAAAAGATCATTCTGGGTGCTGAATAAAACGGGAAAGCCGCCGTCAAGGAGAGATCCGACATTGCAATATCCCAGATCACGAACAATTCTATACGTGATTGAGAAAAAAAGCATTTCATAATAGAATAAATAGAAGGTAAAATGGATCCCATTTTCATCACTGGAGCGGGTGGGTTCATAGGATCCCATCTTGTTGATCGTTGTCTCGAAATGGGTTATCCGGTCCGGGCTTTTGTCCGATACAATTCTGTTAACCGATGGGGCTGGCTGGAGGAATCCCCATTCAGGAAGGATATCGAGATCGTTTCGGGAGACATTCGCGACTACGATTCCGTTTTGAAGGCCATGCGCGGCTGCCGCAGCGTCTTCCACCTCGCGGCCTTGATCGGTATCCCATATTCTTACGTATCGCCCTTGGCCTATCTGCGGACGAATGTCGAAGGAACCTACAACGTTCTCGAGTCAGGCCGGGCTCTCGAATATGAATCCGTTCTGGTGACCTCGACGAGTGAAGTTTACGGAAGTGCCCAAACGGTCCCCATTGACGAAGGCCATCGATTGCTTGGCCAATCCCCCTATTCGGCCTCGAAGATCGGGGCTGATCAAATCGCCCTGAGTTATCATCGATCATTCAACCTCCCGGTTAAAATCGTCCGCCCTTTCAACGCATTCGGCCCGCGCCAATCGGCCCGGGCGATTATTCCGACCGTGATCACTCAAATCCTGGCTGGCCGGAGCGAACTTCGTCTGGGAAATACGATTCCCACGCGAGATTTGACTTTTGTCAAGGATACGGTGGAGGGATTTTGGGAGATTTTTCGCTGTCCGACTCTATTTGGAGAAGTGACGAATATCGGGATGAACGAGGAAATATCCATTGGTGACCTCGCCCGACGGATTGGAGACCTGATGGGACGACCGGTCACCATCGTCCCGGATAGGGAACGTGTACGTCCTCAGAAGAGCGAAGTGACGCGCTTGCGTGCGGATAACTCAAAATTAAAAAAAAATACTTCCTGGGCGCCCCGGTACGACCTGCAGAAGGGACTTGAAGAGACTATCGTGTGGTTTCGCGAACATCGTCGGGAATACAAGCCGGATTTGTACAATGTCTGAATGGATTCCTCTTTCCGTTCCTCGAATTAAGGGGAATGAATGGACATATGTGAAAGAGTGTCTGGATACGGAATGGGTTTCTTCGGTTGGATCTTTCGTCGATCGGTTTGAAAACGAAATTCGCCGGTTCACCGGTGCAGGTCATGCCGTGGCCTGCGTCAATGGAACGGCTGCCCTCCATATCGCTTTGCAACTCGCGGGAGTAAAAGCAGGCGATGAAGTCCTCGTTCCGACGCTGACATTCATCGCTCCGGTCAACGCGATCGCCTATCTGGGCGCCCATCCGGTTTTCATGGATTCGGATAGGTTTTACAATCTCGATCCTGAAAAATGCCTCCGTTTCCTTAATGAGGAGACCGGCCTTCGGACCGGGGTTTCCTACAACAAAAGAACAGGCCGCCGGATCGCAGCCATTGTTCCCGTCCATGTCTTTGGGAACGCCGCGAACCTGGAACCCGTTGTGGAGTCCTGCCGCGTGCGGGGAATCGCCTTGATCGAGGATGCGACCGAAGGCTTGGGGACGTTTTACCGGGAAGGATCCTGGGCGGGGAAGCATGTCGGAACGATCGGGGCGATTGGATGTTTATCGTTCAATGGAAATAAAATCATCACGACGGGCGGGGGGGGGATGATTCTCACGGACGATTCCGAGACGGCTTCCCGGGCGAGATTTCTCACCACTCAAGCGAAGACGGATGCCGTTCATTTTGTCCATGACGAAATCGGCTATAATTACCGCTTGACGAACCTCCAGGCGGCTCTCGGTGTCGGTCAGCTTGAGCTTCTGCCCGAATTTTTGAAGGTCAAAAAAAGAAATTTCGACCTTTACCGCTGCTTGATTGCGGGGAAGGCAGGCCTTCATTTGGCAGATGTTCCTCCGTATGCTTCCAATAATCATTGGATGTATGCTTTTCAGATTGATGAAGCCCTTTTCGGAATGAATCGGGACCAGGTCATGGCCCGGCTTGAAGCAAAAAAAATCCAAGCGCGTCCTGTATGGCAATTAAACCATCTCCAAAAGCCATATCGGGACTGTCAGGCCTATCGGATCGAGAAAGCGGTATCGCTCCATAGAGACACTTTAAACCTTCCCTGCAGTACGAGCTTGACGGAAGCTCAGGTTGCGACCGTCGCGGAATCCCTTCGAATATGAAACCGATTGTCATTGTCGGCGGGGGAGGGCACGCCAAGGTTTTGATTGGCGAAATCAGGCGGCTGGATGGTTTCGATATCCTGGGTTACGTAGCGCGCGAAGATGCGGGGAAAATCCTGAATGTTTCCTGTCTGGGAACGGATGAGATATTGGCTTCGATCATTTATGCGAAACCGGGATGTACTGCGGCGATCGGCATCGGAGCAATCGAACCGTCGGAGAAACGGAAAACCATCTTTGACCGGCTGATTGAACTGGGCTTCGCGTGTCCGCCCGTGATATCCGGCCGGGCCTGCGTGGGCGAAGACGTGGTCATTGAAGAGGCGGCGGTCATTTTCGCCGGAGCCGTGATCAATCCAGGAACACGTCTCGGACGCGGATGCATCATCAATACGAATGCCACCGTAGAACATGACTGCCGCATTGATGAGTTTTCGCATATCGCTCCCGGCGCGACGCTGAGCGGAAACGTTCATGTTGGAGGCTTTTCCTTGATTGGGACGGGGGCTAGCGTTCGCCAGGGAATCAAAATCGGGGCGAAATGCCTGATCGGAGCGGGAGCCGCCGTAGTCCGGGACTGTGAAGGGCCCGGACGCTATGTCGGGGTTCCGGCGCGAAGAATTCCGTAAAAACAATCATGGGAATTCTCATTATTGCCGAAGCCGGAGTCAATCACAACGGATCTTTGGCGTTGGCGAAACAGATGGTTGTCGCGGCAAAAAAATGCGGGGCTGATATTATAAAATTCCAAGCTTTCCGGGCGGATCGTCTCGTCTCGGCCCAGGCGCCGAAAGCCGATTATCAGAAAAAAAACACACGGACAGATGAATCCCAACGGAAGATGCTAAAAAAATATGAATTGAATGTGATGGGACAAGACGTTCTCAAAAAAACCAGCGATAAGCTCGGGATCGAATATTTGGCCTCGCCTTTCGACGAGGCCAGCGCCGACGAGCTCGCTTCGATCGGCCTGGCGCGATTCAAGATTCCATCGGGTGAGATCACGAATCATCCTTTCTTGGCCCATGTCTCCCGAAAGCAAAAACCGATCATCCTGTCGACGGGAATGTCGACACTGAAGGAAGTGGAACGGGCTTTGAACGTTATCTTCCGGGAGGGCAACCGGCGGGTCACTCTTCTCCATTGTGTCACGGAGTATCCCGCGCCCTTTACCGAGATCAATCTTCGAGCTATGGAAACGATGAAAAAGGCTTTCGGCCTCCCCGTTGGCTATTCTGACCATACACTGGGAATCGAAATTTCCGTCGCGGCCGCCGCCCTTGGAGCAGAAATAATCGAGAAGCATTTCACATTGGACCGGAACATGAAGGGACCCGATCATCGTTCCTCTCTCGAGCCGAAGGAGCTGGCCGTCATGATCCAGTCGATTCGACATGTCGAGTCCGCGCTTGGGACAGGAGTGAAGGAACCTGCGCCGTGTGAAATTAAAAACCTGATAATCGTCCGGAAAAGCTTGGTTGCCGCCCGCCCCATCCGACGGGGAGAAGTCTTCCGGCTGGATCATCTGGTCGCCAAAAGAGCGGGTAAGGGAATCAGTCCGGACCGACTCGATGAATTGATTGGCCGAAAAGCGCCGCGAAATTATCGCCGTGATGAAGTGATCGAATTATGACGCGGACGATTTGCGTCGTTACGGGGACACGCGCCGAATACGATCTGCTTTATCCGCTTCTGGTTGAAATCCAGGCGGACGCGGATCTTCGTCTTCAGATTGTCGCAACGGGTATGCACCTCTCCCCGGAATTCGGACTGACATATCGTTCAATCGAGGAGGACGGTTTCGGGATTGACGAAAAAGTGGAGATGCTATCGTCTTCCGATTCGGCCATCGGGATTGCGGAATCGATTGGGCGGGGCGTGTCCGGAATGGCCGGATGCCTGGAACATCTGAAGCCCGATCTTCTCGTCGGATTGGGGGACCGGTTTGAATGGCTGGCCACCGTTGTCGCGGCGGCGGTCTCTCGAATCCCGGTCGCTCATATCCAGGGCGGAGAATCTACTGAAGGCGCTTACGACGAGCTGTTCCGTCATGCGATCACGAAAATGTCCCATCTCCATTTTGCCGCGACGGAAAAATACCGCCGGCGGATTGTTCAGATGGGGGAAATGCCGGAGCGCGTCTTTATGGTTGGAGCGCTGGGGATCGACAATATCACCCGAACGCCGCTTTTGGAGCGCACGGATTTAGCTCGGCAAATCGGCTTTGTCTTCGGGCCGAAGACGTTTCTTTTAACATTTCATCCAGAAACGCTCGCTGAGCAGGATTCCGGAGATGCCTTGCGTGAGATCCTGGCCGCGCTCGACGCCGTTCCTGATGCCCGGATCATCATCACGAAACCGAATGCCGACCGAGGCGGCCGCATCCTCAGTCGGATCATCGATGAATATGTCGCTTCCCGGAAGGGGAAAGCCGCCGCCTATACCTGTTTGGGACGTCAAAAATATCTTTCGGCCTTGAAGTGGGTCGACGCGGTGATCGGGAATTCATCCAGCGGGTTGATCGAGGCGCCGAGCCTGCAAACGCCGACGATCAATATTGGATTACGCCAGCAAGGACGGGAAAGAGCGGCTTCGGTCATCGATTGCCCGGCCCGGAAGGACGATATTCTACAGGCGATCGCCCGTTTGAATGATTCCGAATTCCGGAGACGGGTGGCGGAAACAAAAAACCCGTATGGAGAAGGAGCCGCGGCGAAAAAAATCAAGAACATCATTAAAGATGTCGATTTGGGACGGCTATTAATGAAAAAATTCCAGGATCTGGGGACGGAAGGACCATGAAAGAACTCGAACCGTCCGGTTTTCTTATCAGCGGTAGCCAATCGATCAAGGAGGCGATGAAACAGATCGACCGGGCCGAACTTAAAGTCCTTTTTGTTATCGATGATGAAAAAAAGCTTATGGGCTCCTTGACCGATGGTGACATCCGGCGCTGGATTCTCGGGGGGGGGGGGCTGACAAGCGCAGTCGAGCAGGCTTGTTTCCGCGATACGTTCATCAGTCGACCGGGTGATTCGAGGGAAATCATCAAGAGCGAAATGTTGAAACGAAAAATTGGCCAGGTCCCTCTTGTCGATTCGCAGCAAAGGATCCAGAAAATAATCGTTGTTGATCCCGCCCTCGCGGACAAAAACGGCGCGACGCCAATTCCGCCCCTTTCCCTCCCGGTCGTCATCATGGCCGGCGGACGCGGAACGCGGCTTGATCCTTTCACAAAAATCCTTCCCAAGCCGCTGATCCCGATTGGAGATAGGACGATTATCGAAATCATCATCGATAAATTCCGGGAGTATCAGGTCGACCGGTTCATCCTCGCTTTGCATCACAAATCAAAAATCATCCGGGCTTTTTTTGAAGAAAAAAACGTCCCATACCGGCTTGACTATTTGTTTGAAGATGACCCCGGGGGAACGGCGGGTGCTCTTCGGGGGCTGAAGGGGATGGACTCTGAATCGCTGGTGATTACGAATTGCGACATCATCATCGAAGCGGATTACAATGACATCGTCCGATTTCACGAAGAGGGGAAAAACGACGTGACGATCGTCGGCTGTTGGAAAAATATTCGCATTCCTTACGGGGTCTGCGACATCGAATCGGGAGGGCGGCTGGTTGAGATCAAGGAAAAACCGGATTTCACGTACCTTGTCAACACCGGTTTCTATGTTCTCCGGACCGAAATCCTGGACTTGATTCCCGCCCAAGGTATCTATCACATGACGGACCTGATCCGATCCGTACGCGAGAAGAGCGGCGGCCGAGTCTGCGTCTATCCGATTCAGGAAAACGCCTGGGCCGATACAGGCGAATGGCCGGAATATCTCAGGGTCATGGAAAAAATCGGGCGATGATTCAAGGTCGATCCGTCTTGGGTATTATTCCCGCTCGAGGTGGCAGCAAGGGGCTTCCGCGGAAAAACGTCCGAAAGCTTGCCGGGAAACCGCTGATCGCCTGGACCATTAAAGCGGCCCAGGCGTCGAAATATTTAGATCGTATCATCGTTTCCTCGGAAGACAGGGAAATCATCGCCGTATCCAGAATGTGCGGCGGAGAAGTTCCGTTTATCCGTCCGGCAAAGCTGGCCGAAGACGACGTCTCGGGAATTGAACCAATATTGCATGCTTTGAAGAAGATTCGAAAACGCTATGATTTCGTCGTGGTTTTGCAGCCGACTTCGCCGCTGCGAACAACCGATGATATCGACGGATGTATTAAAGCGTGTGTGGAGAACAACCATCCGGCCTGTGTTTCGCTTGTCGAAGCTTCGCCGTCTCCTTACTGGATGTTCCGCCTGGGAAAAAACGATCGGATAATTCCGATTCTTCGGGTTCCGCTAGTCACGCGACGGCAAGATTTGCAAGTTGCCTACGCCCTAAACGGAAGCGTGTATGTTGCCCGAACGGATTGGCTTCAGAAGAAAAAAACATTTATTAATAAGGAAACGGCGGGATACATTATGCCCCGGGAACGGTCTGTGGATATCGATACGCCGGCCGATTTCTTGTTATGTGAGATGACAATAAAAACAAGGAATTCGACTCATATTCCATGAAGGCTTCTCCGTCTTCTCTGTTCTATTTCCGAGAGTTTAACGAATCAACATTATGAACCGACAAATCCTCAGGCGGGTTCGAAATCTTTTTGATTTCAAAAGGATTGTCCAATCCAAGCTTGTACAGCAAACCGGCCAGTACACGGTCATCAATATCCTTGATCGGCTCACGCCGTTCATTGTTATTCCCATACTGGCGAGAATCATCTCCAAGGAGCAGATGGGTTATTACACTCTTTATCAGGCCGTCTTTCAGCTCTTGATTCCCATTTTAACACTATCGGTTGACCATGCCATTCTCATAAATTATTACAAAATGGAACAAACTGAGTTCAACCGGTATTTTTCGACGGGAATATTTCTTTCCTTGATTCTCTATTCCTGTTCGATCTCCCTGGGCTTGATATTTTCTTCGTTCCTATCAGAACTGATCGGCCTACCTCTCCTCTGGTTTCAATTCACCCTGGCCATTGTATTGTTGCAGTTCATCTCCCAGTTGAGAAAAAATCTATGGAGGGTCAAACGCCAACCGATCGCCTACGGCAAGTATTCAATTCCCTTGACGATCAGCAAAAATATCTTCGGTTTGGCCATCGTCGTCGCATTCAAAATGGGATGGGAAGGAATCATCATCGGGCACTTTATTGCCCAATTGTTCTTTTCTTTGATTGCCCTATGGACATTCAAAAAAGAAAAGACGCTTTCCATTGTGATGAATAAGAATCACGTCAAAGATCTCTTGAAATTTGGTTGGCCGTTGAGCCTGCATCGGGTCAGCGCCTGGTTCAGCATGACGTTGAATCGGGTTGTCGTAAATTCAATTCTTGGAAAAGCGGCGACGGGCAGCTTCGGAATCGGAGCGACATTCGGAGTTATTCTCACGATTGTCGGTGATGCCGTGAATCAGGCCTACGTTCCGTATTTATACGAAAAAATGAAGAAGGGTGATCAATACAACGAAAAAAAAATTGTTAAATTGAATTACGCGCTCTATTTAGCATATTTTGGATTCTCGTTTGTTATCTATGCAGGTGCGTATTACGGCGTCGCGATAATTTTCGGACAAAAATATTTGGAAACAAGATCGTTCATCTTTCCAGTCATTCTCGCATCCCTTTTTAATAACTATTATAAACTCCATGTCAATATAATATTTTTTACGAAAAAAACGCTTATTATCGCTCGAACGACGATTATTTGCGCGGCCATAAATATTCCGCTAGCGTATTTCTTAGTGAAATATTGGGCACTCATTGGCGCCGCGTACTCGGCTGTTATAACAAATTTTATTATGTATGCGATAACAGTCTACTACTCTAATCGCCAATATAAATTGCCTTGGTTATATTTTTTTAAAACCAAAGAAAACATCTAAAATATTAAGGATATCCAAAAGGACGAAGACGCAATGGTAATGAAACGATATATAAAGAAGAAAGAATATTAGGGAGGAATGAAAGTGGTAAAAAAAACGCTAAGAATGATATGGAAATGCCAGCAGAATATATTACGGATATACTATACATGGATTGTTAGGAGAAGAGCCGCTTCGATAAAAGGAAAACTCCGAGTGAATTATCGTTCCAGGGTGTCAAAAAACACGCATTTGGGAAGAAATGTCAACTTCAATGGAATGAAGATTCTGGGGCGTGGCGCGGTTCGAATCGGCGATAATTTCCATTCGGGAAAGAAATGCTCGATGATGACGGATTACCATAATTATGATTACGGGACAAAGATCCCTTACGATGATACATACGTTATTAAAGATATAGCGATCGGAGATAATGTTTGGCTTGGAAACGGAGTCACGATCTTGCCAGGAGTGACCATTGGAGAAGGGGCCATCATCCAAGCGGGAAGCGTCGTCGTTAATGACATCCCTCCTCTGGCGGTTGCGGGCGGCCATCCGGCGCGCGTTTTCAAATATCGGGACAAAAATCACTACTTCGAGTTAAAAGAAAAAGGCCGATTTCAATAAGTCATTATGCTAATCTATCTCGCTTTTTACTTCATCGGAATAATCCTGCTGGTCAAGAGCGATGTCTATTTCATTCTATTCATTAATATCTACGCGGTCATCAGCCCCATAGTCATTGTCAAGCTCGCGCCTCGGGCATATCAATTCAACGGGCACGTTCTGGTGATCCTGCTTATCACGCTTTTATTTTCGAGTATCTTTAAAAGATCGGCTGAAAATCACGCGGAAAGATACTTTCTTGCTATTCTTTTCATCATCTTTGTCTTTATCATTAATGTTCTGATTTCCTCGCTCGTTACGCAAAACAATCTGGGAAACTACATCGAATATTTTAAAAATTACTATTGGACATGGATTATCTTTTATGCGGCTTTGAAGACCGGGAAAGAAATCCGTTTAGCCCCATGGTTCAACCGCATTATTTTCCTTCAAGTTCTAATCGGAATCATCCAATACGCGGGCCCTATTGAATTGAGCCGATGGTTTTCTATCATCGAATTCGAAAAGGACGGAGCTATTGTCCAACGCGTTAGTGCTTCGATTGCGGACACGGACGCGAAATTAGTAGTGGGAACTTTTGGAAAAATTACTTTATTGGCGGATTATTTATCTGCCTTTCTCGCTTATTATTTAGGAAGGATGATTATCAAAAGGCAAAAAATAAGGATAGTCAATTATGTATTTATCGGAGGAATATTAGCAACGATATTCTTTACGGGAGTAAGAACGGCCCTCGTTGCGTTCTTGGTCGGCATGATTGTAACGTTTATTATTATCAAGAATTATAAAACGATTATTTTTATTCTTACGTGTATTCTTTTTTATGTGACAGTATTTCCTGCGCTGGCTCGGATCGGAAACGAGATCATCGTTGAAAGGAAAGCTGGGAGTGTCGTAAACCCGTTTCTTCGCTCGGTAGCAGTATTTGGGGTTATCGATAATGTGACTAGGCTAAATATGGATAACTCCTTAACTCTAAAAAGGAGCATATATATATCGAAATTTATCACTTGGGACACGTTTTTATGGGGGAACGGAATAATGCAGAGGGGGGGATATGAAGAAGGAATAAGCAGTCCCTCGGACGCGCAAATCCTTTTTATAATCGCGGAATACGGAGCAATCGCTTTCATTCTGGTCCTCGCTCCATACATCCTAGCTTTATGGCGTGTAAGCCGCTGCGGCGATAGAGCAAATACTTCCGTATTATTGGTTTCCTTTATAGCGATTCTGGTTCATACGGTGACGGATCCCGGTCTATTTTGGAATGTCGAAGGAATAATGTTTTTTTCGATCGCGGGAAGCATGCTCATTAAAAAGAAAGCGTTAAATTCGGCGAGAAAGCCTGTCCTTCAGTGATAACGGTGGAAGAATAAGAGAAAATGGAATACGTCATCATCAGCCCCGTAAAAAACGAAGCGCAATATCTACAAGATACAATTCGTTCGGTCTGTGAACAGATACAGCGGCCGCGGGAATGGATTATCGTTGATGATGGATCCTCTGACCGGACGGCAGAGATCGTTTCTGAAAATGCGCGTCATCATCCCTGGATAAAACTCGTGATGAAAAAGAGAATAAAGGGAGACCGTACGATCGGAGCTCCGGTAATTGAAGCGTTTTACGTGGGTTACCAAAGCATATCCTACAAAACATTCGATTTCATCGTTAAGCTTGATGGCGACCTTCTTCTTCCGCGAGATTATTTTAAATGCGTAGCTGAGGCGTTTGAGAAGAACGATCGGCTGGGCCTGTGCGGGGGCTTTTGCGTAAACCAAATAGGCGGAAAGATCGTAAGAGAAAAATCCGCGGAATATCATATTCGCGGAGCATTCAAATCAATCCGCCGGTCTTGTTGGATTGAAATCGGCGGATTTGACCGAGTGCTGGGATGGGATGGTCTGGATGAAATGAAGGCCTTGTTCAAAGGCTGGAAAACCCGCGTGATTGAATCACCCGTCATACATCTGCGGCCGACAAGCAGCGCTTATAGACAAACAAAAATGGCGTACCGGTATGGGCAGGCTTCCTTTCAAAACGGAAGCAACGCTCTTCTCTTGGTGATGCGCGCGGTTTCGCGGCTCAAAAAAAGGCCTCTATTCATTTATTCGTTTTTATTTGTGATCGGATATCTAGCCGCGGCTATCGGTAACCTGGAAAAAAAGGTGAATCCGGAGTTGGCTCACTTCATCAATCGATTTCATTTCAGGCGGGCTTTGGCTATATTGATAAGGCGGCGATGAGCAAACGCTAATAAGATCATGTTAAGCGCGAAAAATATAGATTTATTTGACTTGAATTATAATTATTCGGAAAAATTCAATTTGCTAGGATTATTTCCGAAACGCATGCTTCCGAAGAAAGGAATATTCTTTGGGATGATATATTTTGTTGGCGGGCTTATCAAGAGTACCTTGGTGCCGCCTTGCCGAAAAGCGATCCCCCGAAGCGATATTCTTTTTTATGCGCCATCGGTCAATAATGACCTGACTCTGAGAGAGATATATAAACATTACAGTGAAGCAGTCTTCCTAACGAACAAAAGGATGGGAAACAGCTACCCATTTCCTAGAAAACTGGCATATATCAAGGCGATGCCATATTTTCCTCTTTTGCTTGCGAAATATTTTACGAGCAGCGGTTATCAAAAACGATCGATCGCGACATGGTTTCATATGTATTGGTTGACGTATGGATATTATATCGTCGTACAAAAATATCTCGAAAGTATTTGTCCAAAAGTCGTCGTTATTGCGAACGATCATACGATGAGCGCTCGATGCTTCTTAAGGAATTGTCAGGAGAAAAAAATTAAGATAATTTATGTCCAGCATGCTTCCGTCAATGAAGCGCATCCAGCCCTGGATTTTGACTTTGCTTTTCTTGATGGCATGGAGACATTGGAAAAATATATGAAAACGGGAACCGTTGTATCAACGGTGTTCTTAACGGGAGCGGTTCGATTCATGAAAGCGTGTTCAGAGATTACGAATGGCCAAAATAGCCGAGGAACGATTATTGGAATTGCGTATAACCTGTTGGATGATCGGGATACGGTTAAGAGAACGGTGGATGCTTTATTGGATGCATTTCCGGATTGCAATGTCGTCATTCGGCCACATCCGGCCGATAAAGCTTCAGGGTTGATAATGAAGAAATTTGAAAATGAGCGACGAATCCGTTTTTCTGATTCGAAAAGAGAGAAATCCATTAACTTTCTGTTGAGAGTGGATTTTCTCGTTTCAAACATGTCGTCTATTCATCTCGAGGCGGCCTATCTGGGTATTCCTTCGATTGTTTATTCGACTTTATCGAAAGCGATTATGTTCGATCCGTATCAATATTTACGAAATGGATTGGTAAAAGGGGTTGAATCCTTCGAAGATTTAAAACGCTATATTGAAAAACCGTATCGCCCGGCCGTGGAAACCATCAAGTATTATCTCGCGGATTATCAAACTTCATATCAACAAAAAACGGATGTGGTTCATACGGAAATCATTGACTGGATTTTAGGGCGAAAAACATTCCCTAGCTGTTTTGCTAGCAAATATATAGGAGGAAGAAATTATTATGTACTAAGCTGACATTCTAAAGAATACCTATTTCTGTACAATAGAGAAAATGATAAGAAATCATCTTAGAGTTACGATAAAAATGGGAAAGAAAAACCAATAAGGAGAAGCAGAAGTGAAATACTGTAAAAAGTGTGTTATGCCAAACACGCGGCCGGGGATTAAATTCGATAAGACGGGCGTATGTTTTCCATGTCGCGTTGCCGAGAAACGAAAGAAGACGGACTGGGAAGCCAGAAAAAAAGAATTTGATAAGCTTTGTAATAGATATCGTCGGAATGACGGAAAATATGATTGCGTAGTGCCAGTTTCTGGGGGCAAAGACAGTCATTATCAGGTCCATATCATGAAGGACATCATGAGAATGAACCCTCTGCTCATATGTGTCAGCGACTCGTTTGGCCACACAAAAGCGGGAGATCATAACATCCGCAACATTAGCGAGGCTTTCGGTGCTGACATCATCGTTTATAACCTTAACCATAAAACGATGAGAAGTATGGTCAAGCTTGCGTTCGAGAAATATGGGAGTCCAACCTGGCCAATCGATTTAGCCATATACTCCGTACCAATCAAATTAGCGGCAGCGCTGGGCATCAAGCTCATCGTCTATGGAGAGAATATTGCGTATGAATACGGCGGCCCCGGGGCTATAGAAACATACAGTGCTAAGATGCAAATAAAGAATGATGTCGTCAAATCCATCGATTGGAATTGGTGGTATGAACATGGCATCAAGCCTGAAGAGGTGGATTTTTTAAAATATCCGTCTCCAGATATTGTTGACGTATTGGAACCGATCTATCTAAGTTACTTTTTCCCATGGGATGGAATGAAAAATTATCTTGTTGCGAAACGCTTCGGATTTCGTGATGCCAATGGCGAATGGGATCGCGAGGGTTTCATAGAAAATTTTGACCAAATTGATTCTTTTGGCTATATTGTCCATCCATGGCTCAAATATCCCAAATACGGACATGCGAGAGCAACAGATGTTTCATGCTATTGGATTCGCAATGGTTATATTACTCGCGAGGAAGGCATTAGGAATGTTAAGGAGAACGACCATAAGCTTGATCCGAAAGCGCTCGATGATTTTCTTAAGTTCACGGGATATACCGATAGAGAATTTTGGGCCATTGTCGATAAATTTTACAATAGAAAAATATTTGAAAGTGTTGATGGCGAATGGCGTCTTAAGAATCCGATTTGGAATAAAAAAAATAGATGAATTGCCAGATATCTAAAGAAATAGTAGAAAACCTGGAGATTACGCAGTCGCATCTTGAAGAATATTAATAGCCGAATATCTTTGTTTTATTGTTCTCAAACGTCTGTCATTTAAGGTACAATCTATAAGGCAATGTCAACTGATGTTTGTAAAATGGGGCCATCGTAACCCTTTTCAGCTTGCGATTTGCTTTATCAGCTCATGCAATTATTCCAAGGATCCGACGATTTTGTCTTCTCGAATATAGGTCCGCTTCTCGCTCCAGTCCTACGCATATTCGACCAGATAGCAGGTCGTCAGACTGACGGAGGATTTATCGGATGGAAAAATGCTGACCGACCGGCTGCGCCTATGGATATTTTGACTCAACTGCTCCTGCCCGTTGGTGGAAAAGATCCCTTTCTTATCGATGTCCGGGATACTGTAAAACGAGAGTAAGTCGTCCAGGTCTTCTTTCAGGCGCTGGAACGCCTTGGGAAAACGGTTTTCGTAGTCGTCGATCATCGCTGAAACTGACCACTGAGCGCTCGTTTTATCCGGCTCGAGCCAGATTTGATTTAAATGCGCGAAGCGAGCTTTTTCCCGGCGCGGCTCCCGAGCCAGGATGTTCCGAATAACGTGGACTTTGCAACGCTGCCAAGACGCCCCGAATCATTCCTTCCGCACCGCAGTTGGATCTCTAAATGCGTATCGGGGACCTCCAGAGCCATTCGCTTTATTCCCGGCTCTTAAGCTTGCGGAAAAACAGGCGCCAGCTGTCTTCGGATTCGTCGAACATCGGCTCCACGGCTAGGATTTCGCGGTTTCCGGCCGGATTTACGTTACAGGCGATCATTACGGCCATGGAAACAATATGTCAATCGATCCGGACCTTCTGGTATAGGGCATCGATCCAGATAACCGTGGACTTTTCCTCCAAGGGACGAGAACGAAAACATTCGACTTGGGCGTCCGGTTCCCGGTTGAACTCCGGGACTTGGGCCGCCGACCCGAAAAGCGTGCCTTTTACTTTTCGGTATGTTTCCCCTTTACTTCGCCTTCTTTAGCTTCCGCCTCGATCCCCACCATCTCGGTCATAACCCGATGGAGCATGGCCAGGAAAGTGTCTAGTTCGAGAAGGAGTAGCAATGGCAATTTCTTTAAGGGTGCCTTATAACGCGATTGGGCCATCGTAGAAAAATCCTCCTCTCAATTGGTTTAGCTGCCGATGAGAGTTTACGATGGCCTCTTTCTTATTCCAAATTGCAACCATCACTGTACACTAGCGTTGCAAAAATAGAAACCAGCCCGGGAGATCATTTGATCTTGGATATCCGATCCGACCACTTGAGATAAGCGCTCATTCATCCGCGGCGAGAAGCCGTTGATAAAAGCTTCCTTAACAACTGCGATCAGGACTTGTTTCGTGCGGCATCGTTTCGAGAAGAAAACCGGAATAAATCCTCCGTTCCGGACCTTCAAAACAAGTAAATAGACATTCCCTCTCCGTATATCGAATCATCAGGTCAACCACAGAAAATACGTCTTTGAATTTTCCGTGTGGTTCCCTTTCGTTGTCCCGAATTTCGCCTCTCCCTCGAAACGAAAAAGGAAAAAAACGGTTAGTCGTGCTGCATAAAACGACTGCAGCCCGGCTGAAAATGAACCATTTTTCTAGGTAATTGGCTATCTCTCCTAAAACCCCTCCTCGGCTTTTTTCATGCGAGTAGTTTTATGAAAAGAAGTCAAATTGTGGTATATTTTCCCAGGCCAGAATGAAAGGATGGTCTGATGAGGGGAATAATCCTGGCCGGCGACAAGGGCACCTGGCTCAACCCTTTAACCCTTTCGGTCAGCAAACAGCTTCTTCCCGTCTACGACAAGCCGGAGATTTATTACTCCCTGTCCATGCTGATGCTGGCCGGGATCAGGGAGATCCTTGTGATTTCAACGCCCAAATCACTCGAGGCGTTCCAAGTCCTCCTGAGCGACAGCCGGCAATGGGGACTTCAGTTCGTTTTCCGGGTCCAGGACAAACCGCGCGGCCTGGCCGACGCCTTCCTCGTCGGCCGGGAGTTCATCGCCGAAAAGCCGGGCTGCCTCATCCTCGGGGACAACATCTTTTTCGGCCACGGCCTACCCGATCAGATGAAAAAAGCCGCCCGGCTGAAATCGGGGGCGATCGTCTTTGCTTATCTGGTGAAGGATCCCGAGCGCTACGGCGTCGTCGAATTCGACGAAAAGGGTCGAGCGATCAGCATCGAGGAAAAGCCAGCCAAGCCGCGGTCGCATTACGCCGTGCCGGGCTTGTATTTTTATGATGGAAAAGTCTCCGCTCTGGCCGCCGGCCTTCTGCTCGCGGCGTATTCGATTCTGGCCAGACAAAACGGAAACGGAAATGTGGCGAAGCGGGCCGACGAGCTGTTCGCCTGGCTAGTGGGTAAGGAATCCCCGGAATTCCGCAGGTCTTGCTGGGGATGTAATTTCACCTGGGTCAGCCCGGAAAATTTATTGCCGCGGTATCACTCCTCGCTTGTGGGAAACGCGTCCGTGATGAAGGGGGTGTTTGAATATAGTCGGATGACTGGATCGATCGAAGCCTTGACGACCCTCTGGAATGTGTGTTCGTACATTCTGGGAGACCTTCCGATCACGGAATCACCGGCCGGCCTCTGTTTCGGCTTCACGGCTTTACGTAAGGATTGTTGCTTCAACGCCAATATGCTGCCAGCTGAGGCTTTGGCCAAATCTTTTTTGCTTACCGGCGAGGAACCGATGATCGCCGCGACGCAAAAAGCGGTTGCTTTCATATTCTCCCATCAAAAAGACGATGGACGATGGATTTACTGTATCAATCCGGACAGCGGGAATGAGCGGGAGCAGGTTGATTTCCATCAGGGTTTCATCTTGGAATCCTTGTTTGAATTTCATCAATATTCAAAAATTGATTCCGAGTGGGTTCTGTCCGCATTGAAAAAAGGCGCCGCGTTTAATCTTCGGAATCAATTCGTTGACGACGGCCGGTCCAAATGGCGATATCCGCGGGAATACCCGGCCGATATCCATCATCAGGCCCGGGGGATTATGACCTACCGCATGGTGGCGTCGGTTGATCCTTCGAAGAGGAGAGCCGCTGAACGCATCGCGGACTGGACGATCCGGAACATTCGGCACCTCAAAGGATGCTTTTTTTATCAGCGCGGCCGCGTATTGATGAACCGGATCTCCTATACGAGATTGGGACAAGCCTGGATGTTAATGGCCTTAGCCTTGGTTTCCTCAAGCGATAAGCAATGAAATTCATTTTTGTTTTGGGACACCCCGCTCATTTTCACCTTTTCAAGAATACATTCGTACGTTTGACGAAGGAAGGCCATCAAGGATTGATCGCGTATCGGTCGAAGGATGTCCTTGAAAATCTTTTTCGAGAACATGATTTTCCCCGGATGAACCTTCAGTGCCGGGAACGCCGGAATAACAAGGTCTCCATCGCGGTGAGTGTCATTCGCCGCGATTGGAAGCTGGGAAAAATCGCCCAATCATTCAAACCCGATGTCATGGCCGGGACATCCGCCGAAATTGCGCATGTCGGCCGGTGCCTTCGGATTCCCGCGCTCGTTGTGAATGAAGACGACGCCCAGGTCGTTCCTTTCTTTGCCAAGGTCGCGTATCCATTCGCCACTCACATTCTCGCTCCGTCGTCCTGTTCAACGGGGAAATGGGCTTCCAAGACGATTTTTTATGAGGGGTATCACGAACTGGCCTATCTTCATCCCCGGGAGTTCACTCCCGATCGGGGGAAAACGGAAGGATTGGCTTCCTCCCGCTTCTTTCTGATCCGGTTTGCCAAGCTGGAAGCTCATCATGACAAGGGGAAACGGGGGTTGTCTGCGGAAACCGCGCGTGCGCTGATATCTCGATTGAAGGAATTCGGACGGGTCGTGATCTCTTCGGAAAGGGTTCTCGATCCCGAATTTGAAACTTTTCGTTATCGCGGCGATCCCGCGAACATGCATCATGTGCTCAGCTTTGCCGATTTGTTGATCGCCGACAGTCAGACCATGACGGCTGAGGCGGCTGTCTTGGGGACGCCGTCCATCCGATTCAATGATTTCGTCGGGCGGATCGGATATTTGGAAGAGCTGGAGCATCACTATGGTTTGACCTGCGGGATTCCCGCCGGCGAGCCTTCGAGACTATTGGAAAAAACAGATGACTTCCTTTCCCGGCCTGGAGTTAAGGCGGATGCGATCGCGAAGAGAAATCGGATGTTGAAGGACAAAATCAACTTGACGGAATTCATGACGTGGATTCTCGAGGATTACCCGAGCCGAGCGCGCGCCGCCCAGGCGGATCGGAGCATCTCGTGCCGGTTCCTTTGAAGATCATCTCCGTCGTCGGGGCGAGGCCAAATTTCATGAAGATCGCCCCGTTTATCCAGGAAGTCGAGAGACATAACCGTTCCCGGGCGGATAAAATCGAGCATCTTCTGGTGCATACCGGACAGCATTATGACACCTCCATGTCAAAAGCGTTTTTCACAGCCTTGGATATTTCCGATCCCGATATCAATCTCGGAATAGGATCGGGGAGCCATGCCGAACAGGTCGGAAAGACCATGATCGCCTTCGAACGGGTGTTGATCAGGGAAAATCCCGATTGGGTAGTGGTTGTCGGGGATGTTAATGCGACGTTGGCTTGTTCCGTCACCGCAAAAAAGGAACGCCGGAAGGTCTGCCATATCGAGGCGGGATTGCGCTCGGGCGATTTGTCCATGCCCGAAGAGATTAATCGACTCGTTACCGATCGCCTGGCCGACCTCCTTCTGACGCCTGACGAAATATCCAGCCAGAATCTACGCCGGGAAGGAGCGGGGGAGGAAAGAATCGTTTTTGTTGGCAATATAATGATCGACACGTTGGAAAAAAACCGGGACAAGGCGGCCACCCTGTCCATCAAGGATATTTTTCTGGAAAACGCGAAGAAAGGCGGAAACCTGGCGTTCGGTGGCTTGAGAGACCGGTCATACGCCCTCATGACGCTCCATCGTCCGTCCAATGTGGACCAGGCCGGTGTTTTGGAACCGTTGATCGATTTTTTATGTGGAGAAGTCGCCGGGGACATGCCTTTAATCTGGCCGATGCACCCCCGTTCGGAAAAGCGGTTGAAGGAATTTGGCTTGTGGGACCGGGTGACGAAAACCGATCGCATCGTCATCTTGAATCCCGTCGGCTACCACGAGATGATACGCCTCAACATGGGCGCGCGGATCCTTTTAACGGATAGCGGCGGCCTTCAGGAAGAATGCACCGTGCTCGGCACGCCTTGTCTGACTTTACGCTGGAATACAGAGCGGCCGGTGACCCTTCGCGAACACGGTGGAGCCAGCGTTCTGGTGGGTAACAATGTCGAACGGATCCGGAGCGAATACCGGGATACTCTACTGAAAAGTCAAAAACCGGCGAGACCCCCCTTGTGGGATGGGCATACGGCGGAACGATGTTTGCGGGCGATCTTGAATTGGAGGGGAAAGTCATCATAAAATTCATCCAGGATTATTCCGCGCAGAGTGAAGAATCAGTATGAACAATTGTCATGGCTAATTATCTGAACCGGAGCCGCCATTACGGTCTCAAAGTCCTGCTCGACGGCCTTCTCCTGGCTGCTTCGTTTTTCCTTGCCTATGGATTGAAGCGTCAAACGCTGGTTCTGGACAATGCTTTTTTGCGATTTTTATCGATCCTGTTCGTGTCCTGGCTCTTAATCACTGTCCTCTCCAAAAAATTCTATTTGATCGACACGAGGGATTACTTCCGGATGATCAGGCCGTTCTGGCAGTCGGCTGTCGTTCTGATGGTAGCCCTGACCATGATCCTGTACATGATCGAGGGCGTCATCCTTTCCCGTCTTATTGTTTATGGAACCTTGACGATGTTCTGCTTCTCGGAAATCGTCATCCTGACCGTATACTGGTTCCTCTTCCCCAAAAACGTGGGGCGGATGAAACCCACGCGTAGCATTTTGATTTTCCTTTTGGAGCTCGTGTTCATTAATATTACGTTTTTCGGGCTGTATTTCCTGATTAAGAATACGAACCGATTCTCTGAGCATTATCAATTGGCCTTGCTAGGCATATGTGTCACCTGGCTGATTGCCTCCCTGATGTTTCATCGATTTCGCGTTTCCTCGCCAGCGGTTCTTCTGAGCATGATCAACCCTATTTGGAAGTCCGAGGTTCTTATTGCCCTGGTCGTTTGTCTGGCCGTGCTTGTCTTTAAGATAAAGAAAACGCCGCGCACCATCATTCTGGGTTCGCTCTTTGCTTTCATCGTTTTTGAAAATTTGATTCTTCTCGTTATTCATCTTTTTGGAAAGAAGAGGCTTCTTAAAAATGACGATGCTGGCGGAATTGAAAACAGTCGGATAGCCGAACGCGATATTGGCTTTGAAAAATGGTGGGGGAAACCGGCGGAGAAATATCATTACAACAACGGGCTGTTTCATTCCGATCTGTTAAAACGAAAACTGCAGACGACATACCTGTCCAAGTTCCCGGACCTATATCATTTTTTAGACGAAATCCTTGATCTATCGAGTTTTCCCTTGCTCGAATCGGTTTTTCTTTATTCGCCCCATCTCTACAATATCGATGTATTGGATAATAATTCCCTCGGCTTCTTCCTAAACTTTGAACAAGTCAATAACATCCGCCGGATCAATCAGGCGTTTATTGCCGTTAACGAAAGGCTAAAAGTAGGCGGAATTATGGTCGGTTGTTACCAATCCCTGGAACAAAGAAAGGAATTGATTTACGAACGATACCCGCGGTTTCTGAATAAAGCTGTGAACCTGATCGATTTCGTTTTTTCCCGGATCATGCCCAAGATTCCTGTAGCCAAAAAAATCTATTTCGCTTTATCCAAGGGATTCGATCGGGCGCTTTCGAACACGGAGCTTGGCGGACGGCTTTACTATTGTGGGTTCGAGATACTCGCCCTCAAGCGCATCAAACATCATTTATATTTCATCGCCCGAAAGGTTAAAAATCCATCCACGGATCCTCATCCTTCCTATGGAATATTTTTCAAACAGCGCCGGGTAGGTCTGGGGGGAAAGATCATCCATGTCTACAAAGCGCGGACGATGCATCCGTTCGCCGAATACCTTCACACCGAAATCATGAAGCGGAATGATCTGGAGTCTTCGGGAAAAGTCAGCAATGATATTCGGATCGCTTCTTGGGGCCGGAAGCTGCGCGCGGTGTATTTCGACGAGATGCCGATGCTCGTGAATTGGCTGTGCATGGAATTGAAATTCGTCGGCGTCCGGCCGCTGAGTGAATCCTTCTTTTCCACTTATCCCGAGGATCTCAAAAAGGAGCGGATTAAGGTTAAGCCTGGAGTCTTTCCTCCGTATTACGCTGATCTTCCGGGAAGCATCGAAGAAGTCTGGGAATCCGAGCGAAAATACATACAGCGATTTCTAAAACATCCTTTGAGAACGGATATTTCGTATTTCTTCAGGGGAATATATAATATTATTTTTCGACATGCGCGAAGCGCTTAGAAGGCAATGATATTCCGGCCGAGAATAAAGCCCGAAATTCAGGGAGAAATCGAACATCCTTGGAAAGGCGCGCTTGCGTTATTATTGACCATTTACGGTTTTGCTTATGGGCTGATATTGGTGAATCCGGGAATATTTTGGGATGATTGGACGATTTATCACAATTCCTATTCAGGGCTGCAGACTCAATTTATCGGTTATGGGATGCCTTTGCTTGCCCCGATTCATTATTTTCTTCAGAATCTGACCTCGTCCCCGGGTCTTCTTTATCATGCCTTGACATTTATAATATATTTAATAGCAAGCTGTTATATATTATTTTCGTTATCGCGCTTGAGGATCAATAAAATCGATGCGATCTTGATTTCCATCATCATTGCGGTCCTTCCGTTCAATTATGCACGAATATATATGATCTGTTTCCCGTATACTATGGGTTATTTGTTCGTCTCGGCCGGATTATATTATTTTATTATATTTTATAAGACTCGAATAAATATTTATCGTTTCGTGGCCCTCTTTATCATGCTGCTGGCATATATATTATTGAATTCGTCGTTAGTCTTCATTCCTACTTTGATCGTATTAATATTTCTGAATGAGAACAAACGACGTTTCAAGCCCATGATTCAGATAAAAATGATATTTTGCGGACTTTTTCGTCTCGCAGATTTCTTCGTATTACCTTTTCTTTTTTGGTTAGTAAAGAACGCATTTTGGAAACCGATCGAATTATACGAATATTATAACAAAGTTACGGAAAAAGGCCTATTGGTTTCGGTTGAAAAATGGAAAGCGGGTATAAGCGATACATTAATCGCTCTATTCGAGCGGACCGTAACGATCGTGAATAAATCGCCTATTTTATCAATGGTCGCCTTTATAATATGTATCGTCTTGATAAGGAATGTATGCGGGAAAAATCGAAAAGTGCAACATTGTCTTGAAGATGATTCAATTATGAATGATAAAGGAAAATTGTTTATTGTCGGCGCGGTCCTATTTATCGCGGGATTATATCCTTATCTTGTCGTCGGACATGCCCCATCGTTTAATTATACGCTGAGTCGTCACCAGATTCTTCTCGGAATTGGAACAGCAATGATGATTTATTCCATTTCGAATATTGTACTGTTATTTATCAAGAACGAAAAAATTAGAACGAATGCATTCATTGCTCTCGTGTCGGCATGGATTGCTGTATTTATGATAATAAACATTATGCAAAGTACAGATGCCTTAAGGGCGTATTTCTATCATGAGGCCGTGGCAGTTGATTTAAAAAAAATGTGCGGATTCATGGCGGGGAAAAATATTCTATATGAAGACGATTTAAGATCCGCGTTTTGGAAGGAATCCTTGAGATTTTATACGCTGACCGGAATATATAGAGAAAGATGTCTTGACCAATCGGCGCTTATATTACCGCGGATGCAAAAGCGTAGATTTGACAAAGGTTTGGATCAGAGGATGTTATCGGAGACATACAACACTAAAGACGTGATTATTAAAGAGCGTTATGACTTCATGATAAAAGTCGTATCAGGACCGTTTCAGCTATCGTCGAAGAACTTAATGAAAATAATTTATTATAAATTAATTAATAAGGATAAAATGAATTCATTGCTTGAAAATATTACAAATATGAAAATACAAGCCGTTGAAAAATAATGTATGCAAAATGATTTAGGAAAGAAACCATCGTTAAGTGGAATAGCCAGCAAGAACATAAGTTTGAAAATGATGAATATTGAGACCGGGTCGCCGAATAGAAAGAACGATTCCCTGCACATATTCTTCATGAGTCTTTTCTACGTATTAGTGTTCTCGATCGCTTTATATCTCTTTAGTGTTCAAGCTTTCAGCTACGTTAAAATCGCCGAGTTTAATAGTCACGTCACGTTGACAAAGATCGTTGCCGCTGAACCGTTCGGATTCACAGTCCCTCACCCCGGATTTCATTTGATGATCCTGGCGCTTTCCAAAATAAGCGGCATGGACGTCACATACTCCGGGATAATCGTCTTGTCGATATTTGTGGTTATCATCGCGTTCATGATCATAAGTACGCTGATATCGCTGCTGACGGAATACTATTCGAAGGAACAGATCCCTTGGATGGGAGCCGGCCTGTTGCTGATATTCTCAATATATTTTCCGCCCATCAGTAAATATTATTACCTGGGGTAAGGTACCGCAAATATCTGGGCGGTGCAAACCCTCATCGTCTGCAAGCCCTTTGCCTTGGCCTGCGTCCTTTTTTTGATGTCGTTAATGAACGCGACGGTACGAAAAAAGGCAAAATACTATTCCGTTGGATTTGCATTGTCACTCCTTGCTAGCGTTATTATGAAACGTATCTTCATCATCGGCTTCATCCCGGTAGCGGCAGGTTATATTGTATTTAAAAAAAAGCAAATCAAGAAAGAAGTTTGTTAAAAGGTGATCGCGACTTTTATTCCTGCAGTTATTCTTCTGCTTTACCAGCTTTACGTGAATTAATAATCTTCCTCGTCTTAGATTCGTCTCACCTGGTTTGGTGTTTGGAAAATATATTCAAATCATGTCTCCTTGTCTGTTCTACTTGGAATAGCATTTCCTCTCTCTCTGGTTGTCTTGCGCTATCGTGTATTAACAAAGAATGATTATCTGAAGATAATCTGAGCATTTTATAGTGTTATATTTATGCAATTCGCTTTCCTTGCTGAGAAAAAAATATTGCTTCGGCTAATTTCAGTTGGAGTTACAATATTGCTCTCTGGATGTTATTCATCTTCTCCATTGCCGAGTTTTTCGTTGGATCGCGGAAAAAAAAGGAAATCCGCGGCGAGGAAAAGATCAAGATGTCGCTTGTGTCCGTTCTCTTCGGGCTGCGTCTTACATCTGGGATTGCCTATCTCATCAAGCAGATATTTGGAGGGAATTATTATTGACGGACATCATCCTCATAATTGGTCCAGCCAGAAAAGAAGCATTTGGCCAATTAAGCTCTTTCTTAAAATATCAATGAAGTTGTGCGATTTCACCTCCGCCGGAGCACGATGTAGCCCGAATCTATTGTATTCTCTGCGCGATTACGCGATTTTCTCCAGGGCGTCCTCCATCGATAAAAAAAAGCCCGATCAGAAAATTGTCCCGAAAGGATCCGCAGAATGACTCGATCGTAGAGTTTTCCATAGGGTTTACGGGCCTAGAAAAGTTCAACATCAAGACGAAACAAAAAGCCTGCTCGTCAATAATACAAGAAATAAATACCCATATGTCGTTGATTTAGTTACTGTCCGGCTTCCCTCATTCCGTTCCCAATAGTTCCATATTGAATCGTCGGATCCCTGGAGAGGATCACGAATAGACGAATCAAATTACCTTTTAAAAGGATTACGATGGCCCCCAGTATGCGAGAATCCATTAACACAGCAAAATATGAAAATATTGACCGCATCTTGAAAATGAACATAATTATTTATTAATGAATTCGTAAGGTCATTCCGCAAAAAGAGGTAAAATAATGAATTTAAAACAAAATCCCCTTCTCTCCATAATTTCTCCGGTGTATGCTTGTGAAAAGCGTCTTAGTGAATTGTATTGTCGACTTAATTCTACCATCGAAAAAATCACAAAACGATATGAAATAATATTTATCAACGACGCAAGCCCCGACGGTTCCTGGGAAACGATCGTCGATCTGGCAAAAAAAGATCCGAGGATAAAAGGGCTGAACTTATCGCGCAATTTTGGCCAGCACAATGCAATCACGGCGGGCCTTGATCATTGTACCGGAGATTGGGTTGTAATAATGGATTGCGATTTACAGGATCAGCCCGAAGAAATCGAAAAGCTATATTGCAAAGCTCAGGAAGGGTATCAAATCGTTTATGCCCAACGAATAAATAGAAATGATAATCTTTTAAAAAGGATATTATCAAAGTCATTTTATTTGTTATTGGGATATTTAACGAATACGAAACAAGATCCAACCATCGCTAATTATGGAATCTATTCGCGAAAGGTAATAGATTCAATATTGGCGATGAAAGATTATCATAGATATTTCCCGACAATGGTCAAGTGGGTGGGTTTCAAAAATACGAAAATAGCCATTAACCATGCGGAAAGAGCTTTGGGAAAATCGTCCTATTCGATTAAAAAACGCATTCGCTTGGCCATCGATGTCATCATTTCGTTTTCGGATAAGCTCCTGATGATATTTATAAAAATAGGAATGATAATAACCGCACTATCGTTTTTAGCGGCGATTTATGTTTTGATCTTGTTTTTAAATCATAAGATACAGGTTATCGGTTATACGTCTTTAATAATATCGATTTGGTTTCTCTCGGGATTGAATATACTCGTTCTCGGAATTGTCGGCCTATATGTCGGAAAAGCTTTCGATAAAGCAAAAGGGCGACCACAGTATCTCATCATGGATAAGACGGATTAAAAAATGTCAAGCCAAATAGAACATTTGAATTGGGATTCGGAATATTTTGGATTTTCTGTAGCCCGAATTATCCTTGAACGAAGCAACAAGCAGGATTACGATAACATAATTGAAATCATCCAGGCGACAAAAAATCGCTTGACGTATATCATGATATCTCCGGAAGAAATCGATTTAAATAAAAAACTCGTTGCTCGAGGAGCCCTCCTTGTTGATCAGCGAATTATATTTGAAAAAGAGACAAAAATACATGACGAAATAAAATGGTACATCAAGGAGTATGAGGGCGAGGAAATACGCGATGATCTAATGACCCTCGCGATACAAGCCGGCCGATATTCGCGATTCAATAACGATAAAAACATACCGAAAACCGAATTTGAAAGATTATATGTCAAATGGATTACCAATTCGGTAAATAAATCTTATGCTCTAAAAACTCTGTACGCGAGCGATGAATCAAAAATTATCGGGATTATAACGTTAAGAAAAAATGTTGACAAGGCCGAGATTGGACTCGTCTCAGTAGATGACTTATACAGGGGAAGGGGTATTGGGAAGAGCCTTGTTCAAGCGGCCGACTCTGTGGCTTTCCATCTGGGATATCCCATTATTAAAGTTGCGACGCAAGCAAAAAACGAACAGGCCTGTCGACTGTATCGGAAATGCTGTTTCGAAGAAATGGATAAAATGAATATTTATCATTATTGGCAATCGATATGATTGTCTTGATTATATCTGCGGGCAAGACAATAACACCATGATCAATATCGATAAATATATACACGATTTGAAATGGCAAGATGGTATATGGAGGAGTGAGGAAGACGATGCCGTTTCATATCCCGAAAACGGGCATAATTCATTTAATGAAATCGAAGAAAATAGCTTTTGGTTCACGAGAAGAAACGATATCATTTTGGAAGCGGTGAAAAGATATTTCGGTAACGGGCTTTTCTTTGATGTTGGCGGTGGCAATGGATTTGTTTCGACGAATCTTAAAAAAGTTGGATATGATACGGTCCTCGTCGAACCGAGTTTCGCCGGATGCCTGAATGCAAAAAAACGCAGTTTAAATCATATTGTCAACTCCGCGTTCAATACAAAATACTTTTATCCTGACAGCGCCGAAAATATCGGTGTGTTTGATGTCTTGGAGCATATTAAAAATCCGCAATATTTCTTAAAAACCGTTCACACGATCCTCGCAAAAAAGGGAATATTATTCATTACGGTACCGGCAAAAAAAATCTTATGGTCAAAAGAGGACGAGTGGGCAGGACATTATCAACGATATGAGAAAAATGAAATATGTCGATTAATCGACGAAAATGATTATGAAATCCTTTATGTGACATATTTTTATAGGGTATTGGTCCTGCCGATATTCTTGATGAGAACGATTCCGTCATTCTTAGGAATTTATCGGGAAAACGCAAAAAAAACTGCGAACCAACACGAAATTAAAACGGGAACAAAGACCATCTTTGACACGATAATGAATGATGAAATCGAGAAAATTAGAAAAGGCGATTCCATTCGATTCGGGAGCAGCTTGTTAGCGGTGGCGAGAAAAAAATGAATATACCTTTTTGTAAGCCTTATTATTCTGGAAATGAGATTAAATACATCAAGAAGGCGATGCGGTCGGGAAAGCTGTCAGGAAACGGGAAAATAACGCAAAAGTGTCAGGAAATATTTGAAAATAAATATCAATTTAAAAAATGTTTTTTAACGACATCCTGCACTGACGCTCTGGAAATGAGCGCTCTGCTTCTGGAAATACGACCTGGCGATGAAGTGATTATGCCGTCATATACGTTCGTTTCTACCGCTAATGCGTTCACACTACGAGGAGCGAAAATTGTTTTCATAGATAGCCGTGCCGATTATCCCGGGATTGATGAAAGTAAAATTGAGGAATCGATTACTCCGAAAACCAGAGCGATTGTTCCCGTCCATTACGCTGGAATCGCCTGCGATATGGATAAAATCATGGCTATTGCGAAAAAACACTCGCTTTATGTCGTCGAGGATGCCGCCCAGGCTATTGATAGTTATTATATTGGTAAAAGCGGATTTAAAAGACCGCTCGGAGGCATCGGTCATTTGGCGGCTTTTTCCTTTCACGACACAAAAAACATTATCGCCGGCGAAGGCGGCCTACTTGTTATCAATGATGACCGATATATTAAAAGCGCTGAAATTATCTGGGAAAAAGGCACAAACCGCGCCGCGTTCTGGCGGGGCGAAGTGGATAAATATCATTGGGTGGATATCGGTTCATCCTTTTTGCCTTCCGAGATAACGGCGGCATTTTTATTAGCTCAGCTGGAAATATTAGAAGAAATACAAGAGAGACGAAAAAAAATATGGTCCTGTTATGATGAAAATCTTCAGAATCTCGAACGTAAAAATATCATACGCCTTCCCATAATTCCGAAGTACGCAACGAATAACGCCCACATGTATTACATTATTTGCCGAGATGTATCGGAAAGAGGGGCATTGATTGCATATTTAAAAAGAAATGGAATTCTTTCTGTTTTCCATTACGATGGTCTTCACCAAAGCGAATACTATAAAAAGATACAGGGATGCAGAGAACTCCCTTTTTGCGAAAAATATTCTGATTGTCTTTTAAGGCTTCCTATGTTTTATGAATTGAAACTACGTGATGTCGAAAGAGTATCGAAACAAATCAGTCGATTTTATGATTCGAACCGAAAAAAATGAAAGGAATTATTAATCAACGCAAATCGAGGCCGGAGGATTTGAATATCTTTGAGTCATAAGAGGTATTTTCCCCTGGTTCAGGCGATACCGGTGGAGCGATCAGATTTTATTATTGAAGAGATTTGGGCAAAATGAGGGCGATCCCCAGATGACGTGGATCTGTCGAGACCCCTGCTTTCCTTGGGCTCCAGGTTCGATCTACTTCAATTAGGAAAAGTACGGATTCTTCATTCAAAGCGGGAATGGAGAACCGGATTTTTTCCCATTTATTTTCCTTTAAGGTGACGCTTTTCAATAAAATCGGTTTATGAACAAGGCTCGAAGCGACAAAGAAATCGACTCGGACCGGGCAATCGCGAATGTTCGGGTGGGCAGCCATGATCCATAAAGCAATTGAAGAGCTCGGAGTCGGCAGAATCAAACTCGCCTGACGGCCGATCCATCGAAATTTATGGCCATCCATGTCTTTCTCGACCGACCCCAGGCCGAATTGCTGGCGGAGTTTGTACCTTTTAGTATGCTCATTTAAAGAAAGTGAATGCGAAGAATTCCAGAGCAGGAGGAGGCTGCTTGTGACGAGGAGAATGAGGGCGATGATTCGAAGCGGAGCTCGCTTGCCCGGCGGAGGAAGGGGAGGAGAAACGGCGAAGAGAAGAGCTAATAAAAACCATAACAAATAATGAATTTCGTTGCTGCCAATATAGGAATGTGCCTGGGAATTGATAAAAAACGCGATCAAACCAGCGAGAGCGCCGGGAAAAAGAATTCGACGGAATTCGGATAACTCCGTTGTGGCATTTAGCTTGAATATACCTCGGAAAAGCTCCCAAAAGATCCAGAGGAAAAATAGTATCCCCGGAATCCCCAATTCCGTTCCGATTTGAAGGCCGAGATTTTCTGGGGATGCGGGCGTTCCCACGGGACGCTTGAGTTCTATCGCGTAATTTGCGGATTCGATAATATAAGATCCCATTCCAATGCCAGATAAGGGATAATCCTTCATCATCAGCAAGGCAATCGCCCATCGATAGGTCATTCGAAAATGAAGAGACTTTTGAATCGCGACCATGCGGGTGATTGTGGGTGAACGCTGGAGGCTGGCCGACGACGAGACTTTAGTTTTGAAAAAAGCGGCGGTAATGGAGACGAGAACGACAGCCGCCACCACAAGAAACAATTTTTTGGGAAAAGGGCGGCGACGCTTATAAAAATTTTTGATGAAAATTAGGGTGAGAAAGAAAAGAGACGCCCATAAAGAGATCAAACTGATTTTCGACCCGGTATAAAACATGAGATAGATGGAAAGAACAACCGTCGGTAAAAAAACAAAGCGGAGTCTTCTTTTAACTGAGAGAAACAAACCGGTAAAAAACGGGATAATGATTGAAAGAAATGCCCCGAAGGACAAAGCGTCTTTGAATGTTGCATTAATGAGGCCGAGCTTGATACTTAGGGGATTATTACCCAGGGTTAGGGAATAAAAGTGTTGAATCAAACCGAAACCGACTGAGATCATGGTGCTTGCACTCAGGACAATGACCGCCTTGCGGAGGAAGGCTTCCGTTCGGATCTCCTTGGCGAGGATCATGAAAAACGCGATCCCGGTCAGGTAGGTCAGGCTGAAAAAGACGACGCTCATGATCGCCCCGCCGGCGCTTGTTCCATAAGTGTTAGTGACAAGTTCGTAGACCCGAGGCCGCCAGAGGGGAAAGAAATTCGTATAGCGCCAGAACGTGATCAAAGCGGAGACAATGACGAGCGCGGCAAAAAGCCGGAGGGGTGCGAATATCGGTTCGCTCGGCGCCGTTTCGTCGCCGACGGGAGGGGAAGCGGCAAACGCTTGATGAAGCAACCATCCTAGGAAAAAAAAGAGAAATAGAACGAGGGCCGAGGGGGCCATTGGAAGCGGTTCATAGAGCTTGAAGAAATACGGAAGATTGTTGATCAACGGGAAGAGAAAAATAAAAACCAGCAGGCCTCGCCGGATATCAAACGTTGTTACGATCGTTACAATCAAGAGAAGAGGAACGAGCGCGGCCTGATAGGCGGCGACGATCGGCACGTATTTCCAGTAAAAAACGGCAAGAAGGATGGTATAGGCAAACATTGCCGTGCCGAAGAGAAGGCGACGTTTTATTAAATTTTCCATTCAATAAACCACCCCTCGATTTCCGCTTTATAGATTAACGAATTTATGAAATTCTGTCAATCTATGCTATATTTTTCCCAGAAATCAAACGAAAGGAAGGTCTGATGCGGGGCATCATCCTGGCCGGCGGCAAGGGCACCCGGCTCAACCCGTTGACCCTTTCGGTCAGCAAGCAGCTTCTCCCCGTTTATGACAAGCCGATGATCTATTATCCCTTGTCCATGCTGATGCTGGCGGGGATCAGAGAGATCCTCGTAATTACGACGCCCGAATCGCTCGAGGCGTTCCAGGCCCTCCTGGGCGACGGCCGGCAATGGGGACTTCAGTTCGCGTTCAAAGCGCAGGATAAACCGAGGGGTTTAGCCGATGCCTTTCTCGTCGGCCGCGAGTTTGTCGAGAGGAAGCCGGTCTGCCTGATTTTGGGCGACAACATATTTTTCGGCCACGGCCTGCCTGATCAGATGAAAAAAGCCGCCCGGCTGAGATCGGGGGCGATCGTCTTCGCCTACCCGGTGAAAGACCCCGAGCGCTACGGCGTCGTCGAGTTCGACGAAAAGGGCCGGGCGATCAGCATCGAGGAAAAGCCGGCCAAACCGCGGTCGCATTACGCCGTGCCGGGTTTGTATTTTTATGACGGAAAAGTCTCGACGCTTGCCGCCGGCTTGACTCCCTCGGCCCGCGGCGAAATCGAAATCACCGACCTCAATTGCGAATACCTCCGGCGGGGCGAATTGCGCGTCGAGGAAATGGGCCGGGGCGCGGCCTGGCTGGACGCCGGAACGCATGAGTCCCTTCTCCAAGCGGCCAATTTCGTCCAGGCGGTCGAGGAGAGGCAGGGTTTGATGATCGCCTGCCCCGAGGAAATCGCCTTCCACCAGGGATATATCGACGCCAGGGAGCTTCGCCGACTGGCCGCGGCCATTCCCAACGCCTACGGCGACTATCTACGCCGGTTGTCCCACCAATCCAGCGGCGGGGGAGTCAAATGATTCAAGGCGTCGTCGTCAAAAAGCTCAAGGTCATCCCCGACGAGCGGGGCCGGTTGATGGAGATTTTCCGGGCGGACGACCCGTTCTTTCAGAAGTTCGGCCAGGCCTACATCTCCGCGACATATCCGGGTGTCATTAAAGGCTGGCATAAGCACGAGAAGCAAGCCGACAACATGGCCTGCGTCCACGGGATGGTCAAAGTCGCGCTTTGCGATGCCCGGGAAGGTTCCCCGACCAAAGGGGAGATCAACCATTATTACATGGGCGAGCACAACCCGCTCCTGATCCATATCCCGCCCGGGATATACCACGGCTGGATCTGCACCGGGACGGAGGAGTCAATCGTCGTCAACGTTCCGACCCAACCATACGATTACAAAAATCCGGACGAGCAGCGGCTTGACCCGCATTCCGGCGAGATCCCCTACGAGTGGGAGCGCAAGGACGGCTGAGCCGTTATCACGCGTTGATTGCTATCGGAGAAAAAGTCATGAAAGAAAAGAAAAAAAATACTATGAAAAAAGCGAAGGCCAAAGTCGCCCCCGAGCGCTCCCTGAACGGGAAAACACTGCTCGTCACGGGCGGGGCCGGATTCATCGGCAGCAATTTCATCCGGATGATGCTCGGCAAATACGACCGGATCCGGATCGTGAACCTCGACGCCCTCACGTACGCCGGGAATCCGGAAAACCTGGCCGATTTTTCCTGCGATCCGCGCCATGAATTCGTCCACGGCGACATCCGGAACGCCGAGCTTGTCGCCGGGATCATGGAGCGCGTCCAGGGCGTCGTCCATTTCGCGGCCGAAACCCACGTGGACCGGTCGATCGTCGACGCCGGCGAGTTCGTCCTGACCGACGTTTTTGGGACGTACATCCTGCTCGAAGCCCTGCGGAAATCGCCCGGCATCGAATTTTTCGTCCATATCTCCACGGACGAGGTTTACGGAAGCCGCGATGCGGGGTTCTTCAAGGAGACCGATCCGGTCAATCCCTCCTCGCCGTACGCCGCGAGCAAGGTCGGCGCGGACCGGATGGTCCAGGCGTATCACACGACGTACGG
>Ga0172371_10001409_pt1 | contig 38075 bp, 38 predicted proteins | sample Lak12m_FD_114543 | JGI IMG/M metagenome (GOLD analysis project Ga0172371, IMG submission 114543) | Freshwater microbial communities from Kabuno Bay, South-Kivu, Congo - kab_022012_12m | ecosystem: Environmental > Aquatic > Freshwater > Lake | place: Democratic Republic of the Congo: South-Kivu... | reverse complement strand
CCGTAAATCGATCGAGGTCGTGATTCCGTTGTTAAAAAGAAAATCGAGCTCTTCGCGCGACAAATAGTTCAAGGCGTCGCTGCGGACGAACGCGAGGTACTTCAAGAGATGGCCGTCTTTGGTCTTGTAACCGCCGAGATCGCGCGTGTTCATCGTCCGCCGGAAATTGATGATTTTCATGTTTCCCCTCTCTTTCGTCATTATAAATAAAAACACCTGCAAACGCAGGTGACGCAATCGATGGTGGAGCTGACGAGGATCGAACTCGCTACCTCCTCCATGCCATGGAGGCGCTCTCCCAGATGAGCTACAGCCCCGATTTGCTTAAATAGCATAGCAAAGCGAAAACGATTTTTCAACGGAAAACAATCGGCATGGCCGAATATCGGCGCTTGGCGCCTCAGTTGAACAAAGCCCAGGTCTCGGGCGAGGCCGTATGGACGACGATGGCGCCCTCGTAATGGAGGAAGCCGCTGACAGAGCCGTCGTCATTCAAGGCGTTATATACTTGCAGCCCCATGGCTGCGGTCGCGAACACTTCCATTTGCGTCCAGCGCGTGTATGAAGGTATGTATCCCATGTAGAAGCCGACGCAGGTGACCGTCAGCCCGTAATTGGAGAAATATTGTTCCTCGCGGTAATCCCATGTGCCTTAATCGTTATTGCCTTCGATATCGACATAACCGGCGCCGTAAAGGATGGCCAGCATCTGGGCGACGGTCCGGTAGCCGGGATTTTCAGAAGTGGCGCCGCTCGTCGCGCTTGAACTGGCGGCGCTGCTGACATTCGAGGACTGCGAGGCGGCGCTCGAGGTGGTCGATGTCCCGGATGTGAATTGGTCCAGGAACGAGCCGCATGATCCTAACAGGACCGCTGATAACATTACGAGCGTCACTTGATACCCTCGTCTCATAAATTTGCTCCTTTGCGGTAATTAAGTTCAGTATAAGGTATGAAGTTGCTAAATAGAAAACATTTTTTCATTTTAAAAAACGCCCTTGTGGGCGTTTCCTTCGTTCGTTTGCAATTAACTATTTATCTTCGTATTCGTCTTTGTCGTCTTCATCTTCGTCTTCCTTGTCGTCTTCGTCTTCGTCTTCCTTGTCGTCTTCGTCGAGACCGACGCGGTCGAGTTTGACTTCGACGCCGTCGATGGTCACGGTTTTATCTTTGAGCCACAGTTTCTCGAGCGGGCGGAAGGCCATATAGAAGACGGGGATCGTCAGGAACAAAATCCACCACGGATGCCATCCTCCCAGTAAGAAACCAATCAATAGATAGGCAATGACGACGATGATCGGGTAAGCGAATTTGGTGACGCGGCGGTAAGCGACGCACGAGACGATCGATTCGATGACCGGAATCGCCAGGAAGAGAATCCACCACGGATGCCAGAGGCCCGTGAAGGCGCCGATTAAGATGTAGGCGATCGTCGCCGCCAAGGCCGCCAGGCCGGTAATCATGCTGCGGGCTTTGCGGTACTTCTTCTCGATGCGGCTGTCGCCGATGCGGACGCCATGGCCGCCGATGTGGATATCTTTGCCGTTTTCGGTCACGTGGATGCCATCACCGGAAATATGGACTTCTTCTTTGTCGTCGATGACGTGGATGCCGTCTTTGCCGATGTGGACGTAGCTCTTTTTCTTACTTTCGCGCGGTTCTTCCTCATGTGGCGGTTCTTCTTTGTTCGCGCTTTCGGGCGCCGCGCGCTCGGCATTTACTATTTCTTCGACGGCGGCTGCGTTTTGAAGCAATTCGTCGAGCGAGATGTTATAGATCTTGGCCAGGCAGATGAGATTGTCGGTGTCCGGCGAGGCTTCGGCCCGTTCCCATTTGCTGACGGCTTGGCGCGACAGTCCGAGTTTGGCCGCGAGCTCTTCCTGCGAGAGGTTGTTTTTCTTGCGCAGTTCGACGAGTCTATTGGCGATTTCGATGTTCATAATTCTCTTGTTCCTCTTTTCCGTGATTAGGATCGGGGGCATAGGCCGGATCCGGCCACCAGCTCTGCCGATCGAACGAATGGATGTTTGGCATATTGATGTAATTGTTCATGATTGGCCGCTCCTTTCCGACCACCCATATCATAGGAGGAAGGATGCGGTTGCGACTACCAACTCTGCTTTTCAAACATACCGAATATCCGCAACTGGCGGTTGCAATTCCATCTTAACATAGGCTGACGGCGAGTTTGATAGAGCAGACGCCATTTTTTGGCATTCACGTCATTTTTCCGTCGATGAATTCACTGCCAAAGCAATATCTATTTTTGCAAAGCGCTTAAAATGCGGCCGGTAGCGCGATGTCCGCGCCGCGCTCCATGCTCCATTTGGCGCGTTCCATGATCCCGACGACGGCCAGCGCCAAAGCGGCTTCGCGGTCGTCTTGGGGCGGCGTGACGATGTCTTCGGCCAACCGATCGTAGAAGCGATAATGCGCCCCCATCCGCACGGGAACGGCCTCGTCTTTTCGACCATCGGCGTAAATAATGCGGCTTCGCTCGGATGTTGCGTGATATTCTTGGGTACCACGGCAATGGACGAGATCCGGTTGGTCGAAACCGTATTTGACGTACGTGGCCTTCGTGCCGACCACCTGGAAGCGCGGCAGCGGGTGGCGATCCAATTTCTGGGCGCCGAGATAGCAAACGAGCCGGTCATAATAAAGCGCCAACTCGAAATGGTCGTCGACGTGAGCGCCGATCCGATCGATGAAAGATTTTCCGTATACTGTCCGCGGCAGACCGAATAAACGGATGGCGTGATCGATCAGGTGGGGCGCCAGATCGTAATAGACGCCAGCCATGACGCCCGGCTTGTCGCGCCAGCCGTCCTTTACGATAGGATTATACGTGTCAAAACGAGTCGAAAAGGATAATATCTCGCCTAATTTACCGCTTTCGATGACATCATGAACGGTCAGGATGTCGCCATCGTATTGCCGATTGTGATAGACGCGCAAGACGCGGTTTTCGGTTTTTGCCAACGCAAACAAGGCTTGCGCTTCCGCAAGCGTTTCCGTGAAAGGTTTTTCGACCACGACGTGTTTGCCCGCCATGAGCGCTCGGCGGGAGTAATCGGCGTGCTGCTCGTTCGGTGTGGCGACGACGACTAAGGCGACCCTTTCGTCTTCGAGTGCCTCTTCGATCGTGGCAATGATTTTGATCATTGGATACGGTTCCCGCAGCAGCGCGGCATTCGTCGCGTTATTAGTCAAAACCGAAACAACCTCGTAGCGCGGATGCTCGATCAAAGGCGGCAGATGGAACATCCGTCCGGACATGCCGTAGCCGATGATGGCGACACCGATTTTCTTAAGCATATGGACTCCTCCCGACCGATAAAAAAATTATAATATGATTAAGCGTTTCAATGGAAAAAACCGGTGTCGCTTCTGCTCCGGGCTTGAGACGGAAAGGAAAACCATGGCCAAACGCATCAGCCGTCTCGGTTTCGGGGCTTGGCAACTCGGCAACGTCCTCGATTGGGACCGTATGGAGGAATCGCAAGCGCTTGAACTAGTCAAAACCGCTTATGAGAAGGGAATCACGTTTTTCGACACGGCTCCCAACTACGCCGAAGGCCGCAGCGAGATTTATCTCGGCAAAGCCACGAAAAATTTCCGCGACAAGATTTTCATCAATTCCAAGTACGGCCATGACGCCGACGGGCATACCGATTTCGAGGCCGCTGGGATCGAGCCCTCCGTCCGCGGAAGCCTCGCCCGTCTGCAGACGGATTATCTCGATTCGGTGCTCCTCCATAATCCCCCGATGGCCATTCTCGAAGGGAAATCGGACCACTTCGCCGAACTGGAACGGCTCAAGGGTTTGGGCTTGATCAAAGCTTACGGCGTCAGCGTCGATACCCCGGACGAAGTGCGCGCCGTCCTCCGGCAGCCGGGCGTGACGGTCATCGAACTTCTTTATAATGTCTTCTTCCAGTCATGCCGTCCGCTCTTGGCCGACATCCATAAGCGCGGCATCACTTTGATCGTCAAGGTGCCGCTTGACTCAGGCTGGTTGTCCGGCAAATATGACGATAAATCAACTTTTTCGGGCATCCGCGACCGCTGGAATAAGGAAACGATTCAAAGGCGCGCCCGCCTCGTCGGCGAACTTACCTCGCTCACGAACGACAAGGCGCTGACCAAATACGCGATGGCTTTTCTCTGGAGTTACCCCGAAATCACGACCGTGATCCCCGGCATCAAAAACCTGAAACAACTTAACGAGCATCTCGAGCATCGCTCGTACGTCCTTCCCGCCGAACTGAAACAGAAGTTCGAAGAGCTGTACGACCGCGAGATCGCCGTGGATCCACTGCCTTGGTAACGAATCTCTGCTTTAGTGACATTAAGTATTAGAAATAACTAAATAGACCTAAAAGGCAAAGCATGAAAAAATGGCCCGGCATATATGTGTCGGGCCATTGGTTTTTATGGCGCGCTTGAGACGATTCGAACGTCCGACTCTCACCTTAGGAGGGTGATACTCTATCCAGCTGAGTTACAAGCGCAACTCATTTAAAATATACCAATAATCCCGGCGTTTGAAACTAAAATAGCAACCCGAGGCTCCAGATGCTGATCAACATCAGGGGCACGGCGATGCCCAAACCGTATTTCAAGAAGGTCCCGTAGGAATAGGAAATCCCTTCGCGTTTGAGAATCGACATCCACATGATGCCGGCCAACGCCCCGATCGGCGACAGGATCGCCCCGAGATTGCTGCCGATGACCGTCGCGTAGACGATGCCGAGCGAAGAAGACGAAGCCGATGAAAGAACTTCGGTAAACAGGATGCTCATCGGGATGTTGTTCATGATGTTGGCGAATAGGAACGAGACAAACCCGAAACTGAAGAGCGGGTTGATTTTCAATAACTGCTGCGCCAATAGAAGCGGGACGTCCTGCTTTTGGAGGGCCAACACGAACACCGTCATGCTCAGCATGAACGGAATCAAGCTGTAGGGAATCCGACGGAACACGCCGCCGAGCACGCGCGGCGAGCGCCGCCTGATCGCTTGGTAAATCAACGAGGTAATCACGAGACTGGCGGCTCCCGCCAACGTTACGAGCCACATCTCGAGGCCGATGTAACTGGAAATCGAGATGAGGACGGTCGATAAGGCCAAATGGACGATGCCGATGACAAGCAAGCCGCGCTCCGGCGCCTGCGCGCTCGTTTCGACGTTCAACGGGGCTTCGAGCGACTTGCGAAACACGAGACGCATGATGGCATACGACAATAATCCGGCCGACAACGTCGGAAGCGCCATCTTGACGAAATAGCCGATGAAGTCGATGCCGAACGACGTCGCCAAATAAATATTCGTCGGGTTGCCGATGACCAGGAGCATGCTCCAGGTGTTGGCGGCCACGAACTCCATCACGAGATACGGCAGCGGGTTGATCTTGGCGTTTTTGGCGAAATAGATGATAAACGGCGTCAAGGTCAGGATGACGATGTCGTTGGCCGTGAACACGGTCAGCACCGAGGTCACCAAGTAGAGCCAGCCGAACAGCGCTTTCTGCGAGTGTTTGGCTTTCAAAGCGACTTTCGCGGCCACGTACGAGAAAAAGCCGATCTCGTCGAGGAAGATCGAGAAAATCGTGAATGACAGGAACAGCGTCAGGATCTTGACGGGATTGATGGCCGTGTCCGACAAGATGCCGCCGGCGATCGCGCCGACGTCGACTTGGCCGGAAAGGACAAGCAGGATAGCGCCGGCCAAGGCGATAGCCCAATAAGGCGAAAAAGTGATTTTCCCGATTTTCAAAGTGGAAAAAAAGATGATCGAGACGATCATCGTGATTATCGTTACCGCGCTGATGACAAGGGTCAAAACCACGTTTTTTAACACTCCGCGACCGCCACTTCGCCTTTTGGAAGTCCCGGCGCGCCACATAGTATAATGAGTCGCCCGGAAAAAGCCAATAGAAACGATATGCTTTTCAAATATTTTCAATATTGATGATTATGTTATACAATTTTGATAAATGAGGATGGCCGCATGAAGGATTTCTGGACGCGTTATTTGACCAATAATCACCGCTTTACGAAAGCCAATTCCGACTATCGTCGTGTCGTCATTCTTAATTTCACGTTGGTCCTGATGATCCTCATCATGGCTTGGTACGGTCTTTTCAATCTGTTCTTCACGCATAATTACGTTTTTGCGGCTATCCAGCTGTCGGGTATGGCACTCGCGCTCGTGGTCATCGTCTTTTTCAAACGGACGAACAACCTCGACGTCACCTCGGTTTTGCTCGTCGTTCTCTTTCTGGCTTTATTGACGCTGGTCATCCTGATCGGAGGTCAGGACAAGTACATGCTGATGTGGGCGTTATTGGTCCCGGCCGTCAGCTATTTCATCCTCGGCCGCGTCTACGGTTCGATCGTGTCCGGGATATATCTATTGTTCATCGCTTTCTTTTTGGGTTTTATCGATCCCTTGCTCAACGGTATGGCTTTTGACATCGGCGCGCTGGCCAACGTCGTCGGCGCCATGATCGCCGTTGGTCTCATCATCCGGTATTTCGAATTGAGCCGGAGCGAGACTCTCGATGCTCTCTCCCGCATGAACGACAATCTTCTCCATCTGTCAGAAACCGATAAGCTGACCTCGCTTTACAACCGTCTCAAACTCGACGCCGTGCTCGAGGAAGAAATCAAGCACGCGGAGGCGTCCCTGAAACCGTTGGCCGTGCTATTGCTCGATTTTGACGATTTCAAGGACATCAACGACCGTTTCGGCCATTTCGAGGGCGACTCGGTCTTGGTCCAAGGTTCCTTTTTGCTGAAAAACCAGATCAAAGAACCGGCCGTCATCGGCCGCTGGGGCGGCGAGGAGTTTTTGGTCATCGCCCCGCATATGGACCGCGAAACGGCCCTCGACGTGGGAATCAGGCTCACCAAAACGATCGAACAGGCTTTCTTTGACGAAAAGGTGCGGGTGACGGTGTCCATCGGCGTCAGCGTCTAGAAGCCCGAAGACACGATCGAAACGATCATCAGGCGCGCCGACCGCGCCCTTTACATAGCCAAGCAGAATGGCAAGAATCTCGTCACCTACCTCGATTAAAGAAAAGCGGCCGCAGCCGCTTTTTTCAAAATATGAACAGGTAAATCGCGAAGAAATGCAGTAGCGTGCCCCCGAACACGAACAGGTGCCACACGAAATGCGAGAACTTGAATAGTTTCGACGCGTAGAAAAACACGCCGATGGTATACGATATGCCCCCGGAAAGTATCAGCCAAAACGCCGTATGCGACAAATCGTAGAGCGGACCGAACAGCGTCAGCGCGCTCCAGCCGAGGATGAGATACGCCAATATGTGGACGACCTGGAATTTATGGATTTTGACGGCCTTGAAGACGATGCCGAGGATAATGATCGCCCATTGGATCGCCAATAGGATCCAGCCGAGCGGTTTTGTGATCACCAAAATGAATATCGGCGCGAACGTCGCCCCGATCAACACATAGATCGAGATGTGGTCGAACCGCTTGAACACCCGTTTGGCGCGTCCGTCTTTGGCGAAAGCGTGGTAAAGGGCGCTCATCGTATAAAGGAAAATCATCCCGAGCCCGAACACGATGGCGCTCATGACTTCGGCGACGCCGCGGGCTTTGACGAGCAATAGCACGAGCCCGGCGATGCCGAACAGACCGCTCACGCCATGGGAAATGGCATTGGCGATTTCCTCGCCGATGGTTTGCTTCCGTTTGCGTTTGAGTGGTTGGTCCATGACGGCCCCCTTATAAAAAAGATAATTGGCGCGGTGCCCATTATCAATCTGGCAATGGTCGGGACGATGGGATTTGAACCCACGGCCTCTTGCTCCCGAAGCAAGCGCGCTACCAAGCTGCGCTACGTCCCGAAATGCCGTGCCGAGGCACAGCCACATTATTCTATATCAATTATTGTCAAATGAAAATAGTGAAAGTTGGTTCGATTCGTCGAGGTGGTCCAACACCCCGAGTTTCGCCAGGTCCTCGAGATTCGTGGCCGACAGTTTCGTCCGTTCGAGCAGATCGCTCCGCGACATGAATGCGCGTTCCGACCGGGCGGCGACAACGGAGGTCGCCGCGTTCTGGCCGATGCCGTCGACGACGATGAACGGTGGGATGATCGCCAGCTTCTCCTTGTCGATCAAAAAGAGCTCGGCGTCGGAACGGTCGAGGTCGATGTTGCCGATCGAGAACCCGCGTTCGGCCATTTCCAAGGCTACGCGGAGCGTGTACTGGATTTCTTCTTCTTTCGGCGTCATCCGCTTGCCGCGCGCCTGCTCGATGCGGCGATTCTCGATCTTCATGAAGATTTCCGACGGTTTCTGGATCATCGTCGCCAATTCGAACTGCTTCGACCGGAGCGAGAAGAAAGCCGCGTAATACTCAAGTGGGTGATAGACCTTGAACCACGCCACGCGGACAGCCATCGTCACGTAGGCCGCGGCATGGGCTTTCGGGAACATGTATTTGATTTTGTTGCACGACTCGATGTAGTACTCGGGCACGTGGCAGGCTTTCATGACCTCGGCGAACGCCGGCTTGACTTTGCGTCCCTTGCGGACGTCTTCCATGATGGCAAACGCCGTCTTGGCCGGGACTTTGTGATCGATGAGGTAGGTCATGATGTCGTCGCGGCAGCCGATGACGCCCGATAGGTCGGTCGTTCCGTCGAGAATCAGCTGTTCGGCGTTGCCGCGCCAAACGTTGGTGCCGTGCGACAAACCGGACACGATCACGAGTTCGCCGAACGTCTTGGGGTTCGTCGATTCGAGCAAGCCCATGACGAAACTGGTTCCGAATTCGGGGATGCCCAAGGCGCCGTTAGGGATTGAGCGGATGTTCTTGATCTTGCGGCCAAGCGCCTCTTCCGAGGAGAACAGCGACAAGACCTTGCGGTCATTCAAAGGCACGTCGTCGGGAGCGACGCCGGTCATCTCGCTCATCATCTTGAGGGCAAGCGGGTCGACGTGGCCCAACAAATCGAGTTTCAAAACATTATCGTGAAGAGCGTGGAAGTCGAGATGCGTCGTCATGGCGTTGCCCTCGGTCCGGTCGGCCGGGTATTGCAGCGGCGTGAAGTCATGGACCTCGAAACCGGTCGGGATGACGACGAGGCCGCCGGGATGCTGGCCCGTCGTCCGTTTGACGCCGCGGCAGCACCAGGCGATGTAGGCGATGTCCTGGCGCGGCACCTTTTCAAGGTCGAAGTGGCGCCGTTCGAAATAGCCGCGGACGTACCCGAACGCCATCTTGTCGGCCACGGTTTCGATCGTGCCGGCGCGGTAGACGTTTTCGGAGCCTAGCAGTTCGCGGGCGTAATCGTGGGCCCGGGCTTGGTAGTCGGGCGGGAAATTCAAATCGATGTCCGGAACCTTCTCGGCCTCAAAGCCGAGGAACGTCGCGAACGGGATGTTCTGGCCGTCGCCTTTTAACGGCGTCAGGCACTGGGGGCAGAGGCGGTCTTCCAGGTCAAAGCCGGAGCGGACGTCCTTAAACGGTCCGAAATCGCTATATTGGCAATTGGGGCAGACGTAATGCGGCGGCAGCGGATTGACTTCGGTGATTGCCGCCATCGTCGCCACGAAACTCGAGCCGACGGAACCGCGTGAACCGACGATATAGCCGTCCTCGCGGGCTTTCTTGATGATTTTATGGGCAATGTAATAAATGACGGAGTAGCCGTTTTTGATGATGCCGCTCAATTCGGCCTCGAGCCGCTCAGCCACCAATGGCGGCAGCGGATCGCCATAAATGGCTTTGGCCCTGGCGTGGCAAATGTCTTTGATATAATCTTCCGACCCGTCGATCCGCGGCGTGTACAGGCGGTCTTTGATCGGATTGACAGGTTCGATCAAGGCGGCGATGGCGTTGGTATTGTCGATGACGAAGGCTTCGGCGTCGGCGCCGAGCCACGCCATTTCGGCCAGCATTTCGGACGTGCTGCGGAAGTGCTGGTCGGGATTTTCGAATTCCGGCCGTTGCTCGCGCTGATACGGCATCAGCGGATGGTTGACGCCCCGCAGCCCTTTGGCGTAGACATAGACGTCGCGGTACAGTTTGTCCTCGGGATTGACGTAATGGCAGTCGGAGGTGGCAACGACGGGCTTGCCTTGTTTCTTGGCGCCCTCGATCATGCGGGTCAGAATCGTCTTCAACCGCTCTTCGCCATCGATATAATCCATATTGATCAGGAACGAATAGTTCGCGAGCGGCTGGATTTCGACGTAATCGTAGAAGGCAATGGCCGCGTCGAGTTCTTCCAGCGTCCGTCGGCTCGCCAAATCGAAAAGTTCGCCGTTATGGCAGGCGCTCCCGACGAGAAGATGCGCCCGCGCTTTGCCTAATTCGTGGCGCGGCACGAGCGGGACGTCGGCGAACGTCGTCGTGTGCGACAACGTGATCAGCTTGAACAGGTCTTTAAGACCATGTCTGTCCTTGGTCAAGACGACCACGTGATACGGGAACAGGTTTTTGAGCATGGTCGGGGGCAGCGGCAGCGAGGCGATGTCCTCGTGGGAGGTCATCTTGTACTTATTCGTCAGGATGTTGACCAAGGAAACCCAAATCTGACCGAGGACTTGGGCGTCGTAGTCGGCTCGGTGCGCTTTCCCCTCTTCGTAGACGACGTCGAGTTTGCGGGCGAGCGAGCCGAGTTTGTGCGTGCTCGCTTCGGAAAAAACATTGCGCGACAACGCCAACGTATCGATGGTCGGATTGGCAAGCGGCGCCATCCCACGCCGTTTCAAAGCTTCGTTCATGAAGCCGATGTCGAACTCGGCGTTATGGCTGACCAGGATGTCAGCGCCGATGAATTTGATGATTTCCGGGAGCACTTCGCTCAAGGTCGGCTTGCCTTTAAGCATGTTCGGGGTAATATTCGTCAGTTCTTGGATTTTCGCGGTCAATTTGACATCGGGTCCGGGATTGATGAGGATGTCGAGCGTTTGGACGACGATGCCTTTTTGGATTCGGACGGCCCCGAATTCGATGATGTGGTCGTCGGCGACCGACAAACCCGTCGTTTCGAGGTCGAAAGCGACGTAAGCGCTCGTATCGAGCGGGGCTTTGCTGGGGTTTTCGATGTATTTGGGGGCGTCGAACATGTACAGTTCCGCCCCGTAAATCATTTTAAGGCCATACTTGGCGGCCGCCTTTTGAGCGTCCGGATAGGCTTGGAGGACGCCGTGGTCGGTCACGGCGATAGCCGTGTGGCCCATATGCTTGGCCAAGCGGCAGTACTCGCCGATGTCGCCGATGCCGTCCATGGCCGACATCTTCGTGTGGAGATGGAGTTCGACGCGTTTGCGGGCGCTTTCGTCATTTCTTAACGGGAGTTCCGGCAAGGGGTCGACTTGATGGACCATGACCGTCAGTTCATTGGTATAGCGGTCAATCGTCGTCGCCCCGCGGACGCGGACGCGGCAGCCGTCTTCAAGCGCGCTTAGTTTGTCCGCCAGGGGATGGCGTTCGTCGCTGATGGCTTTGACGCTGATGCCGTGGCTTCCGGAACCGACGTTGAAAGTGAAAAGGGTTTTCTTGCTTTGCAGGTCGCGGCTTTGCATGTTGAAAAGAATGCCGTCGAAATCGATGTTGCCGGTGTTTTCATCGAAATCGCCGATGGCGACCGGCTGGTAATCGCCTTTTTTGAACAGGCGTTTATCGCGCCGCTCGGCTTCCATCTGGCGGATGTTTTCCTCAAGGTCCGAGCAGATGATGGCTTCGGCGATCGGGCGGCGGGTGTCGTGGATCTCGCCGTTGTCCATAATCGGATTATCCGGCTCGAGATCGATTACCTTTTCGGCCTGGCGGTTCAGCCGGGCGACCTTCTTCTGGTCGATGACGACGATCGGCGGGGCGACGAAATGCTCAATTGGAATCTCGTAACTGATGAAATCGAGCAGATAGCGGAATTCGGCGATCGTCTGTTCGAAGTTTTGCCGTTCTGTTTCGTCATCATAGTGGAAGCGGAGCGTCCCGCCCTCGGTGTCCAACTCGATTTCAAGCGGGATCCGGTACGTCGCCTGATACCATTGCGAAAACAGGAGTTCGGCGTCTTTGACGCCGGCTTTCTGTTTGTAATGGAAGGCGAACGTCGCCGGATAACCGATGTGGCGGATGGCGTTGAGGAAATCGGCCAATAAGTCGTATTGCCACGGCGTCTCTTTGAGGATCACCATGTCCAGTTGTTCTTTTTTGAACGGGTTGCGGTTGACCACCTCGAAAGTGAGGTCATAGCGGTCAAGGTCGGCTAGCCCGATCGACGTCAGGAAACGCGTCATCAGATTTTTCATCGTGACCTCAAAACAGCGTGAAGATGTCCTTGAACAAGAGGAGTACCATCAAACCCAAGAGCAAAATGAGGCCGATTGTCGAGACGATGCCTTTGATTTTCTGGGGGATTTCCTTTCTGGTGACCCCTTCGATTGCGATGACCAATAGATGCCACCCGTCGAGACCCGGGAAAGGCAGCAAGTTGAACAAAGCGAGGTTGACGGATATGAGGCCCCACATGTAAATGTAGGTCCCGAGCCCGTAATTGCGGAACACGGTCGCGCTCGTGTCGAAGATGGCGATGATGCCGCCGATGTCATCCAAACCCTGGCCTTTGAAAATGTTAATGATGGCGTTGGCGATCAAGGTGTTGCCCTCGACCCATTGCTGGCCGGATTCGGCCAAGGCTTCGGGGAATGAATACCAATACGTGTGCAGCAGGCTGATGCCGGTATTCTCCCAGGCGAAACCATCGCCGGAGGCCACGGCTCCCAAGGTCATGGTAACCATCGATGAAAAGTACTCGTCGGCCAAATAATAACTGCGGATCGGCAGCGCGAACGTGACTTCGTCGGTGGCCGCGTCGGGAACGTATTCGACGAGTTGGCCGCCTTCGGTATAAGCGAAGGTAATGCCGTCGACGAACTCGTCGTCAAAACTTGAAAACCCGATGAATTTCAGATAGTAAGGCGTCGAAGTGTCATTGATGGCGACGGGAATGTTACCAAGATTTATGATATCGAAGTCGAGTTTGACCGGAAGCGTGGCGCTACTCGAGCGGAGACCGGCGACATCCGCCGGACTCCCGGCGGCGACGTTGACGTCCCAGCGAAAGCCCTTTTGCTCGAAAGCCATGTTGGAAACGAAGAACAGGACGAACGCCAGCACCGAGTTCAGGATGATGCCGGCCGACATGATGAGCGCCCGTTTGTACTTCTTGATGCCGATCAGCGTCCGTTCTTTAGGAATCGTGGCGTCGATGTCGCCGGCTTCCTCGCCGACCATGAGGACATAGCCGCCCAAAGGCAAGGCGCGGACCGAATACTGCGTCTCGCCTTTTTTGATTTTGAAGATCGTCGGACCGAACCCGAGGGAAAATTCCTTGACGTACACCTTGAAGAGCTTGGCCATGAGAAAATGGCCCAACTCGTGAATCGTGATGAGAACGCCTAGCGATATGAGAAACAACAGAAACGTCACAATATTCATGAATGCCACTCCTTGATAAGATTGACGGCGAGGTCCCGCGCCTCTTGGTCGGCTTTGACCAAGTGGCCATAATCGGGGTCGCGCACGATGCGATGCCGTTCCATCGTCGTTTGGATCACCCGTTCGATGAGATCGAACCGGAGTTGTCCCGCCAAGAAGGCGCTGACGGCGACTTCGTTGGCGCCGTTCATGACGGCCGGAAGCGTCCCTTCCTCCTGCAATGCCCACCGGGCGAGGTTCAAGGCCGGGAACCGTTCGAGATCGATTTCCTTCAGCTCCAGCGGGGAGATTTTGCCAAAACCGGCTTCCTGTTTGATGAACGGGAGAAACACGCGCCGGCGGCCGAACAGCGCATAGCTGATCGGGATATGCATGTTGTTGAGGCCGATGTCGGCTATGTACGTGCCGTCGACCAATTGGACCATGCTGTGGATTTTCGAGGTCGGATGGAGGGTGACCTCGATTTTCTCACCGGGAAAATCGAAGAGGTAGTGGGCTTCGATGATCTCAAAGCCTTTGTTCATCATCGTCGCCGAATCGACCGTGATCTTCGGGCCCATCGCCCAGGTCGGGTGCGCCAACGCTTGGGCCGGCGTCACCAAGGCCAATTGACTGCGTGAGTAATGGTATAAGGCCCCGCCGCTGGCCGTCAGGATGATCTTGGCGACTTCGCGCTTGCGCACGGCATGGAGCAGTTTGTCGATGGCGACATGCTCGCTATCGATGGGAATGAGGTCGGCCTTGCCCTTTTGGAGCGCGGCTTTGACCAAGGGTCCGCCGACGACAAGGGCCTCCTTGTTGGCCAAGGCGACGTCGATGCTGTGATTGAGGGCGACAAGCGTCGGTTCGAGTCCGACGAAACCGACCAAGGCGTTGACGACGAGCTGCGGCATGCTTTCTTTGACAAGACGGGGCAGCCCCTCGTTTCCCGAAAGGAAACGGATGCGCGGATATTGCGTTTGGAGCGAGGGAATCAAATTCGTCTGGCGCACATAGACGGTGCCGACGGACCGATGTTTGGTCAGGATGCCCGGAATCAGATGGGCTTTTTCACCGACGCTGAAAGATACGAGGGTGAACTCGTCGGGAAAGCTTTCGATGATATCGAGCGTCTGGCGTCCGATCGAGCCGGACGCTCCCAACAAAGCGATCCGTTTCATGCCAACAGATTCCATCCGTTGGCGACGAAGATGACGACGATGGCCACGAACAGCGACGTGATCAAAAGCGAGTCGATGCGGTCGAGGATTCCGCCATGAGAGAGCAGAATCGTCGAATAATCCTTGATGTTGAAGTGGCGTTTGACGGCCGAGAAGAGGAAATCGCCCAAATTGGCCATCAGCGGCATCGCCAACGAGATCAACACGATCCAATACCATTCGCCCAGCGTCAGAAACGGCAGCAGCGGATAGCCGAGGGCGGCGACGACAAGACCGAAGGCCAGGCTGAAGGCAAACGAGAAGACGAGTCCGCCGAAAAAGCCTTCCCATGTTTTCTTCGGGGAGATGCGTTCGTTCATCTTGTTGCGGCCGAACAGGACACCGACGAAATAAGCGCCGATGTCGGACATGAAATTGCCTAGGAAGACATAGATGATGAGGAAACTGGCCGCCCACCAGGCCACGGATTGCCCGACTTCCTCGAACGCGTAAATCGGGTAAAAGCGCAAGAACAGAACCGATTGGGCGCTCAAACCGATCAGAATGACCATCGTGATCAGGTAAGTGGCGTCGTCGACTTTGAAATTGATGTTGAGGATGCTGCTTAAGAACAGCACGGCGACGGTGACGGCGATGCCGATCGTCGACACCTGGAGATCGCTTAGCCCTTCCTTGAACGACCACGCCGCCAATTCGAGACCGTGGGTCGCCAGATTGTTCTTGATGAATATCCAAAAGACGAACGAGTAGGTCATCACCATCAAGAAGATATGGATAATCAGTTTATATTTATTATGCGGGCGGGCGTTCGTGAATTCGTGGATGGCGAAAAAGAGGGCGATTGTCGTGAAGCCAATCATAAACCAACCGCCGAGGAAAATCGTCGGTAAACCCAACAACGCCAAAACGAGACCGACGACGATGCGGTTGTTCATCTTCTGCTGCGTTTCCTTGTTGATGCTGTTCATGTCACAGTCCCCCGAAACGCCGCTGCCGCGTCTGGAATTCGGCCAGGCATTCCAGTAGGCGCGCCTTCGTGAAATCGGGCCAATACGTCGGCGTGAAGATCAATTCGCTATAAGCGAGCTGGTACATCATGAAATTGCTGAGGCGTTGTTCGCCCGATGTCCTTATCAATAGATCAAGCTCCGGAAGTCCGGCCGTATCTAATTCGTTTTCAAACGTCGCCTCGTCGATGGCGGAGGGTGCGAGCGCGCCGTCTTTGGCCTTTTGGGCCAGCGACCTCGCGGCTTTGAGAATATCTTGTTTCCCGCCGTAATTGAGGCAGACGTTGAGGATGAAGGTTTTCCCGTTTTCGGTTTCCTTAAGGGCTTTACCAAGCGCAATCTGCGAATGTTCTGGCAGGCGTTTGACGTCCCCGGATACCATCAGGCGGCAATCTTCTTTGATCAGGCGCGGAGTCTCCTCGACGAGAAAGCGGTCAAGATAATTGAAAAGAAAGTCGATCTCGTCTTGGGGTCGTGTCCAGTTTTCGGTCGAAAACGCGTAAAGCGACATGCACTCGATGCCCAAATCGCGGCTCGCCTGGGCGATTTCGCGGACGCGTTTGAAGCCTTCTTGATGGCCGAAATGGCGCGCCAGGCCTCTTTTTTTAGCCCAGCGGCCGTTACCGTCCATGATGAAAGCGACGTGGCGGATGCCCTGGGCGGCCGCTTCCGAGCCTAGCTCCGAGGTTTGTTTGGATGACCTGGCTTTTTTCATGCGATTAATAGTAATTATACAATAAGGCCAACTCCAAAGGCACGCTAAATGAGCATGGCTTTCTTTTGCTAAAAAGAAACGCTCTTCTCAGAGCGTCATGATTTCCGTTTCTTTTTCCTTGAACGCGGCGTCAATCTCGAGCACTTTCTCGTCATACACCTTTTGGATGTCGGCGACGATGCGTTTCTTGAGATCTTCGCTGTATTCGTCGTCGGACAGCAGGTCGATGTGTTCGTGGCGGATGTTGCGGATGGCGACCTTGCTTTCGTCGGCGTATTTTTTGGCGACCTTGACGAGGTCATGGCGCCGTTCCTCCGTGAGCGGAGGCAAGACAAGGCGGATTGAGGTCCCGTCGTTGATGGGATTGATGCCGATGTTGCTGCTCGAAAGGGCGCTGACGATGGCCTTGACGTCGTTGCGGTCATAAGGTTTGATCAGCAGCTGGCGCGGTTCCGGTACGGTCACGCTCGAAATCTGGTTGAGCATGATCTTGTCGCCGTAATAGTCGACTTCGATCCGATCGAGCAAGGCGGCGTTGGCCCGTCCGGTCCTGAGCGTGTTGAAATTGGCATGCAACGCTTCGAGCGATTTGACCATGCGGCTTTGGGCTTCTAAGGCGATTTCATCCATGGCGGTCATCCCTTTCTGATAATCGATCCGATGTCTTCCCCATGCAGGGCGCGCATGAAGTTCTCGGGATCGTTCATGTCGAAGACGCGGATCTCGATGTTTTTGTCGTGAACGAGCGAAATGGCCGTCAGGTCCATCACTTTGAGGTTGCGGCGCAGCATTTCGTCGAACGTGATGTCTTTGATTAAGGTGGCGTTGCCGTCTTTGGTCGGGTCGGAGGTGTAGACGCCGTCGACGCCGTTTTTGGCGATGAAGATGACGTCAGCCTCGATTTCCATCGCCCGGAGGCTGGCCGTCGTGTCCGTCGTGAAGTACGGATTGCCGGTGCCGCCGGCGAAAATGACGGCGCGCCCTTTCTCGAGATGGCGGATCGCCCGGCGCCTGATGTACGGCTCGGCGACCGATTTGACTTCGACGGCCGACAGCACGCGCGTCGGCACCCCGATGTTCTCAAGCGAACTCTGGAGCGCCATCGAGTTGATGATCGTCCCGAGCATGCCCATGTAATCGGCCGTGGCCGTGTCGATGCCGATCTGGGTCGCGAACTTTCCCCGCCAGATGTTGCCGGCGCCGATGACGACGGCGACCTGGACGTTTTCGGCGATCATCTTCTTGATCGATTCGGCGACGATGAGAAGGTTGCGGGCGTCGAGGATAAGGCGGTTTTTCTTGTCGGCCAAGGCTTCGCCCGACAGTTTGATCAAAACACGTTTGTATGTGCTCATGAGGTTGCTCCTTCTATCATTATAAAAAAAACACTCGAAAAGAGTGTTATTTTATTTGGGCAAGCACTTCTTCGGCGAAGTTGTCGGCCCGTTTCTCGATGCCTTCGCCCACGGCGTAGCGGACGAATTTCAGGACTTTGGCGTTCAACTTTCCAAGCACGACGCCGACGGATGTGCCGGCTTCGTCAAGGAGATACGGCTGTTCGGACAACGTGGCCTCGCGGAAGGCTTTGGCGACTTTGCCCTCGACGATCTTGGCGAGGGCGGCTTCCGGCTTTCCCTTCAGTTTCTCGTCTTGGGCGACGATTTCCTGTTGGATTTTCGTCTCGTGTTCGCGCGCTTCCTTCGGAATGCCGGCGCTGTCGATGTAGAGCGGGTTGTTGGCGGTGATGTGCATCGCCATGTTGTCGGCGAAGGCCACGTCGACGCCTTCCATCAGGATGGCCGTCGAGATCTTGCCGTGCATGTGGATATAGCCGCCGATGACTTGCGGATCGTGGCATACGATGATCTGGTAACGGCGCAAATCGATTTTCTCGCCGATTTTCATCGTGGCTTCGGTGATGAGCGGGGCAACCAATTCCTTGGCCGCTTCAATCGTCGCCGGATGGTGCGCCAACACCGTTTTGGCGATGGCGGAGACCAAGGTGTTATAGGCGTCGCTGCGGGCGACGAAGTCCGTTTCGCAGTTGACTTCGAGGATGATCGTCTCATGGCCGTCGCTGTGGATGTGGGTGACGCCTTCGGCCGCGATGCGGCTGGCTTTGCTGGCGGCTTTGGTGATGCCCTTCTCGCGGAGCCAATCGATGGCGGCAGCGACGTCGAGGTTCGAGGCTTCGAGGGCACGCTTGCAATCCATCATGCCGGCGCCCGTGCGTTCGCGCAGTTCTTTGATTAAATCGATGATTTGGGACATAGGTTATTCCTCCTTCGGTTCGGGGGTTTCCGGTTTGTCGGAGCGCGTCGTCCGTTCTTTCTGGACCGCGGGCTCGGTTTTGACTTCGACTTTGATCGATTCGGGAGCCGGGGTTTGCCGTTGCGCTTCAAACGCGGCTTTGGCTTCGGCCTTCAAGGCCGCTTGGCGATCGAGGAATTCCTCGTCCTTGGTATAGGCGACTTCGGTGAGACCGCCTTTGGCTTCGACGACGGCGTCGGCCATGACCTGAAGGATGATCTTGACGCTGCCGATGGCGTCGTCATTGCCGGGAATCGGATAATCGACCAAGGCCGGGTCGGCGTTGGTGTCGATGATGCCGAACACGGGGATATTCAGTTTTTTGGCTTCGCTGACGGCATTGTGGTCGACCATCGGATCGACGACGAACACCGCGGACGGCAACCGTTTGATTTCCTTGATGCCATCGAGGTTTTTCAGCAGTTTGTCTTTGGTCTTGCGCAAAGCGCTGACTTCTTTCTTGGGCATCGTGGCCATGATGCCGTCGATTTCCAGCTTTTCGAGATCCTTGAGGTATCTGATGCGGCCGAGAATCGTCCGGAAATTGGTCAAGGTGCCGCCGAGCCAGCGGTTGTTCATGTAGAATGACCCGGACCGGAGCGCTTGTTCGCGCACCAAGTCCTGAACTTGTTTTTTCGTGCCGACGAAGAGGACTTTGCCGCCTTCTTCGACGATTGTTTTCATGGCTTTGTAGGCTTCTTCGATTTTGACGACGGTCTTCTTGAGATCAATGATGTAGATGCCGTTATGGGCGCCGTAGATGAACGGAGCCATCTTCGGGTTCCATTTGCGCGTCTGATGTCCGTATTGGACGCCGGCCGCGGCCAGCTTCTTCATCGTGATCAGCGGTTCCGTCGGTTGCGGAACGATCTTCTCCATCGTCTCTTCCTGTGGAGTAATCGGCGCAGCTACTCCTTGCTTTTCTTCACTCATGGGTGAACCTCCTGTTTGTTTGTGCCTCCATCGTTTCTGACAACATCCCCGCGCTCAAAGAGGGCGGACTTGGACGTTGAATCGGCGATGTGTGTTGTCTCTATTTCATAGAGCCAATTGATTATATCATGGGGTCATATCGTTGTAAACGAAAAAAGCCGTGGTCGAAACGGCGCCCCCAACAGGTTATTTTTTCTTGGCGCGCGGATGGGCTGACCGGTAGGCTTCCTGGAGCGCCTCGGTCGTCACATGGGTATATATTTGCGTCGTGTTGATGGAGGCATGGCCCAGAAGTTCCTGAATTACCTTCAGATCAGCGCCATGTTCGAGCAGGTTGGTGGCAAACGAATGGCGCAGCTTGTGCGGGTGCAGGTCCAGAAAGACATTCGCCTTCTTCTCCATCGCTTTCAAAATATACTGCAAACCCCGCGTCGTTAGCGGTTTTCCAAGGTTCGACAGAAAGACGCGGTTGTCGAAGTCGCTCGTGTGCCGCCGCGACAAGGTCGGTCGCAGTTCTTTGATGTAAGTGCCCACGGCCTCGGCGGAAACCGGAGCCATCGGTACGAGCCGCTCCTTCTGTCCTTTGCCGAAGATGCGCATCATGCGCCCTTTCAAGTCGATGTCTTGAAGCGTCAAGGCCGCGAGCTCGCTGACGCGAAGACCGGAACCGGCCAATAACTCGACGATAGCCAAATCGCGCACCATCATGGCGTCAGTCCGCTGTTTCGTTTTATAGATCAACAACTTGATTTGTTCCTGGAACAATATGCGTGGGAGCTTGACGCTCGATTTGGGACCGGCGATCAGGCTGAACGGGTTGAACGCCACGATGCCGTCGCTCGTCAGGTGATCGTAATAATGGCGCAAGGCAGCCAAACGTCGTTTAAGGCTTCTTTTCCCGATGCCGCGCTTCAGTTCTTCGCCCAAAAAATCGCGGATATGCCTGAGCGTCACATCCTTGTCCAGCACATTCTGCTCGTTCAAGAAAGTATAAAAAAGACCGATGTCGCGACTATAGGCGTCGATGGTGGCCGGCGTAAAACGCCGCTGATGGCGCAGATATTCGAGGAATTCGGCCGTCAGGCGATTCATGGCTCAATGATCCTTCGGCGTCTTCAGACTTTCGACGTACTTGCATTTGGGAAAGGCGCTGCAGCCGATGAACGGCGTGCCCTTCTTGATTGATTTCTTCTCGACGAGCTCATGGCCGCATAACGGGCATAAGCGCCCGATCATTTTAGGTGGTTCTTTCGGCTCCTTCTGGACATAACGACACTTCGGGAAACGGTTGCAGGCGATGAACTTGCCGAATTTGCCGGTTTGTTCGATTAGGCGGCCGACGCCGCACTTGGGACATGGTCCCAGGTCTTTTTTGCATTGCGCCCCTTTCGGCAATTCCCCGGCTTCGCCAATCGAATGCGCCAATCCTTGATAGAATTCGGTCAAGATGTTCAAAGACGAGTTATTGCCGTCTTTGACTTCGTCTAACTGCTTTTCCATCGTCGCGGTGAATGCCGGATTGACAAAATCGCGGAAATACGTCTCCAGGTAGTTGACCGTGCAGCGACCTTGGTCGGTCGGCGTCAGGATTCCGCTTTTGGCGGTGACGTAACCGCGCGCTTTCAAGGTATCGATCGTCGCCGAATAGGTCGAGGGGCGGCCGATGCCGTTTTTCTCCATTTCCTCGACGATCTTGGCCTCCGAATAGCGCGCCGGCGGTTTCGTGAAATTTTGTTTGGCCGTCACGTTTTGTAGCGGCAGCGTCAGCGGAGCTTCCAAAGCCGGGAGCGACTTCTTGTCGCCGTCGTCCGCAAGCGGATAGACGATGGCAAAACCGTCGAACTTGGTGACGATGTCTTCGGCATCGAATTGGAGTCCGCCGGCTTCGAAGACATAAGTCGTCACTTCCTCGATTTTATCGGGCATGAGACTGGCCAACGCCCGGTTATAAATCAGTTGGTATAGTTTGAATTGGTCGTCGGTCAGATAGGCGCGGATGCTTTCGGGCGTCCGGTGGTTGCTCGTGGGACGGATGGCCTCGTGGGCGTCTTGGGCCAGCAATCCGGCTTTGACTTTGCTTGTGCCGGACACGTATTTTTTCCCATATGTTTCGATGATGTAATTGCGGGCGCGGGTGATATACGATTCCGACAACCGCGTCGAGTCGGTGCGCGTGTACGTTATGAGACCGACTTCCTCGCCGGCGACGGACACGCCTTCGTACAGCATTTGGGCCAAAGCGCTCGTGCGTTTGGTCGAAAAGCGGTATTTGGTGAAAGCATCTTGCTGCAAAGTCGAAGTCGTAAACGGCGGACGCGGCTCTTTGCGGCGTTCGGTCTTCTTGACGGCGGTCAGTTCGATCGTCGCGGCGAGGCGCGCTCTGACAGCCTTGGCTTCAGCTTCGTTTTTGATCTCGGCTTTTTTGCCGTCGATCTTGGCCAGGCTGATGTCGAGCGGTTGCCCGTTTGCCAGCGCTTGGGCGGTGACGGTCCAATACTCGACCGGGACAAAGGCTTCGATTTCTCGTTCGCGGTCGACGATGAGTTTGAGGGTGACCGACTGAACGCGTCCGGCCGAGCGCGATTTGATCTTTTTCTGCAATAGTTTCGACAATTTAAAACCGGAGATACGATCGAGAATGCGCCGCGTCTCCTGGGAGGCTTTCATGTCAAGGTCGATCGTGCGCGGACGCGCCATGGCGGCTTTGATCGAATCGCGCGTGATTTCGTGGAATTCGATGCGTTTGGCGCTCGCCACGTCAAGGCCGAGCACTTCCGCCAAATGCCAGGCGATGGCTTCACCTTCGCGGTCAGGGTCGGTCGCCAAGATAACTTCGTCGGCCTGTTTGGCGGCCTTCTTCAGCTTTTGGACGACGGCGACTTTGTCCTTGTCGATCTCATAGCGCGGTTTGAACCCGTTTTCGATATCGACGCCGAGTCCTTCCTTGCCTTTCGTCGCCAGGTCGCGGATGTGGCCGACTGAGGCTTCAATCTCAAAATCACCTTCCAAATCGGCTAGGTATTTTCCGATCGTGCGCCGTTTAGCCGGGGATTCGACGATGACTAAATGTTTCATGGCCACTCCTATAAATAAAGTAAATAGCACCCTTGGTTAGGCGCGTCAATCGGAATGATCGGGCTGTATATACCTTATTTAATATTAAATAAAAGATTTTGGGATTTTTTCTTCGGATAGCCGCGGGGCTTCCTCGACGGTGACGTGGCGCATCCCCTCGATGATGTCGTGGGCCGATTCGACCAACGTCGCCCCGTCCTTGATCAGGCGGTTGCAGCTGCTGTCGGTATTGGCCGGGTGCGGCAGGGCATAGACGTCCTTGCCCGAATATAGGGCATAGCCGACGGTGATCAAGGTACCGCTTCGCTTGCGAGCTTCGGACACGAACACGGCGTCGGCCAGCCCGGCGATGATGCGGTTGCGCCACGGGAAGTTGTCCTTATGCGGTTCGTGGACGCCCGGATATTCGCTGACAATGAGTTGCCCTAATTTCATCTTGTCATAGATGGCCTTGTTTTCCTTCGGGTAGCAAACATCGATACCGCTTCCCAAGACGGCGATCGTCTTTCCTTGATGGGTCAGGGCCGTCTCATGAGCGATGCCGTCGATTCCTTTGGCCAAACCGGACACGATGATGATGTCGGCGCCGACTAGTTCTTCGACGATGCGTCGCGTCATCATGGTCCCATACGCGCTTGGCTGTCTCGTTCCGATTACTGCCAGCGCTTCCTGGCAATCGGCCAATAATTCTTTGTTCCCATGATAGAAAAGGACAAACGGCGGTTTGTAGATTTTTTTGAGCCGTTCGGGATAATCGTCGTCGATGATCGTCAACGCCGGCGAAGTCAGGGAAAACAGGGAAGCGTTGATATCATCTTCGCTCACGGCTTCTTTTGATTTGATGGCTTGATAGACGGCATTCCAATCGCCGCCGTATTTAATCGCCAAATGAATGATGACGTCGCGTCCTTTGATCAAAAAAAACCACCTCGCTTATTAACTAATAGGTGGTCTGGGCATAAATTAACGTATTTGGAATATTTTTAAGGGTTTGAACGACATCCGGTGGATGCCAGGAAGCGGTCCGTATTTAGTTATCATGTCTCGATGGAACTTTGTCCCATAACCCTTGTGCCGATTGAAACGATACTCCGGATGAGCGCGATGCAATTCCATCATGTAACGGTCGCGCGTGACTTTGGCGATGATCGAGGCCGCGGCGATCGGCAAAGCCAAACCGTCGCCGCGAATCAACCCCTGTTGCTTGGAACCGAGTTCCGGCAAGGTAACGGCGTCGAGTAGGACGAAATCGGGAGCGGGGGTCAATTGTTTGAGCGCTTCGCGCATCGCCTGGCGCGTCGCCGCCAGGATATTGATGGCGTCGATGGTCGCCGCGTCGACGAAGGCGACCCCAATTGCCAGGGCATCGCGCTTGATGACTTCATACAGCGTTTCCCTTTGCCGCGCCGTCAGTTTCTTGGAATCGTCGATGGTTTCGTGGTGGTAGCCTGGCGGCATGATGACGGCGGCGGCGACCACGGGTCCCGCCCAGGGGCCGCGTCCGGCTTCGTCAACCCCGGCTAAATAACGATAGTTTGCGAATTCGGGGCGATCCTGATACGTCAGCCCCATCAGTAGGCGACCTCAAGGGTCATCGGACCAATCACCCCGTCCTTGAAATCCTGATACAGGCGCCAGGCGGCTTGGTCGCGGGCAGGCATGCCCTGACTCAAAAGGCCGAACCGCGTCGCGACATGATCAAGCGTCGCCTCATAAGTCGGCGGGATGCGGCCGCCGAGATAGGATTCGAATAAATGCGGATATCCGCTTGCCATGAAATGATAGAGATGTTCAGACAGCGTTTCGATTGGCAAAATGTCGCGTTTGACGGATCCAATCAGCGCGAGATTGATGGCGGTGACTTTCAATTCGTAATTCGTCGGCAGGATGCCGGGCGTATCCAAAAGCCAGATTTTGTCATCGGGCTTGATCCATTGCGGCGCGCGGGTGACCCCAGGACGGTTTTCAACATTGACGGCATTCTTATGGGCGAGGCGGTTGATGAGCGTCGATTTGCCGACATTGGGAATGCCGACGATCATCGCCCGGAGCGGTTGCGGCTTCATGCCTTTGGCCGCCTGTTTTTCCCATAATGGCGCCCCGATATCCTTGATGGCGCGGATAATCGTCGGCACCGATGCCGGTTCCTGCAGATTCAAGGCTAAGGTGCTGAACCCTTTTTCAGCGTAAAATTGGCGCCAGCGCGTCGTGGCGTAACCGTCGGCCAGATCGCTTTTGGCCATGATCAACAGATGACTTTTCGGCCCTTCGTAAGTGGCAAAATACGGATGGCGCGAGCTTATTGGGGCGCGGGCGTCGATGATTTCGACGACGATGTCGATGATCTTGAGATAACGCAGAATCTCTTTGGATGCCGCGGCCATGTGGCCCGGATACCAATGGATGCCGGCGGCCATGTCAGTAAAACCTCGGCCATTGGTAGCCGCGAACGGCGCATGATTGGAGCGTGACGCCGGCTTCGCTTGAGCCAGCTCCGTTTTCGCAGACACCTTCGATTGAAAACAAAACGCCGACGATTTGCGTGGCATCGAACGGGCCGAGCGCCCGCGAGTCATAGGAATTGCCGCGGTTGTCGCCCATGGCGAAATATTGAGCGGACGTTAACGTAATCGGAGTGTAACATCCGATGCTCGAGGCATTGCGGCACGTGTCGAGACGGTAGGGATCGACGGGGAGAAAGTCCTGATCGATGTGGCGGTCGTCGACATAAAGCTCGCCGTTTCCGTCGAAGACGATTTTTTCTCCTGGTAAGCCAATGACGCGTTTGATGATGAATTTGTCGATCGTCGCCGAGGGTTGGATGATGACGATGTCAAACCGTTCGACGTCTTCGAGGCGCCACTTGTTGGTGTCCATGACTCCGAATTCGGCGTCTTGGAGCGTCGGTTCCATCGAGCGGCCGACGATCTTGACTGGGGTGAAATAGACATTATGGAAGATAACGAGGCCGCCGGTGATGATGAAAATGATAAAGAAGGTGTGGAAGATGGCATTGAACACGCGGCGCCATTTGCCGTTTTTGACGATGGCCAAGGTCACTTCCCCCTCTCTTTATTTATATTTATTATAGACACTTTCGCATTAATAGACGGAAGCGTGTTCTTATAGATTAAAAAACGGCCCCCGAAGGAACCGTTTGTCACTATTACTTAACCTTGATGATTTCTTTGATGCGGGCGGCTTTGCCAGACAGATTGCGCAGATAGTTGATCTTGTTGCGACGCACCTTGCCGCGTTTGATGAGCTCGACGCGGGCAACGTTCGGGGCATGGACCGGGAAGGTCCGTTCGATGCCGACGCCCCCGGTAACCTTCCTTACCGTGAAGGAAGCGCTGATGCCGGAGCCGCGGCGCGCCATGACGACGCCTTCGAAGGCTTGCAAACGTTGCTTGTTGTTTTCGATGATGCGCACGTAGACTTTGACGGTGTCGCCCGAGGTGAATTCGGGGAGATCGTCCCGCAATTGTGAGGCGGTGATTTCGTTGACCAGGTTGTTGTTCATGGTATCACTCTCCTTAGGATGGTTTTGTCGGGATGTTCATAACGTAGTGACACGAAAGCGGAGCAACCCTAGCGCAAGCGCCTAAATATATTACCAAAGCGCGCGCCAATCCGCAACATAAAGTTATGGGAACCTTTTGATGTCCTTACTATATAATAGTAACGACCGTATAGTTTGTAAAGTAAATTTACTTGACAAGACATTCGATTTTTCGTTATAATTAATCCATCTTAAAGGAGATTTAACAATGGCTGTCAAACTGAGATTGGCCCGCATCGGCCGGCACAAGGACCCGTTCTACCGCATCGTGGCCGCGGATTCGCGCTACGCCCGCGACGGACGCTACATCGAGCAAATCGGATATTACGATCCCACGAAGCCGGAAGCCAAAGCCGTCATCGACGAATCGCTGGCCCTCAAATGGCTGCTTCAAGGCGCCCAGCCGAGCGACACCGTCCGCTCGCTGTTCTCGGATCATGGTCTCATGGCCAAATACGCCGAGACGAAACTTAACATCAAAAAGTCAGGTAAATGAGCATGGATTACGAAGCGATCATCCATGCCTTCGTCGATTCTTTCATCGTTCATAAGGATGCCCTGATGATCCGCGAGCTTCCCAGCGGGAACGACCGCGACTTGACACTGCTTATCGTGGCCGAAAGCGAAGACACCTCGCGTCTGATCGGCCGCAAGGGCATCATCGCCGACGCCCTTCGCGAAGTGCTTAGCGTCGCCGGCAAAACCGAAAACCGCCGCATCCATCTTAAATTCGAATCATTCGAGGCGACGACTCAGGAGGAGTAAAAACTCCTCTTTTCATTTATACTGATGCTATGGATCTTTTAACCGTCGGCCAAATCGTCAACATCTTCGGCATTCAAGGCGAACTCAAAATCGTCACTTTAAGCCATTTCGCTGACAAACGCTACCAAATCGGCGCCAAGCTTCTGATACGGAACGAAACCAAAAACCTCGAGAAATGGGTGACGGTGACCGGTTATCGACGTCATCGCGGACTCGATCTCGTGAAATTCGAAGGGATCGACGCCAATAACGCCGCCAAATATTTCTCATGGTACGTCTTGGCTGAAAAAGACGCCATCGCGTTACCAGACGGCAGTTACTATTACGACGATCTCGTCGGTTGCCGCGTCGTTGACGAAGACGGCCATTTTTTAGGAACCGTCGTTTCGCTGACCGATTTCGGGGCGCACGCCACCTTGATTGTGCAGACGGAGGAAGATCGGAAAATGCAAATACCGTTCGTCCCTTTTTTCATCAAACAGGTCGCCATCAAGGATAAAACCATCACTGTCCACGTGATCGAGGGTTTATGAAAATCACGATTTTGACGTTGTTCCCGGACATGTTTGCCGGTTTCATGACCCAATCGATCATCAAACGGGCGCTCGCCAAAGCGGTCGTCGATATCTCCTTAGTCGACATCCGCGCTTACACGGCCGACAAATACGGCCGCGTCGACACCCCGCCGATCGGGGGCGGCGCCGGACTTGTCATGAAAGCCCAGCCGATCGTCGCCGCGCTTGATCAAACGACATCCTCACATGCCCATAAAGTGCTGCTGTCGCCGCGTGGAGGCGTTTTGACGCAGGAAACCGCCAAACGCCTAGCCGGTTATCCGGAACTCGTCTTCGTGTGCGGCCATTACGAGGGCGTCGACGAACGCATCGAGGGTTATGTCGACGAATCGCTGTCCATCGGCGACTATGTCCTCACGGGCGGCGAAGTGGCCGCGATGGTCGTCGCCGACGCCGTCATCCGCCTCATCCCGGGGGCGATCGAAGCCGCTTCGCTCGAGGAGGAAAGCTTTTCCTTGGGTCTGCTCGAATATCCGCAATATACGGAACCGTTCGATTTCAAGGGGGCGACCGTGCCCGACATTCTCTATTCGGGCAACCATGAAGCCATCGCCAAATGGCGCCACTTGATGCGCCTTGTCATAACCAGGAAAGACCGGCCTGAGCTATTCGCCGCCTATCATCTGACGAAAGGCGATATCCAACTCCTGCGCGACTACGACGCCGGCGTCACCCCGAAATGGTGGCGCGACGCCTTGACCAAAGGCCAAAAATTTCTGAAAGACAAAAAGCCATGATCGAACTATTGAAATATCTGCTTTTGGGTATTGTCCAAGGCATCGCCGAAATCCTTCCCATTTCCAGCAGCGGCCATCTGGCGCTGCTCCAACAACTTTTGAACGTCAATGCCGCAAACGAAGCCGTTTTTGCCATCTTTTTGCATTTTGCCTCGCTTATGGCGCTTGTTATATTCTTCTATAAAACCATTTGGCAAATAATCAAGGGTTTCTTCATTTTCATCTTTAAACGTGACCAAAAATACAAAGGCGACTTCATGATGGCGCTATACATCGTCGGCGCCTCGATACCGGCGGCCGTCGTCGGTTTTCTTTTGGAAGATGCGATCGGATCCATCTTCGGAAGCCTGCTCTATGTCGGCATCGGATTTCTGATCACGGCCGCCATCCTGTTCGCCTGGCCTTTCATCGGCCGCGCCAAAGATGAGCAAGTCGGCTGGAAACACGTCCTCTGGGCGGGGTTGTTCCAGGCGTTCGGCGTTCTCCCGGGCGTGTCGCGTTCCGGCGTCACGATCACCGGCGCCAAACTCGGAGGATTGCAGGAGACGGAAGCCAAGAAATTCGCCTTTCTCCTTTTCATCCCCATCGCGCTTGGCAGTTTCGTTTTAAGTCTGACCGACGTCGCCCAAATCGTGAACGCGGACCGCAGCGCCTTAATCAATTACGGAGCGGCCATGATCGCCGCGTTCATCTTCACCTACGCCGCCTTGGCGCTCATTTTCCGCCAGTTCCGCTACGCCCATGCCAAATATTACGCCATCTACCTGACGTTGATCGGCATCTTCGCGATCGTCATGAATTTCGTTATCTGAACGGGAACCCGCCCAGTTTGCCTTTGTTGGCGTTGAGCACGCGCATCATGTCGCGCGTCTGCTCGTATTTTTTCAAGATGCGGTTGATGTCGTTGGCCGTCTTGCCGCTGCCTTTGGCGATTCTGATTTTCCTTGAATTCCGGAGGATGTCGGGATTGTTGCGTTCTTCGGGCGTCATCGAGTTGATGATGACCTCGAAGTTACGCATCTCGCGCTCCGCCTGCTCCTGCTGTTCCGCCGAAATCTTCGGCATCCCCGGCAGCATCTTGATGAGCCCGCCGAGCGAACCGAGCTTCTGGACCTGTTTCATCTGGGCCAGCATGTCGTTAAGGTCGAAACGGCCGCTCATCATCTTGTCGACGGCTTTCTTGGCTTCTTTCTCGTCGATCTTCTCCTGAGCTTTCTCAATCAGGGTGACGACGTCGCCCATGCCCAAGATGCGGTCGGCCAGCCGTTCCGGATAGAACTTCTCGATGGCGTCGATCTTTTCGCCGACGCCGATGAATTTGATTGGAAGTCCGGTCAGATGGCGAATCGAAAGGGCGGCCCCGCCGCGGGCATCGCCGTCGAGTTTCGTCATCACGAGTCCTGAAAGCGGCAATTGTTCGTGGAATGAGGCGGCGACGTTATAGGCGTCCTGGCCGGCCATGGCGTCGATGACCAAAAGTGTTTCGGTGACCGTGATCGCCTGGCGGATTGCCTGCAATTCCTTCATCAATACGGCATCGATGTTCAAACGTCCGGCCGTGTCGATCAAGACGACGTCATAACCGTTTTTCAGCGCTTCGCGCTCTGCTTGTTTGATGATGCCAAGGACATCTTTGGTCGTCCGGTCTTTGATAAAAGGCACGTTGATTTGACGCGCCAACGTCTCCAATTGGTCGATGGCCGCCGGACGGTAAATGTCGGCCGCCACGAGGGCGACGCTTTTATGGTCCTTGTCCTTTATTAGCTGCGCCAACTTGGCGGCCGTTGTCGTTTTGCCGGTCCCTTGGAGCCCAACGACCATCATGAAAGTCGGGCCGGTTTTGGCGTACGTCAGGGGCGTTTCGTCCTTGCCGAGCAGTTCGATCAGCTGCTCGCGCACGATTTTGACCAGCGTTTGGCTTGGGTTGAGTTCGCCAAACACTTTCTGGCCGAGCGCCTGTTCCTTGATGGCGGCCAAAAACTGGCGCACGACTTTGAGGTTGACGTCGGCTTCGAGCAAGGCGACGCGGATCTCTTCGAGCATCGCCTCCATGTTCGCTTCGGTCAAACGGCTCTGGCCGCGCAATTTCTTGAATAAAGCTTGGAATTTTTCGGTCAGCGACTCAAAGGCCATGGTGGATCAATTCCTTTATTTCACGCAGGAGTTCGGCGCTCGTCTTGGCGTCGGCGCTTTCCAGCCGTTCCAACAACTCGAGCAAACGCCCTTCAAGTTCATTGATATGGAGAACTTTCTCGTATTCGGCCAGTTTCTCGCCGCAGATGGCGATGATCTCATGGACGGCGCTCTTGGAAATCTGCAAATCGTCGGCGATTTCCTGCTGCGTCAAATCATAGAAATAATGGCGTTCCATTACCTCGCGCTGGTGGAATGTGAGCAAGCCCCCGTATTTCTCGAGCCATTTGCCGATTGTCTGGTATTGTTTGAGATTGTTCATAACAACAACCCCGTCACGTAACTGAGGGCGAGCAAGATGATGAATACCATCGCGAAATTACGATGGAAAACGATGTCTTTGTAAAACGGGCCGCGGCTTTTGTCGTGGCGGATGAACGAAAAGATGAAGGCCATAACGAATGAAACGATGATGTCGATGACAAACGTCGGCAGACCCAACAGCCCGAGTACCGTCGTCAAAGCCAAATTGATGAAAATGAAAAGGAGCAGCAACCCGATGAAACTCATGATTCGTCCCCCAGGCACAAGCCGTAAAGATATTGTTCGAGGTCGAACTCTTCGAGATCGTCGAGTTTCTCGCCCAAGCCCATGAAACGGACCGGTATCCCGATTTGGTCGCGGATGGCCAAGATGATACCGCCTTTGGAGGTGCCATCCATTTTAGTGACGATGATGCCGGAGAGCCCCGTCGCCTGGGCGAAGGCCGAGGCTTGGAAAACGCCGTTTTGACCCGTTGTCGCGTCGATGATCAGAAATACTTCATCCGGCGCTTCAACATAGAAGCGGGCAATCGTCTTGCGCACTTTTGCCAGTTCGGCCATGAGATTGGCTTTCGTCTGCAACCGGCCGGCCGTATCGACGATGACAAGATCGTAACCGCCTTGGGCCGCTTGCTCCATGCCGCGATAAGTCACGGCGGCCGGGTCCTCGAGCGGTTTTCCGGCGACGATGGCGGCTTTGAGCCGTTCCGCCCACACGGCCAGTTGTTCCTGAGCGCCGGCGCGGAAGGTGTCGGCGGCCACCAAGAGGACGCGTTTGCCTTGTTTTTGGTAGCGATGGGTGAGTTTGGCGATCGTCGTCGTTTTGCCGACCCCGTTGACGCCGACGATTAAAATAACGGCCGGCCGCCCTTCGGGAAAGGATATTTCCGTTTTGACATCGGCCCCGCTTTGGGCATAGCCGATGAACATCTTGTCGATCAAAAGCTCATTGAGCGTGGCCGGATCGGCAGTGCCGGCTTCGGTTCCGGCCTCTTTGGTCGCCCGGATGATGTCGTCGACGAGTTTGACGCCGATATCGGCCTCGATCAGGATGTCCTCGAGTTCCTGGAAATACATGTCATTGGCTTTTTGGTAGCGATGCGCCAAACCTTGGAGCCGCGATGTGAATTGATGCCGCGACTTCTCGAGCCCGACGACATATTTTTGTTTGACGGCCTTGTTCTTGCCGCCAAGTTTTTCCCTTAGATAAGCGAAAAGTCCCATCTCAGCCGGCCTTTTTCCTTAACGCGTCTTCGGCGGCCTTCTGCTCGGCCATCTTCTTGCTGGACCCGCTGCCGCGGCCTAAAACGGTGCCTCCGAAGGAAACGGAGACCGTGAAATGGCGATCATGGGCCGGTCCCGTCTCGGCGTCGACGGCGTAGACGACGGCTTCGCGGTGCTCGGCTTGGATGGCTTCCTGCAACTGCGTCTTATAATCGGTCAGCGTCGCCACGTCAATCGTGTCGATGGCCGAGGCGAATAACGATGATATGACGGCGGACGCCTTATCGAACCCTTGATCGAGGTAAATCGCCCCCATCAAGGCTTCGAACACGTCTTCGATGATTTTCTTGCTGACGGCGACGAGTTCCTTGGTGATGCTCGGGCCGATGCGGACGTATTTGGCCAATTCAAGGCGTTGGCCGAGCCGGAACAGGTTGTCGGTCTGCACGAGTTTGGCGCGCATTTTCGACATCGTCCCTTGGTCGGCTTCCGGATGGCGTTGGTAGATCAGCGTGGCCACGACAAGGGAAATGACGGCGTCGCCCATGAATTCGAGCCGTTCGTAGTCGACGCCTTCGTCCATGCTATCGGCGTGGAACGAAGGATGGGTCAAACTCATCTCGTATAAGGAGATGTCGTTCGCAATGACATCCAGTTTCGTCAAAAGGCTATCAATGCGATTCATGGCTTAATCCTTCGGCAATCAGGTTGACGACGTTGGCCTCGGCCATTTTCAAGGCGACTTCGAGCGCATAGGAAAAACTGAAGCCGTCGCTGCTCCCATGGGCTTTGACGACGACCCCGTTGACGCCCAAAAGCATGGCGCCGCCATAGGTTTTGTAATTGAGCGATGTCTTCATCTCGGCAAACCCTTTCTTTGACAAGAGATAGCCGATTTTGGTCAGGACGTTCCGTTTGAACGCCCGCTTGATCATGTTGTTCATCAAAACGAAGATGCCTTCGGAACCCTTGAGGAAGATATTACCGGCAAAACCACCACTGACGATGACGTCGGCTTCCCCGTTCAAGGCTTCGCGGGCCTCGACGTTTCCCATGAACCCGGGATATTGTTCGTTTTTGAGAATTTGGTGCGCTTCCTTCAGTTCGGGCGTCCCCTTCTTCTCCTCGGCCCCGTTTGAAAGAAGGTATATTTTCGGAACCGCGGTGCCGTAGATCTTCTTAGCGAAAATGCCCCCCATTTTGGCGAATTGAACGATTTGGGTGGCGTTGTTCTCATTGTTGGCCCCGATGTCGAGGACGACGGCTTTCTTGCCGGAAATCGCCGTTGGGAACGGTGACATCAACGCCGCCCGTTCAACGCCGGGAATCAGTTTGAGTTTCAACGTCGTCGCGCTCAGGAAGCCGCCGGTCGAGCCGGCGCTGACGATGGCATCGGCTTTCCGGTCGAGGAAAGCGTTGATGGCGACCATCATCGAGGAGTTCTTCAGGCGTATCACTTCCATCGCCCCGGCTTCCATCGGGACGATGTCGCTCGCTGGGATGATCTCGCACATGTCTTTCAACGGTTCGAGTTCCTGGGGATTGCCGACGAGAATCAGCTGGGCGCCTTGGTTGCGTTTGAAAAACTGGCGGACGCCGTCAATCGTAGCGGCGCTGCCGTGATCGGAACCCATCATGTCGACGATAATCGTTTTCATGGTCATACCTCATGTGTTAAGTCGCTGGCGACAATGCAAAGAACTATATAAAAGATACGCTAAACCATTTGATATATCAAATGAATGTCATCCGTACGGCAGATGGTCGATATCGAGGAGCGCGGCTTTGACGACCGGTTCGTCATCATGGCGCCCTTCGAGCAAGGCGATGGCGTCGTCGCGCGCCAGCTCGAGCATCCGGAAATCGGCGTGGATGTTGAGAAAACGGAATTCCGGAAAGCCGGCCTGACGCTCGCCAATCAAATCGCCCGGGCCGCGGAACTTGAGGTCTTCCTCGGCGATGGCAAACCCATCGTCGGACCGGACGAGAACTTCGAGCCGTTTCCGTCCTTCGATGTCGCCGTCATACATGAAGACGCATGTCGCCGGACGCCCGTCGCGGCCGATGCGTCCGCGCAGTTGGTGCAACGTCGCCAAGCCGAAACGCTCGGGTCCATAGATGATCATCAGCCCGGCCGCGGGAACGTCGAGCCCGACTTCGATGACCGTCGTCGCGATGATGATTGGAATACGCCCTGAAACAAAGTCGGCCAAGATGGCGTCTTTGTCCTCGGAAGCGAGGCGTCCATGCAGCAAGGCGACTTTATTTCCATAGATCTTCTGGTAGTGGCGGAACAGCCCTTCGACCGACACGGCGTTTTCGCCTTCCAGTTCGATGTTGGGAGCGATGACGAAAACCTGGCGCTTCTGCTCAAGCATCAACGCGATTTTTTCCGTTTCGGCGCCGGCTTCGGGATCAACGATTTCCGTCGTCACCAACCGCTTCTGAATCGGAAAATGTTTGATCGAAGTGATATCCATTTCCCCATACAAGGTCAACGCCAGCGTTCGCGGAATCGGCGTCGCGCTCATGAGCAAGAGATCGGCGTGGCGCCCTTTGCTGGCCAACATGCTGCGCTGGTTGACGCCGAACCGATGTTGTTCGTCGACGACGGCCAGCCCGAGTGATTGATAAACGATGTCGTCCGAAAATAGGGCGTGAGTCCCGACCACGATATCGATGACGCCGTCAAGGAGACCGTCTTTGACTTGCTGCCGTTCGCGTGGGCCGAGCGAGCCGACAAGCAAGGCTACTTGAACTCCGGTTCCTTGAAACAGTTTGTGGAGCGTTTGGTAATGCTGTTTGGCCAAAGTGTCCGTCGGAACCATCAAAGCGCCCTGGTCTTTTCGGACATGGTTGGCATAAAGGGCGATGGCGGCCACGAGCGTCTTGCCGCTGCCGACGTCACCCTGGAGAATGCGATACATCAAACGGGAACCGTCCATGTCGGCGATGATCTCGCGCACCGAGGATGTCTGGTCGGCGGTCAGTCGATATGGCAGTCCGGCGATGAAACGGTCGACCTTGTCACGGTCGATGTCGACCTTCGTTTCTTTGCAAAGCAGTTGATTTTGCCGGCGAATCAGCGCTGTTTTAAGACTGAAAAGCAAAGCCTCCTCGTATTTCAAGACGCGGAGTCCCTGTTTGAGGTCTTCGATATTCGCGGGGAAATGGACTTTATAGACGGCTTCGCTTTTCGGGAGAAGACGATACCGGCTTTTCAATTGGTCGGGAACGAGCGAGACAAGGCTGTCCTTGGCCTCGGGATAAACCCGTTTGATGAGGTGGCGAAACACATGCTGGCCAACCGTCTTCGGTAGCGGATAAACCGGCACGAGGAAGGCGTCGGGGGCGTAGACGCCGCGGCGGATGGCCGTCAGGAAAACAACGCTGTTGGGCGGGTTGTAGCGCCCGACCAGCGTATATGTCGTATCGAGGGCCAGAGTCTTCATGAGATATGTCTGGTTGAAGGCCATGACCTGATAATGGTAACCAGCTTTGGAAACGACGGGAAACGCGATGGCGTCCCGGCGTCCGAGTCGCCGGCTTTGCGGCAAAGCGGTCAGCCGGACTTCAAGCACGAGCCGCTGCTTCGGCAAGAGATTTTGTTCGGGCGTCGGCGTGAAATCGTCGTAGCGCCGCGGCCACGTCATAACGGCGTCAAGCGGACTTCGAATGCCAAGCGACAGCAACGTTTCCGCGAATTTTTTCGACTGCGTGAGTTTCATTACTTAATAATAGCAAATAAAAAAGGGGCATTGCCCCTTTTGTCGTTCATTGTTTTTACTCGACCCCGATCAGGAACGAGTAGACCGGCTGGTCGCCCTGGCGCACGTCGAATTCGACGTCGCCGTACTTTTTCTCGAATTTGTCGGTCAATTTCCGCAGTTTCCCTTTTTCGACGCCTTCGCCGACAATGATGGTGACGATGCTCGTCATCTCGTCGATCATCTGCTCCAGCAGCATTTCGGCCACTTTGTATTTGTCGGGATGCGTGGCCACGATCTTTTTGCCGGACAAGGCCATGTAATCGTCTTTCTTGATGTTGATGCCGTCGATGGCCGTGTCCTTGATCGAGAAGGTGATGGCGCCCGATTGGACCGACGCCAAGGCGTTATTCATCTCCTCGACGTTTTCTTCCAGTTTGGCCTCGGGATTGAACATCATGCAGGCGACGAGCCCTTGGGGGATCGTCTTGCTAGGGATGACGGTGACGTGATACTCGTCAGTCAGCACTTCGGCCGCCTGGTTGGCAGCCAAGATGATATTCGGGTTGTTCGGCAGGATGAAGATATGCTTCGCGCGCACTTTCTTGATGGCGGTGATGAAATCCTCGGTCGCCGGGTTCATCGTCTGGCCGCCGCTGACGATGTAATCGACGCGGAGCTCCTTGAACATCTTCTCGAGCCCGGCTCCGGCGGCGACGGCGATGATGGCGTAGTCCTTCTCCTCGGCCGGCTCCGCTTCGTAATGCAGGCTTTCGTGCGAGTGCTTGACGTCTTTGAGTTTGTTGTTGTCGTCGAGGTGGCTATGCTGCTCCGACATGTTTTCGATCTTCAGGGTCATGAATTCCCCGAATTGTTGCGCGTAAGACAGGATATTGCCCGGCAGGAGCGTGTGGATGTGGACCTTGACGATGTCGTCGTCGCGGACCATGACGATGGAGTTGCCGTGGCTGTTCAAGATGTTGCTGAACCGTTTGTCGACGAACGGCTTTTTCTCGCTTTCGCCGGCGCCGATTTTAAGGATGAATTCGGTGCAGTAACCGAATTCCTCGGCTTCCATGGCCGCCCCGGCCATCTCGCGCGGTTCTTCGAAGGCCGTCGCCTGGTTCTTTTCGATCACTTTGTCGAACAAGGCGCTGACGAATCCCTCGAGGATGCGGACGAACCCGGCCCCGCCACTGTCGACGACGCCGACTTCTTTGAGAATCGGCAATAAATCCGGGGTCCGTTTCAAGGATTCGCGGGCTTCGGCGAGCATGAAGTCAAGCGCGCCTTCGACCTGCCACGATTCGTTGACTTGGTCTAATAGGGCGGCGCTACTTTCGCGCACGACGGTGAGGATTGTCCCTTCGACCGGACGCATGACGGCTTTATAGGCGACTTCGCGTCCCATGTTCCAGGCTTCGGCGAACTCGACGGCGTTGATCGTCTTCTTGCCTTCGAGCGCTTGGGCGAAGCCGCGGAAAATCTGGCTCGTGATGACGCCGGAGTTGCCCCGGGCGCCCATCAGCAAGCCTTTGGAAAAGGCGCGCGCTATTTCATAGATGTCTTCGTCGGCGCGGTTGGCGACTTCCTTGGCGCCGCTCGACATCGTTAAGTTCATATTCATGCCGGTGTCGCCGTCGGGGACGGGGAAGACGTTCAAGGCGTCGACTTCCGGATAATAGTTATACAATTGGTTCGCGCCTGAAATGATCATTTTCTTCAGGTCATGGCCATTGATCGTTTTCATTAAGTTCTCCTGAGGTGGTGGTTAAAGCGACTTCAGTCCTTGGACGAAGACGTTGACGGCTTTGAATTTGATGTCGAAGGTCTTTTCGAGCACGTATTTGACTTTTTTCTGGACTTCGCTGACGACTTCGGTGATCTTGACGCCGTAGGCGACGATGATGTAGACGTCGACGATGTAGTCGTCCTTGTCCTTTTTGGGGAAGACGCCTTTGTAGAACGCCTCTTCCTTCAAAAGATCGGCGATGTTCTCGCGAAGCGAGTTCTTCGAGGCGAGCCCGACGACGCCGTAGCACTCGATGGCCGCCGAACCGGCGACGGCGCCGATGGCTTCCAGCGAGATATTGATGCCGCCGTAACGTGTTTTCTTGTCGATGGCCATTTCTGGTTCCTTTGTGCGATTTTGATTCTTAAAGATTATACACTATCGGCCCCCAATATGCCAATTCCGGCATCGACACTACCTAAAGGTAGGCGTTTTGGGGGCTATAAAAAGAAAAAGCCCGGCGGCTCGCTATTCTCTCCTTGCGGATACCTTCGCCACTACGGTGCTTAACTTCTGTGTTCGGGATGGGAACAGGTGTGTCCACCGCGCCATCGCCACCAGACTT
>Ga0172371_10001408_pt1 | contig 38081 bp, 49 predicted proteins | sample Lak12m_FD_114543 | JGI IMG/M metagenome (GOLD analysis project Ga0172371, IMG submission 114543) | Freshwater microbial communities from Kabuno Bay, South-Kivu, Congo - kab_022012_12m | ecosystem: Environmental > Aquatic > Freshwater > Lake | place: Democratic Republic of the Congo: South-Kivu... | reverse complement strand
GGGCAGTATCCCACGGTCGTTTGTTCCTCCATCTTTCAGAAGGGGGACAAGGTCTTCGAGGGGAAGCGCAAGGAGGGGTTTGACGAGAAACGGGCCGAGGAACTGCTCAAGACCCAGGACCGGTTTTCTCAGGAGACCGGGGTGCCGGGGATGGCCGACGTGGTGGCCAATACGGCCGAGGAGTTCAAGAGATATATCGATTTTGTGACCTCGGTGAGCGAGATGCCCTTTTGCGTGGACGCCTGGCAGATGAAGCCCAAGCTGGCGGGGGCCGCCTATTGCGGAGAAAAGGGTCTCCTGGACCGCATGTTCTACAACAGCCTGACCGTATGGGAGCAGGATCTGGAAACCGAGATTCGCGAGATCAGCCAGATGGGTGTCAAGCATGTCCTGCTGGTCGCCTATGACATGGCCGATCAGATGCCTTCCGGCCGTATTGCGGGAACCCAGAAGCTCCTGGACGCCATTGAAAAGGTTGGCGGACGCTTCGAAAGCATCTTTGTGGACACCTCGGTTATGAACGGCCCTGCCACTGCCTTCTGCGGCGTTGCCAACCGGATGATCAAGGAGAGGTGGGGCTTTCCCACGGCCAGCGCCCCATCCAATGGCTCCTACATGTGGAAACAGGCGCGGGAACTGTGGGGGTTCAAGGGATGGGCCGCCGTGGATGCAGGTCTGGAGTCCCTGGCCTCCTTCCTGTACCACGACATGATCTTCTCCGGTCCGATGGCAGGGGCCTCCCGGATCTTCCCGGCTGTGGCCATGGCCGACGCTTTTGCCGCTACAGCCGCCTTTGCGGAGACCAAAACGCTGCCTGAGCTTCAAACCCATCCCCTCAACAAGCTCTTTCCAGATTTTGTAAATCAGTTGAAGGGGATGTGACAGGGCTTCGCTTGGCGATTGGCAATTGACGGGTGTCGGGGTCCTGTTCATCGGATAACCCCTGAGGCCCTTTGGTCCTCGGGGTAACTTCCGATTCGAAATGGATGCGCAAGCCTTTATTTGAGCCCGGCAATATTCACCCATGGATGACCGAGAAAGATAGGTAACCCTCAACACAAACAAGGAGTAAAGGCATTATGACCACAATGACGCCGAAGGAACGCGTGAAGGCTTTTTTTAGAAGAGAACCGGTGGATCAGGCCCCTGTGTTCAGCGGCATGGGAACAGTGACAGTACAGGCCATTGATCGAATGGGGATCCGGTTTGCCCAGGTGCACGGTTCGGCCGAATATCTCGCCGGCTCGGCCATCGCCAGCGCCGAGATGTTCGGGTTCGACGGGATCGTCGTGCCCTACGATATGTGCACGGTGCCGGAGGCCCTGGGAAGAGGGGCCAGTCTGTACGAAAACGCCGAAGGGATCCTCTATCCCACCGTCCCATCCAAGTGGGCCACGTTGGACGATGTGGACCTGCCCGAGGATTACAGTACCATCTTCAGCAAAGGACGAATGCCCGTGGTGGATGGAGCGATCAACATTGCAAAGGCTCATGACGGGGGCAAGCTGGCTGTGGGGAGCTGGGTCCTGGGACCCTTCACCATGGCCGGGCAGTTGATCGAACTGGACGTCCTGCTCAAGGGGCTACGCAAAGATAAAGAGCGGGTGGAGGCCTTCCTCACCAAGATGACCGATCTGGTCATCGCCGTTGCCCGGCATTATCAGGAACTGGGTGTGGATTACATGAACATCCGCGAGATGGGGTCCGGCACCGATCTTTTGTCCCCCCGCATGTGGAAGACCCTGATCCAACCCAATCTCCAAAAGGTCTTTGCTGCGCTTACATCGCCCAAGATCAACCATATCTGCGGCTCCACTGACCTGATTATCGAGATGATGAACGAGTGCGGGGCCGATGCCGTCAGCGTGGATCAGAAAAACCATGTGGCCGAGTCCCGAAAAAAGCTGGGGCCGAACGCCATGATCCTTGGGAACTTCGATCCTTACGGCACCCTGGTCCAGAAAGACGCTGGCGAGGTCCCCGGGGTCATCCAGAAATGCGTGGATGACGGTGTGGATGCCGTGTGGCCAGGCTGCGATATCTGGCCTGACGTCAAAAAGGAAAACATGGAGGCCTACGTGAAGGCCGTCCGCGAGTACGGTAAGAAATAACGGCATGCTGAGTTCAGCATAAGTTGGCGACTGATCTTCAGGCATAAAAAGGGAAAGGTCGCTTTATTTTTCGTTTTGTCACACTTTTTTTCTGACACAAGGCACCAAGCGCACAGAGATCGGGACGATGTTTGGTTCTCCTGAAAATCATCCCTTCGGGTTCTCTGTGCCTCTGGGTAATAAATGTTGGGGTGCGGCTTTCAGGCCGCTTAAGTCTCTTTCAGCGGCAAACCGGAGGTAAATGATATCATGGGTAAAGAAGAACTCAGGGAAGAATTGTTGAAGCAGCTCCACGAGGGAGTCGTCGAATTTGAGGAGGACAAGGTTCGGGAAGCTGCCCAGAGGGTGCTGGACGAAGGGCTGAACGCCTACGATGCGGTCATGAACGGTCTGGCCGCAGGCATGCAGGAGGTGGGAGACCTTTATGACCAGCAGGAATATTTTGTGCCCGAACTCCTCATGTGCGCAGATGCCCTGTACGTGGGTCTGGACATCCTGAAGCCCCACATCCGAATGGAAGATCTGGGCGATAGGCCGAAAGGGCAGGTCGTCATCGGCACGGTCCAGGGGGATGTGCACGACATCGGCAAAAACATCATCAAGATGATGTTCGAGGTGGCCGGGTTCACGGTCCACGACCTGGGGCGGGATGTCCCCCTTGAGAAATTCGTGGAAGAGCAGCTCCGCACCGACTCGGAGATCGTGGCCCTGTCGGCCATGATGACGACCACCATGATGGGTATGGAAAAGGTCATCAAGATGATCAAGGAAAAGAACCCCAATGTGGCCATCATGCTGGGAGGCGCGCCGGTGACCAGTGATACGGCCACCCTGTTTGGGGCCGACGGGTATGCCGAATCCGCGGGGAACGCGGTCCAGGAGGCGATCAAGATGATCGGCCGGTTGAGGGAGATGCAGGCGAAGTAGACCCTAACGGGAAGATCTACAACCCATATATCTCACACGAAGACACGAAGCACGCAAAGGATTTTTTTATAAAAAGACGATAAAAACGTGTGAGTCAACCAATCGGCCATACTGAAACAGCAAGAGATTTTCTGAAATAAGTCGCTGGAAATGCTGGGCGGTAACGTTGATAAGCACCAGTGGATGGGACAGCGATTGAAGGAGCGTACTGAATGGGCGACAGCGGTAAAGTGAAGGTCATTTTTCAGCCGTCAGGGAGACGGGGAGAGGTCGACAGGGGAATCAACATCATCGAGGCCTCGCGGCGTCTCGGCGTGGACATCGAGACCCTGTGCGGGGAAAAGAAGGTCTGCGGCAAGTGCAAGGTTCGGATCGAGAAGGGGGCCTTCGAGAAGTTCGGTATCGTGTCGGACCCGAGCCACGTGAGTGGCTGGCAGAAGGAAGAGGAGAAGTTCATTACCCCGGAGCAGCGGGACCTGGGGTACCGCCTGGGATGCGTGGCGGAGATCCAGGACGACATCCTGGTGTTTGTGCCCGAGGAGTCGCGGGCCGGGAAACAGGTGGTGAGCAAGGCGGCCAGGGACATCGAGATTCAATGGGACCCGGCAGTGAAGCTCTATACGGTGACGGTGACGCCCCCCACTTTCGAGGACCCCCTGGGCGATTTTGAGCGGATGACCCAGGCCATGGAAAAGGAATATGGACTCAGCGGCCTGGACATCGACTGGTTCACCCTGCGCGACCTTCCCAATGCTATCCGAAAAGGCGACTGGACCATCACGGCCGCGGTGTGGATGGACAAGGAGATCATCAAGCTGTGGCCCGGCAAGGCGGAAGACTATTACGGCCTGGCCATCGATGTGGGGACCACCACGGTAGCCGCCTATCTATGCAACATGAGGACCATGGAGGTGCTGGACACCGTTTCCATGATGAACCCCCAGTGCAAGTACGGCGAAGACGTCATGTCCCGGATCACCTACCACATGCAGACGCCGGGCGGTCTCGAGAGGATGAGCGACGACATCATCGATGGGCTCAATGACCTCGTGAAAAAGGCATGTGAGGGGACCCATCCGCCCCTGAAAAAGGCAAAGGACGAAAACGGAAAAGCGATCAAGGACGAAAATGGCGAACCGGTGATGGCGGAAGATCCCGAAGAGGGGAAGACCTATCTGCGCCTTAACCCCTCCGACATCGTGGACCTGACCCTGGGCGGCAATACCGCGATGCACCACATCCTGCTCAAGCTGGATCCCCAGTACGTGGGCCTGGCCCCCTTCCCGCCTGTGATCCACCGAAGCCTGGATATTGGAGCGAGGGACCTCGGGATCGGAATCAACAAATCCTCCCGAGTGTTCGTCATGCCCAACGAGGCCGGGTTCGTGGGGGCGGACAACGTGTGCGTGCTGGTCTGCGAGAAACCCAACCGAAGCGAGACGCTTCAGCTCATCATCGACATCGGCACCAACGGCGAACTGGTGCTCGGGAACAAAGACAAGCTCATCTCTTCCTCCTGCGCCACCGGTCCGGCCCTGGAGGGGGCCCAGTTGGCCTTCGGCATGCGGGCCGCTCCAGGCGCCATCGAGCGGATCAAGATCGACCCGGACACCCATGAGGTGGACTACAAGGTCATCGGGCGGGAGGCCTGGCTCCAGTACTCCAAACCCGAGGAGATGAAGACCAAGGGGATCTGCGGGTCCGGGATCCTGGATGTGCTGGCCGAGCTTTACCGATCCGGCGTGGTGGAAAAGAGCGGAAGGTTCTCCAAGAATCAGAAATCGAACCGCTTTCGAAACAACCCGGACAACCCCAAACAGAAGGAATTCGTCATTGCCTGGGCCAACGAGACCTCCATCGGAAAAGACGTGGTCATCACCCAAAAGGACATCCGTCAGATCCAGTTGGCCAAAGGGGCGTTGTACACCGGCTGCAAGCTCATGATGCGGCGCATGGGCGTGGACAAGGTGGACACCATCAAGATCGCCGGGGCCTTCGGGACCCATGTGGACCGGGAAAAGGCGCTCATCATGGGCCTGTTTCCGGATTGCGAGATCGAAAAGATCCTGTCCGTCGGCAACGCGGCCGGGGACGGCGCGCGGGTGGTCCTTCTGGATCGCGGCATGCGGGCCGAGGCCAACTGGATTTCGCGCAATGTGGAGTATATCGAGCTGACCGTGGAGCCCGATTTTGAAAAGCAGTTCATGGAATCCATGCAGATCCCCCACATGACCGACCCGTTCCCCCATCTGGAAGGGCTCGTGCCCCCGGAGGTCCTTCACCAGAAATAACCTGGTGCCTGGTGCGTTGATACTGGATACTGGATGCTGGATACTGGATGTCTGAACAGAGAACGGAGTCGGATTGATGATAACTCCTGAAACTGCATTTTCGGGTACGGGCCCCCACGACGTTCTTATGATGGTGGATCCTGGGATCTGCGGATTCACGTGTTCGATCCGTGCAATGAAGGAAGGGAAACGCGTCATTTTCGACATTCAATCCGAGTGCGGTCAGATCAAAAAGCTCGCGGCGGCATTGGGCACGATTACGCTGAAAGATCTGTTTGTACCCCTCTCCCAGTGCCCCATCTTCCGGGCCGCAGAGGACTCCAAGTGCCATCTGGCATGCCCCGTGCCGGCGTCCCTGGTCAAGGCGGCCGAAGTAGCCCTTGGGCTGGCCCTTCCGAAGGAGGCGACGGTCCGGTTCTTGACATCATCTTAGGTTAACCCTTTTCATAAGGAGGCGACAAATGGCTGAAATGACGCTCAGAGAACGATTCTGGAACCGATTTACGGGGAAAGATGTGGATAAGACGCCGTGCGGCAGCACCACTACCTATGGCGTGGTGGCCCTCATGGATGCGTGCGGGTATGCAAGGCCCCTTGCGGACACCGATCCGGTGGCCATGACCGAACTTGCATACGCCGGACACAAATACGGCCAGTTCGAGTGGGTCAAGGCCATGGGCTGGGACATCGTGGGCCTGAGTGAGGCCTTCGGCTGCAAACTGGGTACCCCCCAGAAGGATATCCAGTATTCCATCCACGGCCACCCCTATGCAGAAAGCATCGAGAACATCGAGTTCCCCTCCGATTATCTGGAACGGGGCCGGTTCCCCATGTTCAAAGAGCATTTCCGACTCCTCAAGGAAAAAGTGGGGGATGAATTGATCATTTTCGGGGAGACAGAGGGGCCGTTCACCTGCGCCGCCAACCTGGTGGGCACGGAGCAGTATATGAAGTGGATCTACAAGCGGCCTGAGGATGTGAGCAAGGTCCTCGAAGTGACCAAGGAGGCGGCCATAGCCTCCATTAATTTTGCGTTTGACAATGGGGCCGACTATTATGTCCTGGCGGAGCCAACGGCAGGGCCTGCCCTCATCCGCGCAAAATTTTTCGAGAAATTTGTGCTTCCGGTGCTCAAGGAAGTGGTCCGGAGGGCCAAAGGTCCGCTGGTGCTCCATGTGTGCGGCAATACCGACTCAATCATCGAACTCATGTGCGACACCGGGGTGGTGGGTATCAGCATCGAAGAAAAGGCGGACATGAAAAGGGCCGTGGAAATCGCCCATGGCAAGGGGACTAAAGTCTTCGGCAATGTGGCCACTGCCACCACGCTTTTCAGGGGAACGCCGGAAGAGGTCTACCAGGAGGCCACTCAAGCCCTCGACAACGGAACTGATTTCCTCTGCCCCGGGTGCGGGGTTGCCCCCCCATCGCCTCTGGAGAACCTGCTTCAGCTCAAGAAGGCCAGGGACGATTATTTTACGTAGGACATGCGCTGAGCGGTGTCTTCAGGAGAGGGTGGGGCGTCATGCCCCACCCAATAGGCTTCGGGATCTACGCGATCATTTCTTCATTTCCTCAAAAAACTCCATGAGGAACTGATCCTTTTCCTTCCAGTCAGGCTCGAAATGATGATCAAAAAACTCACCAAGTCTATGGAATAGCCGCTTCCATCCCGATTGGCCTCCGGTCATAACCAAATCTTCAAGAAAGGGCTTCAGTTCCACCACCTTATCCTTGGGAAGAAGGAAGAGGGCCCCTAATTTGATCGATTTTTTCACGGTTTCCGGGCTCAGGGCATGGGCGGTCAGCATCACGGTAGGGAAGCCTTTGGCCACGGAGATCTTCAGGAGATCGAAACCGTTGACGCCCATGATATCGAGAACGACGATATCGTATGTGTAACTCTGGAGATACTGACGGGCCCTCTCGTAACTGGTCGCCTTGTGGATGATGCACATATCGAGTTGTTCGGCGACCGTTTCGAGGATATCCGGCTCGTCGTCCACCAGCAGCACGACCTTGCCTGTTAAAGGGCTTTCCGAATTCATTCTTTTTTTCTCCTCTGACCGATAATCAGCTAATCGTCTCTTAGCACAAAATACGAATCTGGTCAAATCAGGTGAGTGCAGGCGCCAGATCTTCAAACGGCAGGATGAGGGCTGGATTCAAGGTGGAAATTGGAGCATCCTATGGGCATCCCTCCTCATGTGAAGCCTGGAATCCCGATATGACGGGCTTCTCTGCCTTCCGGGGGCGTGCAGCCCCCTCCGTTTTCACCGAGCGCAATGATGGCCCCCTCCGCCATGTCGCTCACTCGTGTCTCCACGAGGCGGTTATTCACCCAGGTTTGAAACGGGGCGTCATCTTGCCTCAGTCGCTCGAGGGCGGCGCGGGCACCTCGGGCCTTCAGGAGGCCCATGATATGGGCAGCCATCCCCCTGACGGCAGGGTCCTTTGATTGGAGGTAGGGCATCAGGTGCGGCGCCGCCCGACGAATCCATTGGGGCCGGGCCTGGGCAAGCCTCGCGATTCCCCAGAAAAGGCCCCGTTGCAGTGTCTCATTTTCCAGATAGTTGCCGTCTTCTCTGGCGTAGGATATGAGGATGGGTGCAAATTCCTCGGCCAGGCCCTCATGACAGGCCATGACCTCCCCCATGGCCTCAGGCGACCCCCATCCGATCCCCCCCGATTCGTCGTTGAGATTCCACATGAACCGCCGCATGATCACCCGGGCCGCCTCCCGATTTTCGTCCGCGAGCCGTGCCGTCACACGGCCAAACGCTGTGATGGCTTTCCAGCGGAGCAGGTCATCCGCCGCATATAGAAACGAAAAGAGGGGATTGACCACCCGTCGGGGAGGCATTTCAGACAAGGCATCCAGTGCCTGCTCCATGTCCATGGAGGTTAATATCTCACGCACCCGGGCTTTCAGTTGGCGCCCCCTTGTCGTCGAGGAGCCTGGGGTCCTGTCCAATTCTCCTCCTTTTGATTGCTGCGGCATGGACGGCGGCCCGGCCATTTGCCGATCTTACGCTACACCCTCATCGTCTTCGACCAAAACCCGACCTTCGCCCGGGTAAACCCTGCGGTCCTCAAGGGGCATCGGCCCCTCTCCCTGGGGCCAGATGCCGGGCAGAGGATCAGGTCCCTCCCGCGACACAGGCGTCGGTCTTCGGTCCTTCATTTTTGGGTGGCGTCGAATGTCCACGTCAGGCACCGGGGCGCTGAACTCGATCGGGATGTGGTTGGGATCAAAGGCATAGATGGAATGGATGAAGCCATGGTCCAATATCTCGGAAACCCAGATGTCAGCCGCCTCTAACTTGGCCTTCAGTTCCCACAGTTCCTCATCGGTTGCCACCTCAAAGGAGACATGGTCGAAGGCAAAGGGGCCTCTGACAGGGACCCCGTGATCCTTTTCCGGGATTGCTTCCACATTGGGCCACTCGAAGAAGGCGATCATATCATGGGCCGATACCTCAAAGAAATAATGCCGGTATCCCGGCCGTCCCAGCCCCGCCACGAGGCGCATGCCCAGCAGGTCCCTCCAAAATCGGATAGTGGCGTCCATGTCCTTGGTGGCCATGGCCAGATGATGGATGCCGGTGTACTTTGTCATCAGATCTTTTTCTCCATCAAGCGGCCCAGGCTGGCCAGATGCCCCTTTTCCTCCTCTGCCAGGTCATAGAGCACGCCTTTTCCCGGGTCGTCCTGGAGTTTTTCGGAATATCGCATGTAGAGGTCCAATGCCTGCGCCTCCAGCATCATGGCGATGTTGAGCAGATCCGGGACCGTCGTCATGGCATCCCGGTTCTGATGGAGGAATTCCTCGGTCGTAAAACCGCCCTCCATCACCCCGGCGACTGTATCCGATTCGAACGCCTCCCGAAGGGCCGTGGTGGAATGCAGGGATACGTAGAGGGCAAAGAGCCTTTCCTTGTGGCGTTCCTCGATCTCGGAGAGCTTAGCGGCGAGACCGGCCACATCCGGATCCTCAGCCCGGTCGCTTACCGCCTCATAAAAGCCTCTCAGCCCTTCCTCCATGCCATAGGCCAGGGCAATGATCTCCATCACGTCCTCATCGCCCCTCAGGTACGACATGCCCATGTCGGCCGGTCCGACCGCCTTCAGGCCGTTCCAGGCCTTGATGCCCCCCTTGAGGTTATACACCTCCTTAAAACCCTTGCCGGCAAGGAGCTGCGCAGCGGCACGGCTGCGGCCGCCGGCCGCTCAGTAGGCGATGACGGGGCGCTCCGGATCCAGCTCCTTTAGCCGATCCGCCAGTTGGGGGAGAGGAAGCAGCTTCGCCCCGGGGATGCGGGCCTTTTCGTACTCGCCGGGCTGTCGCACATCCAGAAGGGTATAGGTGCCCTCCTTATGGTCGCTGATGAATGCCCTGGCCGCATCCGGATCCAGATTGGCCACAGGCGTAAGGAACTGTTTCCACTCCATGGGTTTATCCCTCCTTTCGGACTACGGTTTTTCCGCTATGATGCCGGCCACCGCCCTTTGCGGCTCCATGATCCCCTCATGGTACCGCAGACACCGGAAATCGCGGAAGAAATGCAGCAACTCATTGTGCTCCAGCAAATAATCCTTATTCCGTGGTCTGCCGAACCGGGCCTGGTCCACAATGAAGGTTTCGTACACCACCATCCCGCCGTGGCGAAGGCCATTTATTATTTCAGGAATGAGGGGTCGATACAGGTAATTGAAGCAAATGATCACGTCGTACGCGCCCGGTTCGAGGCGATAATCCGACTCCAGATCAACCACACGAGCCCTCAGCCGAACGCCCATGTTATCGGCTGCCTTCAAGGCCTCTGCGACGGCATCAGGGGAAATATCCGCACCTTCCACCTCAAATCCTGCCTGGGCCAGGAAGAGGGCATTTCGACCATATCCCATGGCCAGATCGAATGCCCGACCCATTGGGAGCAGATCCACATGCGCCACCAGAAACGGAGCCGGATCGAGCGATAAGTCATGAGGATCGGTCATGAGGACGTCTCGCCTCTTAATCCCGTAGGGGGGGGAGGCTGTTGGGCTATTCATCCGTTCAGCCATCACCCGTCCTCCATTAGCTGCGTGACATTCGAGCCTGGTTGAGTTTCTCCACCGCATTGGCGTCCAAACTTCCGGATTCGTAGCGCAGGAGCCTCTCCGAGCGGTCGCCACATGTCTCACAGGCGTTCAGAATCGGCGTGAGGAAGGACCAGCAGAGCTCCACACTGTCCTGGCGAAGAAAGAGCATCTGGTCCCCCCACATGCAATCCAGCAACAGTTTTTCATAGGCCTCCATCAGGGCGTCTTCCTGGCCCATGCCATACCTGAAATCCATGGTGACGGGGGTGAGGGCCACGCGAGGGCCGGGATGCTTGGTTTGAAACAAGAGAGAGATCCGCTCCTCCGGATAGATCCCCAGGGTGAGCCGGTTGGCAGCGATATGCTCCCCCAAGACGCTTCGAAACAGGGAGTGGGGAACCTCCTTGAATTGAATGGCGATATCCGTGACCTTTTCGCCCATGCGTTTCCCTGAGATCAGATAGAATGGGGTCCCCTGCCAGCGCCAGTTGTCAATGAAGACCCTCATGGACGCAAAGGTCGGGACGAGCGACGACGGGCTGACGCCCGGCTCCTGTCGATAGCCTTGAAGCGGTTTTCCCCCCACGATGCCCGGGCCGTATTGACCCAGGATCAGGTCCTCATTGAGCTTCCCTACTGGGAACGGCCTCAGACTTCGATAGACCCGCACCTTCTCATCCCGCACCCTGTCCGCCTCAAAGGCCGATGGGGGGTCCATGGCCATCAGGGCCAGAAGCTGCATCATGTGGTTCTGGAACATGTCCCGCAGGACCCCGGCCTCCTCATAATATCCTGCCCGGTGTTCGACCCCCACGGTCTCCAGGGCCCGAATCGTGACGCTGTGGACGTACCGTCGGTTCCAAATGGGTTCGAAGATGGCATTGGCAAAACGAAACATGAGGATATTCTGGACCGTCTCCTTTGCCAGATAGTGATCCATCCGGAAGATCTGGTGTTCCTGAAAGTATTCGTGAAGGGTTCTGTCCAGAGCCGACGCACTGTTGAGATCGTGGCCGAAAGGCTTTTCGATGACGATTCTCGACCAGCCGCAATGTTCCGTTCCCTCAGCCGCGAGGCCCGCGCGGCCGATCATATGGACGGTCATCTCGCATAGGGAAGGGGGAATGGCCAGGTAGAAGATGTGATTTCGCCCCATGCGTGAGTCATGAAATTTTTCATTCAAGAACTCTCGCAATGCCCCAAAAGAAGTCTCGTCCGTGTAGTCGAGGGACCGATAGTTAAGCCGCTCGGCAAAGGCCTCCCATTCACCGGCGGTTGTGGGACCCCTGGCCTCCAGAGCCTGCCGCATTTTCTGCCTGAATCCCGCGTCGTCCAGATCGGTCCGCGCGCACCCCACGACCTGAAACGGGTCGGGCATCTCCCTCTTGCGGAAGAGATCAAAAAGGGCAGGGACAATTTTTCTTTCGGTAAGGTCCCCGGAGGCCCCGATGATCACAAAGATACAGGGCTCGGGACGGTCGGGCGCGTTGACGGCACACGTGGGGACGCCGGTCCTGGTGGTTGCCGTTCCAGGAGGCAGCGATTCTGCAGAAGACCTGTCATTTGTCGGTTTCAAGGGGCTCCCTCTCTTCGCAAGGCGCCGTTTGGACCGAATGGCCTCCGAATTCCCTTCGAAGGGCGGCGACGACCTTATCGGAGAAAGGTGAGGGGTTTCGCGAGCGCAATCGACGAATCAGGGAAAGGGTCAAGATTGGCGTTGCCACGCCTGTCTCAATCGCCTCCAAAACGGCCCACCTCCCCTCTCCGGAATCCTCGATATATCCCTCGATATCCCTGAGGGAGCCATCCCTTGAGAGGAGCGATTGGATCAGTTCCAGAAGCCAGGAGCGTATGACGCTGCCATGATTCCAGGCCTGGGCTACCTTGGCCAGATCCAGGGAGTCGGCATAGGGAGAGGCCTTGAGAAGCTCGAATCCCTCGCCATAGGCCTGCATCATCCCGTATTCGATGCCGTTATGGACCATCTTGACATAGTGGCCCGAACCGGTGCCGCCGCAGTAGAGATACCCGCCGGGCGGAGCGAGGGTCGTGAAGACCGGTTCCAGTTCTCGGCAACGGTCTGCCGGCCCGCCCACGGTCAGGCAGTATCCGTTATCAAGACCCCAGATGCCGCCGCTCACGCCCGCATCCACCAAAATGATCCCCTTTTCCAAGAGGATCGGCGCTCTTCGAAGATCATCCTTAAAGTGGGTGTTTCCCCCGTCAATCACGGCATCACCTGGGGAAAGGAGGTCCCTGAGCCGATGGAGATGGTCGTCCACTGCCTGACCGGCGGGGAGCATAACCCATACCAGGCGTGGCTGAGAGAGCTTCACTACCAGCTCCGGGAGGGAGTAGGCGGCCACAGCCCCTTCTTGGGCAACCATACTGACCTTTCGAGGCGTCCGGTTGTAGGCCACTACCTGGTGCCCGCCTCTCATGAGGCGTTTGGCCATGTTCATACCCATCCGCCCCAATCCGATCATTCCAATCTGCATGGCATCGTCTCCGTCTGCTCCGGAGGACCTTATCCGTCCATATTCCAGGCGATGCAGTCTCTGGGGCAGCAATTGATCGCCTCTCGAATCTCGTCTTCAGGGTATTCGGGGAGATCCCGGGTTTCGATGAATCCGGATACCTCGTTTCTTCTGAAAACCGTGGGGCATACCTCCAGGCAGGACCCGCAATCCGAACATTCACGGATGTCAATGACCGGCGCCTCTTTCATCCTTCACGCCCCCCGTCCGACGTCTTGCCCCAGATGCCCGGGATAACCGCCTCCTATGCCGGCAAGGCCGCTGCAATCTTCTTTCCCAGATCGCGGCAGGCATTCAGGGCCTGCTCGTCCGGGATATATTGGACCTTGACGCCCGGGTCGATCATACGAAACCCCATCTGTTCCAGTTCCTGGGTGACCAGCTTGACGGCTTCGCCGCTCCACCCGTAGGAACCAAAGGCGGCGGCCACCTTGTTCTTGGGTTTCAGACCCTTCATGTAGGTGAGAAAATCACCGACCGTGGGAAAGAGTCCATTGTTGAGGGTGGGAGACCCCACAATCACAGCCCCCGCGTCCAGGACTTCGGTGATCACGTCGCTTCGGTGGTTGGTCCTGAGATGAAGCGGCCGGGCGTCCACTCCCTCTTCGCCCAGGGCATAGACAATGGCGTCGGCCATAATCTCGGTGCTGTGCCACATGGTGTCGTAGATCACAACGGCCTTTCGCCGGGGTTTCTGCTCGCTCCATTCCACATAGGCCTTGATGATCTTGGTGGGATCTGTCCGCCAGATGATGCCGTGGTCGGGGCAGATCATTCGAATGGGAAGCCCCATCTCGGTCACCTTGTCCACAAGCTTGAGGATGAGGGGGGAATACAGCAGCAATATGTTGGCGAAATACTTTTTGGCGTGGGGCATGATGGCCTCTCCCATCTGGTCGTCAAAGCGCTCCAGGCCGGCATAATGCTGCCCGAACGCATCGCTGGAGAAGAGGATTTCATCGCCATTGACATAGGTGAACATGCTGTCCGGCCAGTGGAGCATCCGCGTCTCCATGAAGGTAAGGGTCCGCTTCCCCAGGCTAAGCTGTCCGCCGTCCTCCACCGGATGGTAATTCCATGTCTGGGGGAAATGCCTTGAGAGGTTCTTGTGACCCATCTTGGAGCAGTATAAGGGTTTGCCCTCACCCACCTTGTGCATAACCCTGGGAAGGCCCCCGGAATGATCCATCTCCGTATGGTTGCTGATCACATAATCGATCTTTTTCGGGTCAACGATCTGGCTGATATTGGCCAGCAGTTCGTCAGCAAAAGGCTTTTTGACCGTATCGATCAGGGCGATCTTTTCATCCATGATCAGATAGGCGTTGTACGTGGTCCCCTGGTAGACGGAATATCCGTGAAAATCCCGAATATTCCAGTCAACCACGCCCACCCAGTAAATCCCTTCAGCGAGCTCGACCGGTTTCATGGCTTACTCCTTTCCGAACAAATCCTTGGTTGCGCCGCAGACCGGACAGGTCCAGTCGTCCGGAAGGTCCTCGAATGGGGTTCCGGGTTTTACCCCGTTGTCAGGGTCTCCCTCTGCAGGATCATACACATAGCCGCACACCGAACACACCCATTTATCCATGTTGTCATCCTCCTTCAATATATAGATGTGGGTTCTACACCCGAAATTTCCTACAGGGTCTTTAGCAGACCCAATACGCGCGGTTCGACCGCATCCCGGTCCTCCCTCATGACGGCGATCTGCCCCGCGGCCGGGCCTGCCAGGTCCCAGCTTTCCACGGGAATGCCGGGGAACAGGGATTGGGGGTCCATGGACCCCATGGAAACCACTCGATCGGGCCTTCTACCAGCAAGCGCCTGTTCGATGGATACCGGCCTGCGATAGGCCATATCGATCCCCTTCTCCGCCATGGCGGCAACCATGAGCGGGTTGATCTCCGCCGCCGGTGACGATCCGGCGCTAACGCTTTCCACACGGTCCCCGGCGTGCATCTGGGCGAAGGCCGAGGCCATCTGGCTGCGGCAGGCGTTCTCTGTGCACACGAAAAGGACTTTTTTCCGGTCCAGGAGCGGCGATATCAGTTCCCTCGCTTTCTGGGCCGCATCGGTTAGGGCGGTGGGATGGGTCTGTATGTCCCCCATATGTTCGATCTGGCGGTATCCGAGGCTCCCCTCAAACCGTGCACCGACGGCGTCAAAGAAGTATTTGGCCGTCAGAATAGTGCCTTCAAAGAGATTCTTTCCCTTTGTGGCGCCCACGGCCAGGAGAAACCCCTTGCGCCATTTCCTGCCGGGGTCTTCCAGACCAAGGGCGTATTTTCGAGACCAGAGGGCTTGAGACCGGTCGATCACGGCCTTCATCTGGGCCGTCGGGCCGTAAAAAAAGATCGGCGTGGCCATGACAATGAGGTCGGCCCGCCAGAGCAGGGGATACATATCCTGCATGGCGTCGTCAATCGGGCAGAACCCCTTCTTTTCACAGTTGCCGCATTCCTGACACGGGGTGATCTTTTTGGGGGCGACGTTGATGAGCTCCGTTTGAGCCCCGAGCCTGGCTGCCTCGTCGAGAAATGCGGCAAGCAGCAGGGCCGAATTTCCCTTGACCCTCGGGCTCCCCTGCAATCCAAGTACCAGCATGACTCACATCCTTTCAGCTAAAGGTCGACGGATCCAGCGGTTCAAGGGTTGAGATGGGTTCTCCCATCCTTTGGAGGAACGATGCGCGGGATCAAAACGGAGCAGGTCTCCGTTCGGGGACATAGATATGGGGGACCTTTCCCTCGTTCCATTCTTGGGTCACATAGAGATTGCAATAGCAACTCCCGTATGTGTGGACATCCCCCTCCCGGTAGATGCAAGGGCAGATGATGTCCCTGTCTTTTTGCCGGTCGCCCGATGCCCACCGGCAGGGGCAGGACATGTAGCCATAGCGCTTTTTATTGACCAGCAGCCCATCAAGGAGGTCATAGACCCTTTCCTTGTCTGTGTTGAAGTAGTATCCCTTGGGCTCCTGTGCCTTCTTCAGGGTCTCGTAAAGGGTCTCCACCTCGTTCATAATCCCAGTGCCTCCTTGATCTCGGCCTCCTTGAACCCCACAATCACCTTGTTGCCGATGATGATGGTCGGGAAGGAGCAGTTCGGGTTCCATTTCTTGACGTCTTCCAGTATAGCAGCCCGCTCCTCTCCCTGAAGCAGGTCCACGTCCGTGAACTCATATTTCACTTGACACTCGTTCAAGAGCCTCTTCGTCGCTTTGCAATGACCGCATGTACTCAGCGAATACATCTTGACTGGTTGATCCATTCAACCCCCCATTATTTCTTTCATTGTTGTTCCGTGTTGTTGTGTCGACGGCCGTCCCGCGCCCTTTTCCATTCCAGATAAGCCCCATGGGTCAGACCGACTCCCGGGATCGGGGCTGAGTCCCCATGAGCGCCTTTGCGGCAGACACGGCATCGGGACCTGCTGCACATCTGGCACTGTAAGCAGTCTGGACACCGAGTCCTGCCGGAAAGGCATTCGCTTTCCAAAGGTGCACTCCTTTTCCTTGCTATGTGAGCGGCTGAAGGCGCTGTTCGATCTCGGCCTTGGGAAGGGCGCCCACCATGGTGTCGATCATTTCACCTCTGTTAAAGACAAGCATGGTGGGAATGCTTCGAATGGCGTAACGCGAGGCGATTCGAGGATTTTCATCCACGTTCAACTTGGCGATCTTGATTCGACCCGCGTATTCTTCTGCCAGTTGCTCAAGCACCGGCCCCACCATTCGGCATGGCCCGCACCAGGGGGCCCAGCAATCCACAAGGACGGGTATGGCGGCGGAAAGCACCTGTGTGTCAAACGTTTGATCCGTGATCTCAACCACTCTGCCGAACCCCCTTCCGATGGAAAGCGGAGACTTACACCTGCCGCATACCGGTCTCTGATCCAGGCGGGCCCTGGGCACACGGTTCTTGGTTCCGCAATGATCACACTTCACAATGACGCTGTCATGATCCATACCCGTCCCTCACACCGTGGCCTTACGATTCCTTCTCAAACAACTCCTTGTCCGCCCCGCAGACCGGGCAGACCCAATCGCTGGGAAGGTCTTCGAACTTTGTCCCGGCAGGGACACCGTTATCCGGGTCCCCCTGGGCTGGGTCATACACATATCCACATACCGAACAGACATACTTATCCATTAGTTACCTCCTGTTTCCCAGAATACGACATTTTCTAAGGGTGTTCACGGCCCCCATCCAGAACCCGTGATGGGTTATCCGGCATCCAGTGAGCACTGGGTAAAATCGATCTCCTTGCCGCACCCGGAGCAGATGTGGGACTTGCTGAATTCGTCCGAAAAGATCTCCTTCTCTTTCCCGCAATTAGGACACTTGCAGGTAAATGTCTTCAGGTTCTTGAACTGCTCCCATCCAGGGCAATGCTGCGGTGTGGTAGCCATATGGCGTCTCCTTTCTAACGCTGAATATCTGACAAACCGTTTTTATGATGCGGCCATCTTTTTAAAAACTTCCCGGCCATAGTCTTGGGCCATCTGGACCCCGCCTCCGAGGGATGCGGACTTCAGCCTGAGAGGACCGCTCACCATTTGCATCTTGAGGATGTGTTTCATGGTATCAAAGATGCGACTGGGCGCCTCTCCGCTCCACCCAAACGCACCAAAAGATCCACCTACCTTGCCTTCGAGCCCAGCCTGCTCGGCCAGAAAGAGCATGGTCTTCATTCCCTGCATCATCTCCCCATGATAGGTGGCAGATCCGAAGGCATAGGCGTCGTACCCTTTCAGGTCCTCTACCTTCTTGACGCCGGTGACGTTCGCCACCATGGCATCTCCCCCACTGATACGGATCCCTTCGGCGATCAGTTCGGCGATCTTCTGGGTTGCGCCGGTCCTTGAGGCGTAAACAATCAATGCCTTTCCCATCTTTTGCTTCTCCTATTCTTCCGTTACCTCTTCAACGGTTCCTTTGTGCTTCGTGCCGCACAGGGGGCAGAGAATGTCGATCTCCTTTTCGTCCCCGATGAACTTTTCCCGCAGCTTCTCGGGTCCCAGAAAACTCACGTCCCCACATGCGCACTGAGGGCATTCAGCCCTGACACGATATTTTCTCTTTGACATCGGAATCCCTCCTTGGGTTCAAACCCCCTGCTACAGTCTCGGGTCCTGCCCGGTTTTTCCACAGTCCGGTATGTAGCAGCTCGTATCAACAAATTCACATTTCTTCTTGCACATGGGACAGGTCTCGGGCGGCACGTCCTGCTTCACCGTATAGCCACATTCCTTGCATTTCCAGTCTGCCATTTCGACCGACCTCCTTTCCTTCCGTCATTTCCCCTGCGAGCCTCTCCTCGGGGCGATCCAATGAAACAGCGCTTTTTATGCCTTCCAAAGGCCATGGATGTTGCAGTAGGCACGGGCCATGACCTGGCCGGCGGCCAGTTTGAACAGGGCTTCCGGCGCCTCGCCCGGTTTCAGAAACTGCCGATAGGCCTTTCCGTCTGCAATGATCTCTACCCACTCGATGAAGTGCTTTTCTTCCATCGGGTGCGCCACATTTCCCACTCTCACCTTGACACCGTCAGCGGCCTGATCCACCACAGGAACATGCTTCTCCTTGGCGGCGTCCACGGTGTTTTCCTTTTGGAGCACCATCGGCTGACCACAGCATACCAGTTCACCTTTTCCGCCATGAACGACTTCCACGATATTTCCGCAAACGTTGCATTTGTAGACCTCGAGTTTTTCTGCCATGTCGTTGCCTCCTATTCAGTTAGATGTTATGGATTGAATTGAATTCGTTGCCAGTCAATTAATCTATGGCCGTTGGCCGCGAATTTCAAGGTTCAGCGTCCCCGCCGTGACATCCGCTGGACATCTCCTCGATCAATAGTTTTCCCCCAGGAGTTCAAAGTGGGCCTGGGGGTGGGCACAGGCCGGACAGGCCTCAGGAGCAGCCTTTCCAATGTGGACATAACCGCAGTTTCTGCATCGCCATACCGTCTCCGAATCCCTCTTGAAGACCCGACCCGCTTCAATATTGGCCGCGAGATCATTGTAACGCTTTTCGTGCTGTTTTTCAGCCACAGCGATGGCAAGGAATACTGCAGCGATGACATCGAATCCTTCTTTCCTGGCCGTGTCGGCAAATCCAGGATACATCTCGGTATGCTCGTAGTGCTCCCCGGCCGCAGCGGCTCTCAGGTTTTCCAGGGTAGTTCCAATAACTCCCGCCGGAAACGACGCTGTGACCGCCGCTTCGCCTCCTTCCAGGAATTTGAAAAGCCGCTTGGCGTGCTCCTTTTCCTGATTGGCGGTTTCATCAAAAATATCAGCCATTTGAACATACCCTTCCTTCTTGGCCTGGCTGGAAAAATAGGTATAACGGTTTCTCGCCTGCGATTCCCCCGCAAAGGCAGTGAGCAGGTTTCTTTCGGTCTGTGTTCCCTTAAGGCTCATACGTCACGCCCTCCCTTCACTCGTGTGATTCAATAAAGACCAATATTAACGACGCTAACGACTCGATGCCTGTTCTCGGACAGAGGCTTCCATCAACGACCCTCTGCTGCCGCAGACCCTGGTCCGGCCAGAGGCCTGAAGTTCTTTTTCGATGCGCCGCACACCGGGCATTTCCAGTCCTCCGGTAGGTCCTGGAATCGGGTCCCCTTGGGGATCTTTCCCTTTTTGTCCCCTTTGTCTGGATTGTATATATAACCACAATTGGTTGTCTGGCACTGCCACATCTCCTCGGGTGTTGCCATGGCTATTTCCTCCTATTGCTCGTCGGTTGACAGTGAATAATAACACCTTTTAGGGGAAATGACCTCACCCCTTTCCTTCAAGGCGCTGATCACCTTCGATACTTCCTTGCTGTCAACCCCCAACAGCTTTGCAATGTCCCCCGGTCTCACCGGCTTCCCTGCCTTTTTCATGGCAGCCAAAATCTTTTTTTCCATCCTTGCCTCCCCGCTTCCCAACGAAGGGTCAATCCTGTTCATGCATTTAATTCCTGCTTAAGCCAAGCTCGGACTTCGTCCTCAACCGCGTATACGCCTTTGCGATGGGGTTGCCTTTGATTCACCATGCCCCTTAAATGCGTGGGTACCTCGACTCGGGCAAGCTCCACGGCGCCTTCCGACGCCCTTTTGATAAAATAGACCACCGGGACTTCTTCCCACGTATTGAGGACAAAATAGTAGCTCTCGTCCTCTTTGGACCGGACCATTCGATACCCACGACTCCAGTTGTTCCCCCACTCGAGGTATAGTCGAACCGCCTCTTCAGGACTCATGTCCCAATCGATGGCCTCCACCAACTCCCGGTTTTCCTTCAGTTCAGCCAAATCCATCATCTATTTTCCCTCCATTCAAGCCATGACGAGTGAAGCCTTGAGGCGGGCAGTGATCCAGTCATGCGTCTTCCCACCACCCCTTGCGGATATGGGCATCTCTCTCGGCCTCAGCGAGACGTTTCAGCTTGAATGCGGAGTCCCTCAGCACACCAAACAGCACACCGCATCCACTGTCTTCGCGCACGTCATCGCCTTCATCAGCCAGTTCCAGCATCGTTTCCACAAGGACAAGCGTCTTCCTGATGCTTACATCGCAGGGTCTCATGGTTGCCTCTCCGGAGTGATTAATATAATCGGGTAATCATCAGAGCAGGTTTTGTGCCACAACCGCCCTCACATCTCAGAAAAATATTTAGAGCAATCATTCCGATAAGTTATATACCAACATCGGGGTCGATTGTACATGGATGGATTGGAGAAGGCAAACATCTGAGACAATAGTGTCTCACATAACGCGAAGGTCTTTATGCCAAGCCTATTGGATCCGATTGTCAGAACTCAGGAAGTGCCCTTTTCCATCCTTCCGACGAAAAGCGGAACCCAGCGTTATTTCGATAAGTTAAACATTTTGCATCCGGGATCGCGTCTGCCCGTACCCATACAGGTCCCGGCATAACGTGAGAACTTCGGTCCTTCAATCTATCAAGAGGTCTTGAAGCGTGCTCGAAAGGGCTGGCAGAGATGGTTTTTTGGAGCGCAAAGAAGTAGGTTGTGCTTTAAATCAAATAGGTTGGTCTATTTGATGGTCGTCGTTCGGGAAGATGTCGTTAATCCAGCCAGGAGTGTTAAAAGTGTCTCACGGGTAAAATGAAACACAATTGTATCATGAGACACAAGGACACCTTCGTTCCGCCTGGTTGCCTCGTCAGGGACCAGCGGTATCTCCGGAGAAAGGCCGACCATCAGGACACATGCGTATCGGCCAGAAATCGGTACAGGGTGGCCCGGCCTACCCCCAAAAGCCGTGCGGCCTTGGCCTTGTTGCCCCCGGTCTGGGCAAGGGCCGTTTGGACGTCCGCCAGATCGAGCTTCCCTTTGGCCTTGCCGAGCCCGCGCCTTTTCTCTTCCCATTCCTTGAGCTCCAGGGGCAGGTGTTCCGGCCGAACCATGCGACCTCTCGCCTTCACCAGGGCGAAGCGGACCGCGCTTTGAAGCTCGCGAACGTTTCCAGGCCAGGCATAGTCTGTTACAATGGCCATGGCCTCTTTGGCTATCCCCTGATTCTCCTGGCCCTGTTCCGCGGCCCGGTGAAGAAAGTGGGCCACCAGGAGGGGGATGTCGCTCTTTCGTTCGCGAAGAGGGGGGATATGGATGGGGACCACATTGATACGGTAGTATAGATCATCCCGAAAATTCCCTGTCTCCACCTCCCGTTTGAGGTTCTTGTTGGTGGCAGTGATAATCCGAACATCCACGGAAACGTGCTCTTCGCCCCCGACCCGCTCAAACGTTCCCTCCTGAAGGACTCGGAGCAGCTTGGCCTGGACCGCCTTGGGGAGTTCCGCCACCTCATCCAAAAAGAGCGTTCCGCCATCGGTCATCTCGAAACGACCTTTTTTGTCCCGCACCGCGCCGGTAAAGGCCCCCTTCACATGACCAAAGAGCTCGCTTTCCAGAAGGCCCTCCGGCAGGGCCCCGCAATTGACCGGCACAAAGGGCTTATTGGACCGGAGGCTCTGCTGGTGAATGGCGTTGGCCACCAGCTCCTTGCCGGTCCCGGTCTCGCCGGTGATGCAAACCGGATAATCGTTGGGGGCTACATCCTGTATCTCTCTGAAAATCTGAATCATCTTGGGGTCCTGCCCCACAATCCCGAAATGGGTCAGCTCACCGAGCTGAAGTTTTAATCCCATCAACTCCGTCATGTCCCTGAAGGAGGCCAGAATCCCCACAAACAAGCCATCGCGATCATGCATCCCGGTCACCCGCATCTCGATGCGACGCAGTTGACCTTCCGGCGTCAAGATACTGAGGGAATAGGTGGTATGTTCGAAAGTCCGCGGGGGGCCTTCCCTGAAGGAACACCGGTCCCCGCAAAACGGTCTGCCAAAGGCCTCATGGCAATCCCTCCCGAGGATATCCTCTCGGTGATAACCGGTGATCTCCTCTGCAGCCCGATTAAAGAAGAGGATCCGCCGATTCTTGTCGTGGGCGATGATCCCTTCGGAGAGATTGTCGAGGATGCGCTCCAGGTTTTCCTTTTCAGCGGCAATGGACTTGAACGTCGATACGGGCATGGGCTTCGTTCCAACTGACTGCGCAAAAGGCCGATGGGAGTCGGGGTCTCTGGTATCCCTATAACAGAAAGGGGCTGATTCCGCAAGCGGGGAAGGCCGGATGTGTGTGTTGCCGCCAACTCAAAGACAATCCCCTCCTTTCAGAACCTTTTCGGCCTGTTGGCGGGCTGCGTGAAGGGCATCGGTTACCTCCTCGCAGTAATGTTTCATGACGCCGGGGTCATTGGTTTCCGGGAATGAGATGGGACTGCCCACCCAAATGACCTGGCGGGAGAAAGGCAGAGGGAGGTATGACCGACTCCATGTCTTCTTCAAGACGTACCGCCGTGAAACCGCAACCCCGACGGGGAAGAGGGGGACTCCGGTTTTTTGAACGATTCGAATGATGCCGGGTTTGCACACCCCCCGAGGGCCCTGTGGACCGTCCACGGCCACGACCACCGTCTCCCCCTCCCTGACGGCCCTGATGAGGGCGATGAGCCCTCCGACAGCGCCTCTGGTTGAAGATCCTCGTCTGACCCGGTACCCCAGGTACCGGATCGCCCGGGTGAAGTTCTCTCCATCTCTGGATCGGCTTACCAAAATGGTTGGCGCCAGATGCCCGAAACGGGCGATCAGTGAGATCTCGTCCTCATGCCACAGGGCTACGGCACAGGGGATTTCCCGCGCTTGCTCGACCCCCACCTGGGTGGTTCTCACCAGACTCATCCATCCTCTCAAGGTGGCTGCGGCCCATATGGGCCACCTCTGGTCCAGCCATTCTCGGAAAGGGGAGGTGCTCATATCTGCCCTCTGTTATAAACTTCCATCTGTGCAGTATAAACGTCCCATGACAGGGCAGGCGCCTATGGTTGGGCGGCGTCATGGGGGAAGACCATTTTTCCGCAAAGGCTCAAGTCATACCCGGACAGGTCTCTGACCATGTCTCGAAAGGCAGGTTCGCTCAGAAAGCCGAGGAAGAGCTGGATGCCCCTTTCAAAAAAACGATCCTTCTGAATCAAGAAATCGAATCGCTCCCAGCGAAGGGGCACAAAATCGAGGTCTAAGAGTCCGGCCACTGCGCGAATTCCCGGGCCCGCATGAACACGGCCCGACAACACCTCTACCCCCACGTCAAAATGGCGGCTCATTTCCCGGTCATACCCATCGATCTTGGAGCCGTCAATGCCAGCCTTTCGAAGGCCTGTGTCCAGGAGTAAACGCGTCCCGGTTCCACAAGGACGATTGACGATGCGTATCCCCGGTCGGCCCAGGTCGGGGATCCCCTGGATCTTCATGGGATTTCCCTTGGCCACGATCAGCCCCTGTTCCCGCTTGCAGAAATTGATGACGCCGGGGACCTGCCCCAGTTCCTCCCTGGCAAATCCGAAATTGTATTCCTGCTCATTGTCCTGAAGGAGATGACTCGCGGCAATATGGCAGAGGTTGCGTCTGAGGGCTCGGATGCCGCCCAGGCTCCCCAGATTTCCGAAAACGGCCACCTGATCGGGATACAGCCGATTGAAGAGGGAAAGGGACTTGTCCAGGAGGATGTCATTGCTCCCGCTGATGATCAGGAGCCCGTGATAGGGCGGAAGGGTATCCACTGTCTTGGGGTAGTTGATGGTTTGGTTTTCCAGCCATTGCTCCACCAGGTGCCTGGGAAAGAGCCATTTGCCGGTAGCCTTGGTGGCGGGCAGGCCCTTCTCCGCGATCAGGCTGTAGACCATCTTCTCGTTGATGTCCAGGAACCGCGCCACTTCCCGGGTGTTGAACAGGGTCTTGTCTTCCATAGAGCTGTCCCTCCTTCATCGAAGTTCCAATAGACCACCGATGGGCCGATAAGTCAATACGGATATTGAAGGAGGCACGCGTAAGGGGCAGGATATTCCTATGAATCTTGAGATCCGATCAACCGGTCGGGTTGATTTTCGAATTGACGCCGGCCCACAGGGGGTTTATAAGCACAAATCGGCTTCGGCCCAAGTGATGCCACGAAGGCGTCCTGCCCATGGGCGAAGCCCGAAGGTCACTCAACCAAGGCCACGAAGGCCGGGCTGTCAGAATCAACCCGGCAGTTGTGGCCTTTTTGTTTGAAAATATCTTTTGTGGACATTAGTATGGATACTGCCAATATGTAACTAACTAAAAATGACGCAGGACAACAAAAAATGATAACACGTCGTTACGTTTTGATTGGAATGGCGGCTATGGGAATAGTCTCGCTGCTGGAAACAGGCATCGTACAGACGTTGGCCTCCGAAACCTCGCCCCTGGCCGTTAAGCAGACCTCCGAGCGCACCGTTGCCACGGACGTGGAGACCCAGAAGGCTGTTGACGCATGGGCCGCAGAAGAAAAAGGACTTCTGGAGAAAATCGATCAGCAGGAAAGGGCGCTCAAGCGGGTCGAATGGGAAAGCAGAAAGACCGCGGAGTATCTTTCCACACTTGAGGGCAAGATCGCCGAACTGAAGGAAAAGGCAGAGGAGATGAAACGAATCAATGCGGAACTCCTCCCGGTCCTGGACCAGAGCCTGGAAAAATTGACCACCTTTGTCGATAAGGACGTCCCCTTTGAAAGAACCCGGCGTCTTGAAAAGGTAGAGGAGACGGCCCGCACCCTCGGCGACTACGATGCAGGGCTTCTGCTCAAGACACGGGCGTTCTTTGATGCCATGGCGCGGGAGGTGGACTTCGGATATTCGGTCGATGTGAAGGAGACGGAGATTGACATCGAGGGACGATCGACCCGGGTCAAGCTCCTGAAGGTGGGCCGCATCGGACTGTATGCCCTGAGCCTGGATGCTGAAAGGGCCTACGCGTGGCATCCCGAGAAGCCCGCATTCCTCCCGCTGGGGGGCATCAGTGCCCGACAATTGGACGCGGCGATTCGGGTCGTGGAACGGATCCACATGATCGAACTGAGCCGACTCCCCATGGGAAGACCCGCGGCCAGGACTGCATCGGAAGGGGATCGCCATGAGTAGGGGATGGTTGATATTGGTCCTGCTCTTGGGAGTGTCCGCCACCGCATGGGCCGAACGTCCCTTTGACGAGGTGGCCAGGGATATACAGGCCGATTATCGGGATGCCCGCAAGGAACAACGGCTGACCCTCCAGGAGGTCGCGTCTCGTCGGCAGGCTCTTCGTCAAAGGCTGGCAGACCTCGAGGCCCAGGTTTCTTCTGCCACGGGGGCCGTCTCCGTAGATCGGGAGCGGCTCGATCGGCTGACCAGAGAGCGGGATGACCTGACAAAAGAGGTCTCCCAACGCCTTGCGGACAACAGGGAATTGAGTGTTCTTTTCATGAACCACGCCAGCAACTTCCTGGCCCTGGCTGAAAGAAGCCCGTACAGCGCTGAACGTCCGGACCGGCTGACCACACTCCGATCCTTTGTGGATGCCCAGCGGGTCTTTCGGCTGAAGGACGTGAAGACGCTGATCGATCTGTTCCTGGAGGACATGGCTGCCTCCCGGGAAAAGGTGCTCTATTCCGGCACCATAGTGGACCGCGAAGGAAACGAAACCCAGGGGAAGATCATTCGGCTGGGCCATTTCCCGGCCCTGTACCGGACCACCGAACAGGTGGGGTATCTCAGCCTCAGCCCGGCCTCGGGCCGCCTGATCATGAGTCCGAGTCCCTCCTGGTGGGTGGGGCATAACCTCAGGGGCTATTTCGAGGGAGAGACCGACGATGTCTACATGGACATTTCGGGGGGGGCGGCCATCCAGCAGTTGGCTCACCGCGTCACGCTGATGGAGCAGCTCAGGAGTGGCGGCTTTCTTGTGGTGCCGATCCTCCTGGTCGGTCTGGTGGCCTTGATCCTGACCATCGAGCGACTCATTTTCTTGGGAAAGGTCCGTCACAACACCGACGAACTGATGGGCCAGGTCACGGCCCTGGTGGGAAAAGGGGACATCAAGAGCGCCATGAAGGCCGCTGTCCCCCATCGTCACCGACCCACCGGCAGGGTCCTGATGGCGGGCCTGCAGCACCGGGACGACCCGGCCGAGGTGATCGAAAGCGCCCTTTCGGAGGCCATGCTGCGGGAGACCCCGAGACTGGAGCGCTTTGTGGGGGCACTGAAGGCCTGCGCTGCGGTGGCGCCGCTTTTGGGTCTCCTTGGGACCGTCAACGGCATGATCGACACCTTCCATGTCATCACCATTCACGGAAGCGGGGACCCCCGGTTGATGGCAGGCGGCATTAGCGTGGCCATGGTGACGACCCAGGTGGGCCTGGCCGTGGCCATACCGACCATGATCGTGGCTGCCTTTCTGGGCAGGCGGGCCCGGAATCTGTCCCAGGATATGGAGGAGAAGGCTTTGGCACTCATGGGAACCCTACTCCGGCTGCGAACCAACGGCGCCGGCGGGCCATCCAATGCAGGCGGATGAACCTTTGAACCGGCGCACCTTTGAACCTCTGAACCTTTAAACAGCTACAGATGAACATCTTTGGCGCTTTTTGGGACCTGGTGGAAACCGGCGGTCCGATCATGATCCCGATTGGGGCCATCTCCTTGTGGATGTGGCTCTTGATCGTGCTGAAGGCCGAATGGATTCTGCGGGTGAGACGCGAGACCCTTCTGGTGAGTGAGGCACTGAGGCGCCTGGAGGGGAAAGCCCCTGAGAGGGAACCCGGCTGCTGTCCCAGGGCGGCGGCCCTGGATTTCTTTATGGTGCGCTATTTTCGGGGGAAGGCCTGTCTTTCCGGCCAGGCCGATCAGCTCCTTCTGGAGGCGGCGGTGCAGCGCCAGATTCAGGGGCTCTACCGATACCTGCCGACGATCATGGTCCTGGCGGCCGCTGCCCCCCTTCTCGGTCTGCTCGGAACGGTCAACGGCATGGTGGAGACCTTTCGAGTGATCGGCATCTACGGGATGGGAAACGCCCAGGCCATGGCCTCCGGCATCAAGGAGGCCCTCCTCACCACCCAGGCGGGGTTGCTGGTGGCCATTCCGGGAGTACTGGCAGGCCAGGCCATGAGAAAAGAGGTCCGCCGGATCCATCAACATGTCCTGGTATTTCAGCAGGCCGTATCCCAGTGGCTTGAAAAGGAGTGGCAGAAATGTTCCGGTTAGGCGGCATCACCGCGACAAGAACCCAGGATGAAGACTCCGGGGACGCTGAGATCAACCTCACCCCCTTGATCGACATGGTCTTTATCCTGCTTATCTTTTTCCTGGTAACGGCCAGCTTTGTCAAGGAATCGGGCGTGGAGGTAAACCGGCCCGAGGCGGCCACAGCCGAGAAAAAGGAGGCGGCCGGTATGATCGTGGGGATCACCCAGGGGGGAAAAATCTTTATCGACGGTCAGGAGGTGGACCTTCGGCGGGTGCGCGGCCTGGTAGAGGTTTTTCTCATTGAAAACGCCCAGGGCGCGGTCATCCTCGATGCCGACGAATCGTGTCCCACAGGTCGGCTGGTGGCCGTATTGGATCAGTGTCGCCTGGCCGGCGCGAAGAATATTGCCGTGGCCGCCCGGAGGATGGGGTGATCCCCACGGTATTCAAGAGCGGCAGGACCCTTCGCTTCTCCGTCCTCCTAACCGGGGCCGTGCTGATCAGCATGGGGATCTTTGCCCTGGTCCCCCTCCTGTTGCGCCAGACCTCAAACGCCGATTTTCCGCGTCCCTCATTCCCTCTCCTTATCCCGATTCGCCCCGAACTGCCCCCGGATTCCATGCGGACCGAGCCGAAGCCCGAACCCCCTGAACCGCCCAAGCCGCCGGAGCCAGAGACCAAGGCGGAGATGCCGCACATCCCTGAGATCGCTCCCCCCGAACCCAAACCGGCTGGGCCTCCCGAGATCGACCGCGAAACGCCGGAAATGCCCCCCCTGGAGATGCCGGCCCTGCCATCTCCTGCCGTGGACCAGCCGCCGTTGCAGGCGACGCCCCTCCAGACGCTTTCCCTGACTTCCCTTCCGGCCCAGTCCAGCCCCTTGAATTTGAAGGTGAACCTCAGGGTCGGCAAGGCGCCGGTGCCTCAACTCGCTTCCAGGGAGAGGGTTTCCGAGAAGCCCGGGACCACAGGGACGCGGTTCGGGGTTCATGAGGTGGACCAGAAACCGGTCAGTCTTGGCACACTCAAGCCTGACTACCCTCTGAGGGCCAAGCGTATGGGGATCGAGGGATACGTGACGGTCCAGTTTGTGGTGAACCGCGAGGGAAAAACCCAGGATCTCAGGATTATGGATGCCACACCCAAGGACGTATTTGATCAGACCGTGCGAAACGCCGTTCCGCGTTGGCGGTTCAAACCCGGAATGAAGGCCGGCCGGCCGGTGGATACCTGGGTTGAGATGACCATTCGGTTTGAACTGGGGAAAGATGGATAGACACTGGATCGTTTTCTTTACCGCGGCCATGGTCGTTGTCGCGGGCCTGACGGTGTGGGCGAACGCCGCCGTGTCCGGGGAATGCCCTTCCGAGCCCGCCCCCATGTCCGAGGCCCTTCATCAGATGGTGTCTCGGGCCGAACAAATTGGCGCGGGTGGGGATGCGGCGGGGGCAGCGGCCACACTGACAGACTACCTGGAGTCCCACCCGGAAGAAGCCCATCCCTATCCTTACTATGATGCGGGTTATTTTCTTCATCAGACCGGAAAACCGGACCAGGCAACGGCATACCTTGAAAAGGCGGTGAAGCTCAACTCCTGTTTCCATGAGGCCTGGCAGTTGCTGGCCGCCCTCCATCAGAAAGAGGGAGACGCAGAGGCAGCGGCAAAGGCCATGGAAAAGGCGGCGGCTCTCACCAAAGAGCCCGAGGCCTGGTGCCAGGCCGGGGTGCTCTGGTTGGAGGCCGGAGATCCCAAAAAGGCATTGTCTCTCTTAAACAACGCCACAAAAGAGCAGCGGCAAACAGCGGATTGCCAGTTGGCCTCAGCCCGTGCTTATCAGGACCTGAAGCAGTACGACAGGGCCGCAGAGGCGATGGCATCCGCCCATGCCCTGTCCAAAGATCCGGAACACCTGTATCAGTGTGCTGTGCTCTGGCTGAAGGCCGAAAAACCGACCAAGGCCCTGCCGCTTCTGCGTCAGCTTACCGAAGGCCCCTCGCCCAGCTCCTCCTGGCTCGTGGCCTTGTCCGAGACGCTCAAGGCCCTCAAGAAAAAGGAGGAAACCGCCGAGGCCATGGATCGGGCCGCAGCGCTGAGCAGGGACCCCAACCTCCTCTTTCACGCTGCCTGGCTCTGGCTGGATGCCGACCGCCCCAAAAAGGCCCTTGTCCTGCTTGAAAAACTGGCCGACCGGCGGGACCCGAAGCCGGAATGGCTGGTGGCCCTTGCCAATACCCACATGATCCTCGACCAGACCCGGGCGGCCGCCATGGCCATGGATCGGGCCGTGCAACTGGACCCTCAACCCGATTATCTCTACCATGCCGGGGTCCTTTGGCTTCATGCCGACCAACCGCAGAAGGCCCTGCGTCACCTTCTCGCCGTCTGCAAACACACCCCGCCCAAGGCCGAATGGTTTGTGGCCCTGGCCCACGCATGGATGATACAAAAAGAGGTGGTGAAGGCCGCCGAGGCCATGGAACGGGCCGCCGGCCTGAGCGGGAACGCCGAGCATCGCTACCAGGCCGGGCTGATGTGGCTGGAGGCCAGGGACGCTGAAGACGCGCTTCGACTCCTGCTCCCTTTGAGCAGAACAGCCTCTCCCAAGGCGGAATGGCTGGCAGCCCTTTCCAACGCCTGGGTGCTCAAGGAGAATTATGAAAACGCTGCCGAGGCCATGGAGCAGGCGAACCGCATCAGCAAAAAGACAGAGCACGCCTATGCGGCGGCCGGGCTTTGGCTTCAGGCTGATCAGCCCGGGAAGGCCCTTCCCTTGCTGAAGACCCTCGCGGAAAGGCCCACGCCTGAGGCTAATTGGCTGGTGTTGCTCTCGGAAACCTGGCTTCGCCTGAAAGATGCCAGTCAGGCGGCCCGGACCATGGACCGGGCCGCACAGATCAGCGGTAAGCCGGAACACACCTTTCGAGCCGCCCGGCTCTGGTTGGAGGCCCATCAGCCCGGGCGCAGCCGGCCGATGCTGGAAGGGCTGGTGCGGCTTCCATCGCCCAAGGGGGAGTGGTATATTGCCCTCTCCACCTGCTGGCTGATGCTGGACGATCCGCGACAGGCGGCACAGGCCATGGAGAAGGGGGCCGGCATCACTCAAAAGGGGGAGGACTATCATCGGGCCGGCATGCTCTGGCTGCAGGCCGGGGACAGGGCAAAGGGGATCTCCCTGCTGGAAACGGCTGCCGGCAAGAGACCCGTGGAGACGAGGTGGCTGGTGGACCTGGCCCAGGCCCTCATGGATGCGGAGCGCGGAACAGATGCCCTGAACGTGCTGGAACGGGCAGACCTGACCGACCCCCGGACGGCGTCTGCTGTCCGTTACCAGGGGGCCCTGCTCTGGCTCCATTTGCACCGGCCTGAAAAGGCCTTGCCGGGCTTAAAGGCCCTTTGCGCATCCCGAAGTCCGGCCATGAATTGGCTCGTCTGCCTCATCAGGACATACGTGGAGACGAAACACATATCGGAGGCGGAAGCGGCCTTGAGACGCCTCATCGACCTGTACCCGGAAGATCTCGCGGCGTGGCGTCTGGCCGTCTGGTTGGGACTTCAACAGAGCGATTTTTCGAAGGCGGCGGCGGCCATGGCCGTGGCCGTCCGTCTCGGCCCTGCCGATGCCAATGACCTCAAGAAGATGGCCGACCTTTATCAACTGGCGGGGGCCCCGGCGAAGGCGGCAGCGGCCCTGAAAAGCACATGGAAGGGTCAACCCACGGCTGCGGACTGGGACCGACTGGTGCGCATCTATGTGAGCGGGCACCGCTACGAGTTGGCCCTGGCCTGCGCCCGATCAGCGGCAGCCGCGGCGGCGACGGCACCCCGATGGGAGACGGTGGGGAACATCGCCTGTCGCCTTCAGCGTTTTCAAGAAGGGTTTGAGGCCTATCAGCGCAGCGCCGACCTGGGTCCGAATCCTGATGTGCGCCTCAAGGCCGGGCTTGCGGCCCTGAAGATGGACAGGCTGGACGAGGCGGCCCGCCTGTTTCAGGAGGCCATGGCTCGGGCTGAAAAGAACAGTCGAACGGCGTATGAGGCCTACCAAAACCTCGCCTTCATCAAGAAGATGAAAGGGGCTCGTGAAAAGGGAGGCTGAGCCCTTTCACCTGAAATCATTCTGGACCCCGGTTTTCACCAGGTGGACGACTTTTGCGAACGCATCAATCTTGCCCAAAAACCGAACCGCGCCCCCATGCCTCTTACGCGGTCAGGACTTGAAAAGCTCTGAATGACTGCCTGTACAATAAAGGATAAGGTCATCGCCCTCCGCAGAATAAATGGGGAGCCAATCCGGTTCGATATGACAATCCCGCTTTCCTTTGTATTGGCCTTTAAGCGAATGGTCTTTGTATTCCAGTGGCAGGATTTTTCCTTCAGCAAGAATTTCAACAGAGGCCAGAAGTTTCTATATGTCCTTTCCGCTCCTTATGAGCCTCTTGACGTCGCGTTTAAACTGGGCGCTTCTCCGAATAACGTATTTCAAGACAGCAAATCCCTTCGCAGTTCCTCCAGCGATTTAAATGCAGGCATGGAGACCTTATTTTCTGCGAATGAATCTAAGGTTGTATCGTTTGGCACTTCAGCCACATCCGGACGGCGTTGGATTTCCTCATCTTGTAGAATATACCGTGCAACTGCCAGGCGGTCGGCCTCCGGTAATGCCCGAAATACCAGATAAAATGCCTTTGCGGTGCTGATTTCTGACGGGGGATGTTCCCGCTGCCGCCCATTTTTTTTTGTTGATGTTTTCATGATCAGCCTCCTTGCAAAGCGATTTTCACGCCTGACCATATCGTGTTGGGGTGGTATCTTGATTCAGGCTCAATTTGCCAATGTTCGGGAAAATTTTTAATGCATATCATTCCCGCTGAGCATCCCAGCAATCATCATTTTCACACAAAGCCACGGGAAGACCCAGGGGTCAGGGGTGATAAAACCCGGAGGTCAGAAGTCGGAACTCAGAGGTCAGAAAAGCCGGCAATCCCACCCTTCCATAGCATCCAGCCATCCAACCATCCCCGCGTCCCAGCATTTGTCATTCTCACACAGGGCCACGAGGCCACAGAGGGTTTTTTGGTGTTTTCTCGTTCCCACGCGGGAGAGCGAACGAGTAAGTCAACATCGCAACAAGGTTACCCCCAAAATTACGAAAATGCCTCACCTGTCCTGCCTGGCATTCCCACCCCCGCGGATCCTTTCGAGCGAACATCGTAGGTGACCGGCAAGATATTTGCCAAGTTTAAGCGCTTTGAAGCATCCAGTATTTCCATCCCAATGATTCTGTCATCTTCTTCAATATCCAACACAATGTCGTCTGTTATACGCTTGTTTCTAACTTCGCGAGTTCCCTCTTCAAACCGTATGTAGAGCAAGTCTTTCTTTTCATCGTAATAAATCTTCATTTTTCATCCTCTGGCTTGCGGATTCCTGACAGCAGCGCACATGCGATGACAACACATAGGCACCGACCTCGTAATAATTGAAAATCTTATCATGATCATACGAATGGTTGAAGCTGCGAAGGACCAGTTTGTCATCCGCACACAAAGTCATGGGAGAAGCCAGGGGTCAGGGGTGATAAAACCCAGAGGTCAGAAGTCGGAAATCAGAGGTCAGAAAAGCCGGCAATCCCACCCGTCCAAATCATCCGGCCATCCAACCACCCCAGCATTTGTCATTCTCACACAAAGCCACGGAGCCACAAAGGAGACTTCTTGCAGATGGTGTGGGTGGCGCCCGCGCCACGAATGGGGCCTCGGCTCACGAACAGGCCCGCGAACTGACCAGCTCCGGCATGCGTCACAAGTTTACAAGTTGAGCACTCCCCCTATTTCGTACGTACCACCCTCATCCTCCTAATTACAGAAGTAGTAGCCCTTTGATATGGGAAAAATGTTTGTCCCGTGTATAGAGGCCCAAACCGTTCTGAAACGCCACCGCTGCTATCCATATATCATTTGTGGGGATGGGCGTCCCCCCCTTTTTGAGCTGGTTCATGATCAGGCTGTAGTACTCCGCTGTGCCGGCATCCACTGGATATAGGGCCACTCTCGGCGAATCGAGAAACATGGCAAGTTCCGCTCTGTTTTCCTTTTCCCTGCCGCCTGCCGTGAAGCCGGACAGGAGTTCCCCGACGGATATGGCTGAAATCGCGATGTGAGAAGCCTGACGCAATACGTCCACGACATCCGGATCGCCCCGCAGTGAGCAGGAATAGATATTGGTGTCAATAAGGATTCGGTTCATGGCCATAATTCCGGATCAATATGCCTCTCCTCGTCGATCTTGCCCTGAATCGCATCAAACTCATCCTCCGACCATCTGCCGAAGAGGTGGTCCAGGTCATGAAATACCCTGGTAAACCGCTTTTCCTTTTCAAGGCCAACATGTCTTTTCAATGTTTCAAGAACCCATTGATTCACGCTTTTTCGGGCCGCTTCAGCCTCCTCCTTCAACAGGAGAGCCAGTTCGTCGTCAACACCCCGTAAGGATATGGATTTCATGTGCACGCCTCCTTTTAAATCAGGAATTGCTGTCATTATGCTATCATTCTATGCGACCATATTGTCCTTGTCAAGCGGGTGGGGGCTGGGGGGCGGTAAAGGCAGGGGTCGGAGCTCAGAGGTCGGAGGTCAGAGGTCGGAAAGACCCACATCCAGCATCCAGTACCCAGCATCTATTCTCACACAAAGCCACGGAGCCACAAAGGAGATTTCTTGCAGATGGTGTGGTGACGTCCGCGCCACGAATGGGGCCTGGCTCACGAACAGACCCAGGGACTGACCAGCTCCGACATGCGTCACCAGTTTACAGGTTGAGCAGGTCCCCTATTCTCCGCGTGTAAGTCAACGTCGCAACAACGTCCCCGCCAGCCTTATCGGCCCGCAGACGTCACGCGAACTGTAGCTGTAGGCCGTCAAGTCTCGATGTGCGCAGCCTATCTATCTTGACATATACAACGGGCTGACCTGGTTCCCGATGGCGTAAGGCAAGTTCCCTGTTTTTTCGTGCCAGCTCTTTGTCATATTCTGGAAGGAGAACGATCAATGCATTGTCAGGAATCTGATCTTCAATTTCGGGGTGCTCCGTTATATATAGATCGAATTCCGTAGATAATTTTTGATTTCTATCGAATAATTCTTCCCTTGCCATGTCCATCATTTTGCAAGCCTCCTCATATACCTCGCCTTATAGGCTTTCCAATTCTGGTTGATATCCAAATCTGCGAGGCTTAAAGCTGCTTCATAGCCGTATGCTCCCAGAATTACCTTTTGCTTTGAACCATCAGGGTTCAGCATATCTTTGTGGGCATACCCATGCGCCGTATCGTACCTAACCACGGGCGCCCATTTCCCCTCTATCAGGACCTCATATTGGACAAGAAAATCCGTAATTTTTTTGCCAGTTCGGCTATGGATGTGCCGCTTCCTGTCTGTATCAGACAAAAGATAAACATATTCTTTTCGCTTCATTCAGCGTCCTTATTGCGCCCACATGAATCTCGAAGCCCCCTTGAAACCAGAGCAAAGGGTTGACCTCAATGGCACCGACTTAGGATTTCAAGGGATGAGCGGTGATGCCAAACCGCAAACATGGGATTGAATTTTTGGGTTTTTCAGCATAACGAAAAATCCGAAAGAACGTCCCCTATCGGCACATTTGTCATTCTCACACAAAGCCACGGAGTCACAGAGAAGACTTCTTGCAGATGGTGTGGGTGGCGTCCGCGCCACGAATGGGGCCTCGGCTCACGGACAGTCCCAGGAACTTGCCAGCTCCGGCATACGTGACAAGTTTACAGGTTGAGCACGTGCCCTATTCGCTATTTCCACTTATGCTGCCGGCTTATCTCCCAATTCAGCCTCAACGCTTTTCGCAAGCAAATAGCGGGCATACGCTGTATATGAAATCCCCCTCTTCCTTGCCAGCATCTTTATTTTTTTTAGAACGATAGGATCGAATCGAATGGTCACTGGAGTCAGGGCAGGCCTCTCAAACCTGTCGTCGGATTCCTTGAGGTCGTCCCAATAATCTGCTATGGAATGCTTTCCCCAAAACCGAGCCTCATCCTCTGCGGTTTTGAAATCAGGCACTTTCATATTTCACCTCATGACTCTTCTCTTATAGAGTTTTCTTGTCTTTTCGTCCATATCCATGGCTGTCACAACCCTCGCAATTCCTTTTCCCTTGGGGACATACACAACAAAAAGGTAGCGGCCCCCAATTGTGTAGCCAAGCATATACCGGGTGCCTTTTCGGCCTTTCCTTATCCAAGGGTCATCATCAAATGCAACATCTTCGACATCAACCGGCGTCACGTCATGCCTTGCGATATGCTCGATGTTCTTGCCGTCCCACTCGAATTCAAATATTTCCATTTTAATACCAATGAGTTAGGTCGGTTAAGAGAAGGCCGCTCATCAGATATTCAATCGAGCGGCCTGCATGGCCGGTTGAAGGCGTTCGGAATTCGAAGGACATCTGACTGCCGGGATGTTTTGGTTTGAAGGTTTACGCCCAGAGCGTCGAAAATTCAAGCCACTGAAATCACAGGTTTTATGGAAGGTTGTCCCACAGGCTTCACGCTAAGAAACCTGCGTCCCCCTGCCCGGCTGAGGAGCGGGGCAAAGCCCTCATCGCAGCATGGGAAAGAGTGATCGCGGCGAAATACGCTGCCGGATAAAGGTAGTCCTCCCCGGATTCGTCAATAACCCTCAAGTAGCCCTCCGCTTCGGCCTCAGGATCTGATAAGACCTGATAAATCTTCCTTGTTTCCAAATCATCGCAGTCTTTGTTCTCTATGCAGAGCACAAAGATCGGTCTTGTGGTATCGTCTGCCATTCTCTTAATCCAATAACCTCTTGATTTTCATTTTCTTTCTTCCAATGCCATGTGCCTCATACCAGTGTAATTCCACACGACATATCCTGCCGCTTTCAAGGCGAACATCTGCAGTCCCTTTCAGTTTACGCCATCGTCCAGGGCCATATTGCCTGCGAAGTCGCATGATATCACGGATGTTTCCCCCGATTGCCAATGTCTCTATGTTTACGATCTCACTGATTATTTCGAAATACATCCATCGTTCTCACACAAAGCCGCGGAGTCACAGAGGAGACTTCTTGTAGATGGTATGGGTGGCGTCCGCGCCACGAATGGGGCCTCGGCTCACGAACAGGCCGACGAACCGACCAGCTCCGACAGGCGTCACAAGTTTACAGGTTGAGCACGTCCCCCATTTCGCGCATTTCGTTAGTGTTTGTAGGTCTCTTCTTGTTTGGAACCAGAGGAGCCGGGCACCGTCGTTTTATTCGTCGGCGTAAAGGTAAAGGTGACGTGATCCACAAGACCCGAAAAATCTACAGTAAACGTATACGGGTTATCTGTCGCAGAATCTGCCGGATCCGAAAAAGTGCCCTGATATGTATATGTATCCGGGTATTCAATGGTTGCGAGTGTGGAAATCTTCTGATTGTCTGCTGCATAGGTGATGGCCGTAAACGTGGAACCGGAAATGGGCGGATTGCCGTTGGTGTCCTGGATATAAATGGTATAGGTGTATTCAGTGTCCGGGGCCACGGGTTCCGTTTCAGCAATCGTCATAGCGCAGACCCCTGAAAACAGGATCGGCATTCGGGCCATCAGCAGGTTGCTGAGGCCGGTTTTGCTGGGCCCCCATGCCGGAGCGCCGGTCGTGAATCCGGTGGTTGCTCTGTAGAGATTTATGCCATCGCCGCCGATCAGGAAATAGTTGGGGCTGGTCTCGTTATTCGTGGCCATCACGTATTGGGCGTAGAGGGTCGTATCGTTGGGCGGCTCGAATTGAGGAAGCCCGGTGTTTGCCTCGGTCCAGGTCCCGGCCGTCATGGAACCGTCAGCAGCGTTGAGTTGATGCACATACACGTTGCCCACCGCATGGTAGGGCTCTATCGGGCTCATATAATAGGTGATGGCGTAAAGCCGGTTGTTGGCCGCGTCCACCATGAGATCTTTGATGGTGCTGCCGGGGTCCCTGATGGTCGTAAAGGTGAAAAAATCCCCTACGTTAAAATCGACAGCCCCATCCGATATGAGAAAAGAGATATCGCTTGCTGCCGACGTGTAAGTCGTCCCCACCGTTGCGAAGCCCTGAGACGCCGAGACGCTCCCCACTACCTCAAACGTACCGCTACCCGGAGCCGCGGCCGTGCATGTCACCGACCAGAATTCGGACTTGGTCTTTGGTCCAACGGTCACCTTGCTCATGGTACCGTTGCCGGTGTTGTTGACATCGGCAACGGGAACCGATGAACTAAGCCCCTTTCCCATCCCATCGGAGTATGGATTGGGGGGGGAGGTCCAGGTAGCTCCTCCATCTGTACTCACCCAGACCCACGCGCTTTCCGTCCCCGCGTACAGGACATTAGACTCTTTGTTTGTAACTTCTCTGCATGATGCGGAGATCTTTTGATGCGTTAACCTTGCTGACATATTGAGTTTGTTTGGTAGCAGTCGGTGTATGTGATAATGATGGACGACAGAACAG
>Ga0172371_10001407_pt1 | contig 38096 bp, 37 predicted proteins | sample Lak12m_FD_114543 | JGI IMG/M metagenome (GOLD analysis project Ga0172371, IMG submission 114543) | Freshwater microbial communities from Kabuno Bay, South-Kivu, Congo - kab_022012_12m | ecosystem: Environmental > Aquatic > Freshwater > Lake | place: Democratic Republic of the Congo: South-Kivu... | reverse complement strand
GGGACCAGCTGCAGGCCGAGTTTGGCGGCCTTCTTCTCCAGATATTTACGCTGCTGCTGCTCGTAAGCCTTTTGATACTCGCCGATGGGAATTTCTCGATATCCCAAGCAGAATCCACGCCCGCCCACACACAGGTAACGCAAGCCGTTGGGCAACCCCGTGCATTAAATTAGAAGTGATGTAAATAAATTAGCCTTATAATCGGGGCTGGAGATGTAAAAACATGAAACTGCCCCTAAATCAAATACTTAAAGGCGATTGTGTCGAAAATCTAAATTCATTCCCTGAAAAATCTATTGACTTGATTTTTGCAGACCCGCCTTACAATTTACAGTTACAGAATGAATTACATCGTCCCAATATGAGCAAGGTTGACGCAGTTGATGATAATTGGGACAAGTTCGATTCGTTTCAAGCCTACGATGAATTTACAAGAGCATGGTTAACGGCTTGCAAGCGAATTTTGAAACCAACTGGTTCAATTTGGGTAATCGGTTCTTATCACAATATTTTCCGTGTTGGAACGATTATGCAAGATTTAGGTTTTTGGATGTTGAACGATGTTATTTGGGTAAAAACTAATCCAATGCCTAATTTTCGTGGAGTTCGTTTTACAAACGCCCATGAGACAATGATTTGGGCGAGTTCTGGCAAAGGCGCAAAATATACATTCAATCACCAAGCGATGAAAGGCTTGAATGAAGAAAAACAAATGCGTTCTGATTGGTGGCTTTTATCTTTGGCGACAGGCTCAGAAAGAGTCAAAGATGATAATGGCGACAAGGCTCACTCAACACAAAAGCCCGAACCTTTACTTTATCGTGTTATTCTTTCTTCTAGTAACCCTGGCGATGTAGTTCTTGACCCATTTTTCGGCAGCGGCACAACTGGTGCAGTAGCAAAACGCCTTCATAGAAATTGGATTGGTTTGGAAAGAGAAGAAAAATATATTAAAGTGGCGCAAAAGCGAATTGACGCAATTCAGCCAGAAATGTTTGACCCAAAAACTTTTGATGTAAAAAGTAAAAGTAAATCTGCGCCAAAAGTAGAATTTTCAGTACTCGTTGAAAATGGTTTATTGCAGTCAGGTCAAAAACTATTTTTTGCAAAAGATAAATCTCGTTTTGCAACTATCAAGCCTGATACAAGGATTCGCACAGTAGACGGTTTTGAAGGAAGTATTCACCAAGCGGGAAGTCATTACATGAATGGCGCGCCTTGCAATGGATGGGAACATTGGTTCTTACAAGAAAACGGTAATTTAATCAGTCTCGGTGATGTGCGTGAAAAATACAGAATAGAAAACGGACTCTACGATGAGCAACCAAGTTAAGCAAATTATCCGCAAAACCGTTTTGGAAATGCTAGGCGATAGTATGTCATCGGGAAACATTCGCAAGATGGCAGAAAAGCACGCCGAAAAAGTTCATTTTGTGCCTATTCGGTATCGCATCGTTGGCGGTATCCTTCAAGGGCTAAACATTAAGTTCGGAAATTTCATCGAACAACTTTTGAGAAATATCGTTGAAATAGATACTGGCGTAAAAGTAATGGAAGATTCTGGCAAAAAGATAAAACTCTTTTTCACCCATGAAACAGACGCATTGATTGATAGTTACATCACAGAACGCCAACTCCCAAACAGCCCTGATGATTGTTCAAGGATGTTTTCCAGTTTACTCGATAGAATTTTAGAAATCGAACATGCGGCAACCGATGAGCAGAGACAAGGTATTACAAAAGATGTAGACGGCTTATTTCAAACTGATGATGGTTTGATTGTTTACACCGAATTGAAACATAACGATGACCACGACACAGGCAAGTTTGTTGATATAAACAGAAAATTTATAAAAACATGGGCAGGTTTGGCGGTACGTTATCAAATTCAGTCAAAAGATGAATTGTTGCCGATTTTGTATTATTTCAATGCTACAAAACGGTATGGACCAATTTACACGCCGAGCAAAAATATTATGCGTGGCTCACAGTTGTTCGATAAGTTTTTGCATATCAGTTACAGTGTCGTTGATGGTTATTTGTCAGAAATTAGTGACGACCCTGAAATTCTTGCTATTTTCGACAAAATGTATAACACGGTGCGAAGTCAAGTAATTTAGGGGAATTGCAATGAAAATTTTAATTCTGCATGGACCCAATTTGAATCTGCTTGGCGCGCGCGAACCCGAAATTTACGGCGCGCTGACGCTGGACGACATCAATCAAAAACTGGCGGCGCTGGGCGCGGAGTTGGGCGCGGAGCTGCAATGCCTGCAATCGAATCATGAGGGCGCGTTGATAGACGCGCTGCACGCGGCGCGGACGTGGGCGGCGGGCGTGGTCTTTAACCCCGGCGCGTATACGCATACCTCCATTGCGCTGCGAGACGCCATCGCCGCGATTGAAATTCCCGTTGTGGAAGTTCATCTTTCTAACGTTTATGCGCGCGAAGAGTTTCGGCATGTTTCGATGATTTCAGCGGTGTGCGCGGGGAAAATCAGCGGCTTTGGCTGGCGTTCTTACGCGCTGGGGCTGAGGGCGTTGGCGGATATAATTCAGCCATGACACAAATCATCCCCAGCGCCGAACCCTTTTTTTTGCAAGGCAATAAAACGGGCGTTTTGCTCATTCATGGATTTACAGGCACGCCCAAAGAAATGCGTTGGATGGGCGAATACCTTCACGCGCAAGGCTGCACTTGTTTGGGAGTTCGTCTGCATGGACACGCCACGCGCATAGAAGACATGGAGCGCTCGCGTTGGACGGATTGGACAGCCTCTGTGGAAGATGGCTATCATCTTCTGCGCGGCGCATGTGACCGCGTTTTTTTAGCGGGGCTTTCGATGGGCGGCGCGTTGAGCCTGCTCATGTCCACGCGGCTGGATGTGGACGGAGTCATTGCCATGTCTTCGCCCTATGCGCTGCCCGGAGATGATAAAAATTACCCGCCCGCCTTCATTCGCTGGTATAGCCGCTTTGCGCGTTTTATGCCCAAAGGCAAGCAGCCGCTGGATTCTTTTTGGTTTGATAAAGAAGCCTTCGCCGCGCATGTCTCTTATGATGAAAACCCCGTCCGCGCCATTGCGGAATTGAAAGAGCTGCTGCTCCTCATGCAGGTTGCGCTGCCAAAAGTGAATCCGCCCGTCTTGTTGATTCACTCCAAAAATGACAACGCTGTGCCGCCCGCCGACATGGAAAAAATTTACGCCGCGCTGACGGGCGCAGCCGGTAAAACAAAAGTATATGTAGAAGAATCCGGGCATGTCATCACCCGCGACAAAGCCCGCCAACAAGTCTTTGAACTGGCGTGGCAATTCATTCAGCGCAACGTTCAACCTTGAACCTTGATCCTTGAACCTGCAACCCTTTCACCCCTATCCTAACCTTGAACCGTAACCTCACTCTCACTGCCGCCGCCCTCTTTTTATGGGGATTTGGCGAAGGCATGTTTTACAATTTTGTCCCCATTTACTTAAGTGGAGAATTTTCCCTCAGCGAAGCGCAAGTTGGGCTGGCTCTTGGCGCAATGGGATTCTTCATGGCGCTGGTGCATATTCCCAGCGGACGACTCGCCGACAAAGTGGGGCGCCGCCCATTACTCATTGTGGCGTGGAGCATGGGGCTGGCGTCCACATGGGTGATGGCGCTTTCCACGCGCCTGCCTTTTTATCTCATTGGCTTGTTCAGCTATGGATTGACCGCGTTTGTTTCTTCGCCGCTCAGCAGTTACGTCACCGCCGCGCCCAGCAAATGGGAATTGGGAAAAAAACTCGCGCTTATCTCCGCCTCGTTTAATATCGGCATGGCGCTCGGACCTGTCAGCGGCGGATGGTTAAGCGAAGCCTACGGAATGCGCTCGGTTTATTTTGCGGCGATGATTGTCTTTGTGATTTCCACCCTATTGGTGACGCTTATCGCCCCGCAGCCGATAGACCAACATGATGTATCCACGCCGCCGCAGCCTTTATGGAATAACCGCCGCTTCCTCTCCTTTTTGGGAGTTATCGCCTTTGCCGCTTTTGCCATGTATCTGGCGCAGCCGCTTACGCCAAATTTCTTAAAGGAGACTCGCCATCTTTCATTGAGTCAAACGGGCTGGGTTTTTTCTGCGGGCGCGCTGGGAAACGCGCTGCTGACGGTGGCGGTCAGTCAATTTAAACCTCGACATGGATTCATCCTCGGACAACTCTGCGTGGCGCTCTTTGCCGCGCTCATGTGGATGGGCAGCGGGCTGCCCGCTTTTATGCTGGCGCATTTTCTGCTCGGCGGATTCCGCGCCGCCCGCCCGATGGCGCAAGCTCAAGCCCGCGAGTTAGTTCACCCTTCGCAAATGGGGCTGATGTATGGCACAATCGAGACGGCGTACTCCATTATTTTTATTGTTGCGCCGCCGCTGGCGGGCGTCCTCTTTGAACGCGACCCGTTTTTTATCTACCCGCTTGCCTTCGGGTTGATTCTGATTTCCGCCGTTCTCAGCTTTATCGCCCGCCTCAAACCTTCCAACGTTCCAACGTTCTAACGTTCAAACGTTCAAACGCTTACCCCTTCCCTATGCTTAACATCCTTCCCTTTACGCTCGGACCTGTTTCCACAAATGCCTATCTCCTCGCCGACCCGCAGACGAAAGAAGCCGCCGTGATAGATCCCGCCTGGGATGGCAAACTCATCCTCCAAGCCGCGCAAGAACGCGGCTGGCGCATTGGTCATCTTTGGTACACGCACGCGCATTTTGACCATATTGGCGGCGCGGCGGCAATTGCGGACGCGCTCAACCCGCTGCCGCTGGTGGCGCTGCATCCCGATGACCACGTCCTCTGGCGGGCGGGCGGGGGCGGCGCGCCCTACGGCTTTAACATTGACCCCGGTCCCGAACCAACTGTGGATTTTGTTCACGGCATGACGCTACATCTCGGCGCAAATGAATTGCAAGTTCGCCACGCGCCCGGACACACGCAAGGCTTATGCGTTTTTTATTGCGCCCAGGAAAAAATTTGCTTCTGTGGCGATTTAATCTTCAAGGGCGGCGTTGGACGCACCGATTTACCCGGCGGAGATTGGGCTATGCTGCAAGCCAGCATCCGCGAACAAATTTTTACGCTGCCAGACGAAACGCGCCTGCTTTCGGGGCATGGAGAAGAATCAACCGTAGGCGCAGAAAAGCGCAGCAATCCATTTATCAATGCGTTATAGGAATGTGGGAGTGGCTAATATTTTTTAGCGCGGAGCGCCAGAGTCCACAGAGATTTTTTAGCGGTTTTCTCCGTGCGCTCTGTGGTCTCTGTGGTTAAATCTCTTACTCTACCCATAAGTTAATTATTCCTAATGTTGTAGCCTGCAATTTTTTCTATAATAGAGTGTATACTTACCTCCCATATCATTTTTATAGAGGCGACATGAACAAAAAAATTATTCAAACCGAAAAAGCCCCCAAAGCCATTGGACCTTACTCGCAAGCCGTTGCGCTTGACTCCGTAGTGTACACCGCCGGTCAAATTGGGTTGTTGCCCGCCAGCGGAGAATTAGTCGAAGGCGGCATAGAAGAACAAACGCGGCAAGTCTTAAAAAATCTGAGCGCCGTGCTGGAAGCCGCCGGTTCAAGCATGTCCAAAGTGGCAAAGACGACTGTCTTCCTCAAAGACATGAGCGACTTTCCAAAAGTGAACGCCGTTTACGCCGAATTTTTTAACGAGAATCCGCCCGCCCGCAGCACCGTGGCGGTGGCAAGCCTGCCCAAAGGCGCGGCGGTAGAAATTGAAGCGGTTGCTTTTATCTAGCGTATGACTGCCGAACTCATCCTGCTCGTGGATGACGAACCCTCCATCCTGCAATTGGCGCGGATGTACTTTGAACGCGAAGGCTTTCGCGTTCAAACCGCCGCCGATGGCGAGGAGGCTCTGCGCGCCGCCGCGCAACATCACCCCGCGCTGCTGGTCTTAGATGTGATGCTACCCAAGTTGGATGGTTTTGACGTATGTCGAAAACTGCGCGCCAGCGGCGATGAAACGCCCATCATCATGCTCACGGCGCGCGATGAAGACATAGATAAAATTCTCGGTCTTGAACTCGGCGCGGACGACTACCTCACCAAACCGTTCAACCCGCGCGAACTCACCGCCCGCGCCAAAGCCATTTTGCGCCGCAGCGAAAAAAATAAAGAAGCAGATTCCCAACCCTTGCGGCGCGGCGACCTGACCATAGACCCCGCCGCCCGCGAAGCGCGAGTCGCCGCCCGTCTCATGGATTTGCGCGCCCAAGAATTTGATTTATTAATGACTCTCGCCGCGCAACCCAATCGCGTTTTTACCCGCGAGCAATTACTCCGACAGGCGTGGGGCTTTGACTTCTACGGTCAAACCCGCACGGTAGATGTGCATGTGGCGCACCTCCGCAAAAAGTTGGATGGCTCCGCCGTCAAAATTGAAACCGTAACCGGCATCGGTTACAAATTAACCTTCTAACCCGTGCCTGCTTCCCTTCGTTTTCGCCTGTGGTTAAGTTACGCGCTGGTCAGCGCCGTGGCTCTCGGCGTGGTCGCGCTCATCCTGTTCCTCTATCTCTTAAGCAACCCGCTCCTCTATCGTCAAACCATTCAGCGCCTAAAAGCGGTGGAGGCAATTGTCGCAGAGCGGGACGCCGCGCAGCCCATTCAAACTGTGGCGCAACGCGCCGCGCAAAATTTCGATGCGCGCATTTTGCTCTACGCGCCGAATAAAGAATTAATGCTGGATACCGCCGCAACCGACTCCCCGCTGCCTTTTCCCAAAAAACGAGTTTTATCTACCCTGCCGCTGACTCGTGACCAAAACGGCGCGGCGTGGTTGTACTCCATCAAAAGATTGCCGGATAAAACCTACCTCATGGTCGCCGCGCCGCGCCCGCAATTTTCGGTTGTGAATTTATTCGCCGATGATTTTCTGCCCATCATCCTCCAAAGCGGATTCATCGCTCTCATTCTCTCTCTGGCGCTTGCTTTTTTTGTCTCGCGTTGGATAGCCGACCCGCTGCAACAAGTGGTTGTTGCTGCGCGCTCCATGCCAGAGGCGCAGATTCAGCCGATGGCGGCGCAGGGTCCGCAAGAGGTTCAGGAATTGACGCGCGCCTTTAATTCGATGGCGCTGCGCGCCCAATCCAGTCAAAAATCACAGCGCGACTTTGTCGCCAATGTTTCGCATGAACTAAAAACGCCGCTCACCTCCATTCAAGGATTCGCGCAGGCTATTTTGGACGGCGCGGCGGAGACGGACGCCGAGCGCCAACAAGCCGCGCAAATTATCTACGATGAAGCGGCGCGTATGAATCGCATGGTGTTGGATTTGCTCGACCTCGCAAAATTAGACGCGGGCGCGGCGGAAATTACCATGTCGCCGTTGAACGTTCCCGCGCTGCTGCGGACGGTAGCCGAAAAATTTGCCCCGCAACTGCGGCAGGCTGGCGTGGAAATTATTACCCAAGCCGACTCGAACCTGCCGAAAATCAGCGCGGATGGAGATAGACTCTCGCAAGTCTTTACAAACTTAATTGACAATGCCTTAAAGTTCACGCCGCGCGGCGGCTCTATTACGTTGAGCGCCGCCGCCGCCAATGGCGAGATGATAATTTCCGTAGCCGATACCGGCGCGGGCATTCCGCCGGAGGCGCAGGCGCACATCTTTGAGCGCTTTTATCAAGCCGACCCTGCCCGCAAGGGCGGGCAGAAACATGGCGCGGGCTTGGGGCTTGCCATTGCTTATGAAGTTATCCGCGCGCACGGTGGTAGAATAGCGCTCCGCAGTAGGTTGGGAGCGGGAACAACCTTTGACGTTTTTTTACCGTTGCGGAATCGCTCCATTCTCCCTAACGCTTAACCCGCTATTTATGCTTTTCACTTCCATCATCGTCCCTTGTTATAACGAAGAAGCGACCATTCTGCATCTGTTGAATGCTATTCTCGCGCAGACCTATCCGCGCGCGCAAATGGAGCTGGTCATTGCGGACGGCATGTCCACCGATTCTACCCGCGCCGTAATTGCGGACTTTCAAACCCGCCATGCGGATTTATCCATTCGCGTGGTGAATAATACGGCGGGGACGATTCCTGCCGCGTTAAATCAGGCGATTGCCGAATCACGCGGCGAACTCATCATCCGTTTAGACGCGCATTCCATGCCCATTCCCGAATATGTGGCGCGCTGTGTCGCGGCGCATGAGGCGGGCAAGGGCGCGAACATCGGCGGCGTGTGGGAAATTCGCCCCAGCGCAAAAACATGGATAGCCGAATCCATTTCGTTTGCGGCGGCGCATCCTTTGGGCGTTGGAGACGCCATGTATCGCCTTCATGCAAAAGAAGGCGCGGTGGATACTGTCCCGTTTGGCTCGTTTCGCCGCTCTCTATTGGAACAAATTGGCGGGTTTGACGAAACCTTGCTCGCCAATGAAGATTATGAATTTAATACCCGCGCGCGTCAGGCGGGCGGCGTGATTTGGTTAGACCCTTCCATTCGCTCTGTCTATTTTTCGCGCGGAACGCTGCGCCAGTTGGCGCGGCAATATTGGCGTTACGGTTTTTGGAAATTGAAAATGCTCAAGCGCTACCCGCAGACTCTGCGCTGGCGGCAGGCGCTGCCGCCGCTCTTTGTTTTATCCCTTGCGGCGCTTCTTGTGTTATCCTTATTTAGCGGGCTGGCGCGTTGGCTGCTTGCCGCTCAAATTCTCTTGTATTCTTTTGCGCTGATTGCCGCAGGCGTAAAACTTGCGTTGCAAAAACAAAAACTTTTCCTATGGATGGGTCTGCCGCTTGCCATTGCCACGATGCACATGGCATGGGGCGCGGGGTTTTTGTGGAGCGCGTTAAACCTTAAAGATGGCTGATATTTCCAAACCCTCCATTCGATTGCGCCCTAGCGAGCAGCGCTTCATTCTCGTTGTGGGCGATTTGCTGGTCTCATCTATTGCGATGGGGCTGTCTTTGTACATTTGGTATCAACTGGTTCTCTCGCGCGAGGTGGCGCGGCTGATTGAGCGCGGCTTTTCAGAGTTACGCGCCGAGCGCATGGCGCAAAGCATCATCCAATTAAACGCGCCCGTCTGGTTTTATCTGCTGCCGTTAGCGTGGATTTTGCTCATGGTCGATTCCTACGACCCGCATTCCGCCGCCAATTGGAAAAAAACCTTGCGCGGTATTGCCGTTGCGCCGCTGGCGGGGATGTTGGTGTACTCCGCGCTGTTCACGTTGAATCAAGACCCCACTTCGCTGCCGCGCATTGGCGTAGGCGCGTTTCTCATCAGCGCTTCGGCGCTGACCTTGTTCTGGCGCGGAATTTACATCCGCCTTTATACTTCTTCGGGGTTAATGCGCCGCGTGTTAATTGTCGGCGCGGGCAAGGCGGGTTCTACGCTCGCCGAAGCCTACCGCAAACTTAGCCCGCCGCCTTTTCTCTTAATTGGTTTCATTGACGATGACGTAAAAAAAATAGGCAAGCCTTATCATGGTTTTGCGGTGATTAGTTCCAGCGCAAAACTTTTGGATGTGATTGAGGAATACCGCATTTCAGATATTGTGGTCGCCATTACAGGCGCAATCAAAGGCAAAACCTTTCAAGCCATTTTAGACGCGCAAGAACACGGCGTGGACGTGATGCGGATGCCCATCATGTACGAAGAAATGATGCAGCGCGTGCCTGTGGAACACCTCGAATCGGATTGGGTCATTCGCTCGTTTGTGGACCAAGTTCGCGTGGGCGGCGTGTACGAACTGGCAAAACGCCTCATGGATATTGTGGGCGGGCTGGTGGGAACGCTCATCTTCCTTGCGCTCTTTCCATTTGTGGCGCTGGCAATTTGGCTCGAAAGCGGCTTTCCCATTTTTTACTCGCAAGAGCGCTTGGGCAAGGGCGGGCGCGTTTTTAAGATTTATAAATTTCGCTCGATGAGGCAAAATGCCGAAGCGGATGGAAAAGCCAAACTAGCGGAAGAGGACGACCCGCGCATTACCCGCGTGGGCAATTTTATTCGCCGCACGCGCATTGATGAGATGCCGCAATTTGTGGGCGTGCTAACGGGCGAGATGAGTCTGGTGGGCCCGCGCGCCGAACGCCCCGAACTGGTGGCGCAATTCCAAAAGCAGATTCCCTTTTACCGCGCGCGGCTGCTTGTCAAACCTGGGCTGACGGGCTGGGCGCAAATCAACTATGGCTATGTCGCCACGTTGAAAGAGACAGCGGTCAAACTGGAATATGATTTATATTACATCAAGCACCGCACCTTTGGCATGGATTTTAGCATCGTCCTTCGCACCATTGGCACAGTGTTAAGAAGAACGGGAAGATAACAAACAACGGAGTCCAACGTCTCCTGTCGTTGAACTTAAGCGCGCATTTCAATCCAAAAGTCAGGAGACTTTTGAGTCCGTTTTTGCGAAGAGGTTTTTATGAAATATTTAGTGACTGGCGGGGCTGGTTTTATTGGCTCACACATTACGCGCGCCTTGCTTTTGCAAGGCGCGGATGTGCGTATATTGGATAATTTCTCTTCGGGCAAGCGCGAAAACTTGACGGGGCTGGACGTGGAAATTATGGAAGGCGACTTGCGCGATGAAACCAGAGTGAAAGCGGCTGTGCAAGGCGTGGAGGTTATCTTTCACGAGGCGGCATTTGTCTCCGTGCCAGAATCTATGCAAAAGCCGCAGGAATGTTTTGACGTGAACGTGACGGGAACATCCATCTTGTTGGAGGCGGCGCGCAAAGCGAAGGTTCGGCGGGCGGTCTTGGCTTCCAGCGCGGCGGTCTATGGAGATGTGGACGTCATGCCGCTTACGGAGGAGACTGCGCTTAAGCCGCTGTCTCCTTACGCCGCATCCAAGCGCGTGGATGAAATTTACGCCGAACTCTACACGCGCTCTTTTAATTTGGAAGTGGTTGCGCTGCGCTACTTTAATGTGTACGGTCCGCGCCAACGCCCAGATTCGATGTACGCCGCCGCCGTGCCAATTTTCATCCGCCGCATGTTAGATAATCAACCCGTGACGATTTTTGGCGATGGCGGACAAACCCGCGACCTTGTGAATGTGCGCGATGTGGCGCAGGCGAATTTACTCGCGGCGCAGAATCCTTTGGCGGCGGGGAAAATTTTCAACGTCTGCACGGGCGTGGAGACGCGCCTGCTCGACCTGCTGGATATTCTCTATCAAATTTTTCCAAACGCGCCCAAACATATCCACGCCGAAGCGCGCGCGGGCGATATTTACCGCTCCATAGGAACGCCAAAAAAAATCATGGCAGAACTTGGCTTTCAGCCGCAAGTCAGTTTAGCTGAGGGCGTTAAAGAAGCGGTTGAGGCAATGAGGATTTAGCAGACTAGCAGACTAGCAGACTAATTATTTATGCCCCACATTCGCAACCGTTTTGTTCTCCTAGGCGACCTTGCTCTCATCATCGTTTCGGTGTTGGGGAGTTTTGCGCTGCGCCTAGACGTAAGCCAACTGCCGTATTACTTTCCCGCCGCGTTGATGATGTGCGTGGTCGCGCTGTTTATTAAAGTTTCGGTTTATTTTTATTTTGGCTTATATCGCCGCTTATGGGTGTACGCCAGCGCCAACGAATTGCGCCTCATCACCGTAGCCGTTAGCGCCGCTTCTGTCTTAACTTCGGGCGTGATGTTAACGCTTGTCAGCGCGGGGCTGGTTCAGCCCGGAATGCCGCGCTCGGCGCTGGGCATTGATTGGCTGCTCTCGCTCGTCCTCATTGGCGGCTCGCGCTTTGCCCTGCGAATCCTCGCGGAAGAATCCGCCTCCCGCCGCCATGAAAAATCGAAACGCGCATTAATCATTGGCGCGGGCGAGGCGGGCGCGTTGGTGGCGCGTGAACTACAAAAATCGGCGCGCATTAATCTCATCCCCATCGGCTTTTTGGACGACGACCCGCAAAAACAAAAACATGAAATCTACGGCGTGGCGGTCATTGGCAAAATTGACAAACTCTCCAGCGTGTTAGATAGCCAGCCAGTGGACGAGGTCATCATTGCTATTCCGAGCGCGCCCGGAAAAATTATCCGCGCGGTCAATGATGTTTGCCGCGCAAAGGGAATTCCATCTCGCGCCATGCCGGGCTTGTACGAACTCATTGGCGGTCAAGTGAACGTAAGCCGCCTGCGCGAAGTGGATATTACCGACTTGCTGCGCCGCGACCCCGTCCGCGTGAACGATGAAAAAGTGGGCGAGACTTTGGAAGGCAAGCGCGTCCTCGTTACGGGCGCGGGCGGCTCCATTGGGCGCGAACTCTGCCGCCAAATTGCGCGGCGCAACCCATCCAAATTAATTCTGCTTGGGCATGGCGAGAACAGCATCTTTGAAATTCTGCTGGAACTGCAAAGCGCCTACCCGCTCTTAAATATTTTTCCCGTCATCGCGGATATTCGAGACGCGGCGCGGCTGGACTCTGTTTTTGCAACGCACAAGCCGCAGGTGGTTTTTCATACCGCCGCGCATAAACACGTCCCCTTAATGGAAGCCAACCCTGTGGAAGCCGTCACCAACAACGCGCTCGGCACGCGCAACGCCGTGCAAGCCGCGCTTCATCATCAGACAGAACGCTTTGTTCTCATCTCCACAGACAAAGCCGTGCGCCCATCCAGCGTGTACGGCGCAACCAAACGCATCGCCGAGATGATTGTCCTCGAAGCCGCGCGCGCGCATCGCCGCGCTTTTACAGTCGTCCGCTTTGGCAACGTGCTGGGCAGTCGCGGCAGCATTATTCCTATTTTCAAAAATCAAATTGCCAACGGCGGACCCGTCACCATCACCCATCCCGACATGGTTCGATTTTTTATGACCATTCCCGAAGCCGTATACCTCGTGTTGCAATCCGCCTCGATGGGCGCGGGCGGCGAAGTCTTTGTTCTCAACATGGGCAAACCCATTCGCATTGTAGAACTCGCCGAAGACCTCATCAAACTCTCCGGGCTTGAACCGCACAAAGATATAGAAATTGCCTACACAGGAATCCGCGTGGGCGAAAAATTAGCGGAAGAACTTTGGGAGCCAGATACCCCGCTGGCAAAAACTTCTCACCCCGATATTTTTCGGCTGGAAGAAGAACACGCGCTTCTTTCTCCCCTCAATTTGAATCAAGCCATCGAAGAGCTCGCCGCCCTCAGCCGCTCCTCGCAACCCGAAGCCATTGCCCGCCTGCTGGACGAGCTCATTCCTGGCGCGTCCATCCGCGCCGCCGCGCAAGACGACTTGGACGCATAACTCCATGCCCGAAATCTCTCTCTCTGACTGGAATCAATTTTTATCAAATTACACGGACGCGCATTTACTTCAAATGGGCGCCTGGGGCGAGCTCAAATCCGCTTTTGGCTGGCAGCCTGTTCGCGTTGTGACGGGGAACATGGGCGCGCAAATTTTGTTTCGCAAACTTCCGCTGGGATGGACAATTGCCTATATGCCGAAGCCTGTGAGCAGTAACCAGTTGCCAGTGGGCAGTGAGCAGTTTTGGGCGGAAGTTGATTCTGTTTGTAAAAAGAATCGCGCTGTTTTTTTGAAAATAGAACCTGATGTTTGGGAGTCCAACGACTCCAGTCGTTGGATTGATTCTTTTACTCCAAAGTCTGGAGACTTTGGACTCCGCATCTCTCCCCACAACATCCAGCCTCCGCGCACGGTGATTATTTCCATTATAGAAGACGAAGAAAAAATTTTGGCGCGCATGAAACCTAAATGCCGTTACAACATTCGCCTCGCGCAAAAGAAAGGCGTAACCGTGCGCGCATGGAACGACCTGCCCGCCTTCCACGCCATGATGACCGTCACGGGCGGGCGGGATAAATTCGGCGTTCACTCTCTAGAATATTATCAACGCGCCTATGATTTATTTCACCCGCATGGAGTTTGCGAGCTGTTGGTCGCGGAATATCAAGGCAAACCGCTGGCGGCGTTGATGGTCTTTGCCAACGCAAAGCGCGCTTGGTATGTGTACGGCGCGTCCAATGATGAGGAACGCAACCGAATGCCAACTTACCTTTTACAGTGGGAAGCGATTCGCTGGGCAAAGGCTCGCGGCTGTGAAGAATATGACTTGTGGGGAGTTCCAGACGAGGATGAGGATAAACTCGAAGCGGAGTTTGAGTCGCGTCACGATGGCTTGTGGGGCGTGTACCGTTTTAAGCGCGGCTTCGGCGGCGAGGTGAAACGCGCCGCGCAAGCCTTAGATAGAATTTACAATCCGCTGTTGTATTGGGCGTATGTGAAATACATAGGGAATAGGGAATAGTAAACAGTGAATAGTAATTTTTGGAATCAAATCGTCTCCGCGCTGCCCAGCCCGCACTTCCTCCAAACTTATGAATGGGGGCAGGTCAAGGCGAAGTATGGCTGGCTGCCGTATTACGCTATTTGGACGCAGGACGGAAAATTTCAGATTTCCACGAATCCGCAATTGTCAATTTCTAATCACTGTGTCGCGGCGGCGCTGATTCTTAAACGTCAAATTTTGCGGGGCGGCATGGCGGCGCGGTTGAGCGTGTTGTACAGCCCCAAAGGTCCGCTAATGGATTGGACAAACGCGGCGCTGCGCGCGCGCGTTTTGGACGACTTGCAATCGTTTGCTAAAAAACAGGGCGCAATTTTTTTGAAGATGGACCCCGATGTGGTGTTGGGGCGCGGATTTCCTGAGGATGGGAAAATTCCCGCCCCCGCAGGATTCGCTCTGCCCGAAGAGTTGAAGCGGCGCGGTTGGCGCTATTCCGCCGAACAGATTCAATTCAAGAATACCGTCATGGTGAATTTATCCGCCAGCGAAGAAGAATTGTTGATGCGGATGAAATCGAAGACGCGCTACAACATTCGCCTTGCGGAAAAGAAGGGCGTGACGGTTCGCGTGGGCGCGGCGGCGGATTTTGGGATGTTGTATAAAATGTACGCGGAAACTTCTGCGCGGGACGGGTTTGTTATCCGCGATGAAAATTATTACCTCACGGTTTGGAAAACTTTTGCGCCCAAAGATTTATCGCTCGGCGCGAGCGATAAATTGCCTTTGGCTATTCCTCTCATTGCAGAGGTGGAGGGCGAACCTGTTGCCGCAATTTTTCTTTTTCTGTTTGCGGGGCGCGCGTATTATGTTTACGGCATGTCGCGCAGCGTTCACCGTGAAAAGATGCCGACTTATCTTTTGCAATGGGAGGCGTTAAAACGCGCCAAAGCGGCGGGCTGTTGTGATTATGATTTATGGGGCGCGCCTGATGTGTTTGACGAAAGCGATTCTATGTGGGGCGTGTTTCGCTTCAAAGAAGGGCTGGGCGGGGAAGTGGTTCGGACGCTCGGCGCGTTTGATTTTGCGCCCAATTTGTTTTGGTATAAACTTTATGCGGATGTGATGCCGCGCCTGCTGGATGTGATGCGCGCCAGAGGAAAAGAAAAGGTGAAACAGGCTTTGGGGTAGAATTCACGAAGGAATCCACGAAGGACACGAAGGAATCCACGAAGGACACGAAGAACACGAAGGAATTCACGAAGGAATCCACGAAGGACACGAAGAACACGAAGGAATCCACGAAGGACACGAAGGAATCCACGAAGGACGCGAAGTTTTTAGGAGGAATGACGATGGATTTGATTTACAAAGACGAAGTTTACTCAATTGTGGGCGCGGCAGTGGAGGTTCATAAGACATTGGGCGCTGGCTTTTTAGAGGCAGTTTATCAAGAAGCAATGGAGATTGAGTCTTTTGCCAAAGGCATTCCTTTTGTGGCGCAGAAGGTTCTTCAAATTCAGTATAAACAGCATGTTTTGAGAAAAGAATATATAGCGGACTTGGTTTACTATGAAAAGATTATTGTCGAATTGAAAGCGTTAGATAGATTGACGGGCAGAGAGGAGGCTCAAGTTATTAATTATTTGAAAGCGACAGGTTATAAAGTGGGGGTTTTGATTAATTTTGGTAGTTCTCCAAAACTTGAATGGAAACGCTTTGTTTATTGATTTTTTTGTGCAAGTAAATTTTGCCAGTCAAGAATTGACGCGCCTTTCTTCGTGCTTATTCGTGAACTTTGTGGATAAAAAAGGAAACCCATGAAAATTCCCCGCTTGAACTTTGCCCATTTGCCCACGCCCGTGGAGGAACTTCCACGTTTGACCAAAGCGCTCAATGCTCCTCGTCTGCTTGTGAAGCGAGATGACCAAACAGGTCTTGCCTTTGGCGGAAATAAAACCCGCAAACTGGAATTTTTAGTCGCCGAAGCGCAGGCGCAGGGCGCGCAGACGCTGATTTCGGCGGGGGCGCTTCAATCGAATCATTGCCGTCAAACCGCCGCCGCCGCCGCGCGTTTTGGATTGGATTGCATCCTCGTATTGACGGGCGCGGTGCCCGCTCAGCCTTCGGCAAATTTGATTTTGGATGAACTCTTTGGCGCAAAAATTATCACCGTTGCAGACCGCAAAGACCGCGATAGAGTTTTGCAAGAAACGTTTGACCAAGCCGCCGCCGCAGGAAAAAAACCATACCTTGTCCCTTATGGCGGTTCTAGTTCAACGGGCGCGTTGGCGTATGCGTTTGCGCTGGAAGAATTGCTGAATCAAAACGTCCGCGCCGATTGGATACTCTTCGGCACATCTTCGGGCGGCACGCACGCGGGGTTTGTGTTGGGGCAGCGCTTGTTTAACTTCAAAGGGAGAATTTTAGGAATTAGCATTGACGAACCAGAAGCGGAACTCAAAGCGCATGTTTCGCAATTGGCTTCGCAAGCCAGCGAGAAATTTGGCAAGCGGATTAACTTTGCCCCTCACGATGTTCTTGCCAATGAGAATTATTGTCAAACGGGCTATGGCGTGTTTGGCGCAGCGGAGCGCGAAGCGATTCAACTGTTTGCGAAATATGAAGGGCTATTGCTTGACCCCGTGTACACAGGTCGCGCCGCTGCGGGCATGATAGATTTAATTCGCAAGGGATTTTTTAAGAACGATGAGACAATTCTATTTTGGCATACGGGCGGACAGCCCGCCTTATTTGCCGAACAATACGCGCCAGCCTTAATTTCCTAAAATAGCCTCAGTCCACGCAGGTTCTGGTCAGCCCGTTGGTTTGCGAGTCGCATCCATCTGAGTTGATTTGCTCGCGCAGATAATCATCGTACAAATGGCGCAGCGTGACCAAGTTCCATTGATTTTCGCGCAGCCACGGAAACGCCAGCTTGCTCGATTCGTAATCGTCCGTGCGAATGTGCATCTGAACAATATCGCCGCCTTTGGCTTTTTGAATGGCGCGCAGCACAACTTCTGGCTCGCCGCCGCCGCCCACCGAAAACTCCGCCGCCACAAGACCGCGCTCGCGGCAGAGAAAATTCAACGTCTGGCTGACGATATTGTACGGTGGGCGGATAAAGCGCGTGAGGTATTCGCTTTCCAGCGCTTCGTTAAGAGAGAGTTGCCAGCGGTCAAAATCCATCAACGCCCCCGCGTAAGACATGACCCCAAGATTGACATGCTCGTAGGTGTGGTAGCCAATCTCGTGACCCTTCTCCACCAGCCGTTTCCAAATTCCTTTGTCTTTTGCATTCAGGTCAAAAATTTTTAACCCAATGGGGAAGAACGTTACTTTGAAGTCCGGGTATTCTTCCAGAAGTTTTTCCACTTTTTGCAAGCGGGCGAGCGAGTTGCAATCGTCATAAGTGAAAGCGATGTTTTTATAGCTGCGGCTGCCGTGCCACAAAAGCGGCGCGGTGAAGTAATCGCCGCCTGCTTGCGCGGGGATGTATTTTCCACCCGCCATGCTGAGCAGCGTCAGCCCGCTTAACTTCAAAAAATCTCTGCGCGTTATCGGTTTCATTTTTTACTCAATAATTTCAACGCGCATCCCCGTTTGAATTTTGCCTTCGTTCAAGGGGATGGCGTTCATGCCAAAAATTGCGCCCAGTTCATGCTTGCGATATTGGCTTAATGTTTTAAGCGGCTCTTTGTCTTGAATGAGCGTCTCTTTATCAATAGTCGTCACCACACAGCGCGCGCACGGCTTAACGAGCGCCAGTTCCACGCCGCCAATTTTAATCCGCTTCCATGCGTCTTCTTCAAATGGAGCGCCGCCCTTCACAACCACGTTTGGGCGAAAGCGATTCATCGGAATGGGCGCGTCTAGTTTTGAATTTAAATCTTGCAGCGATTCTTCCGAGATGACCAAAATAGGATAGCCGTCCGCAAAACCTGTTTGGTCGTCTGCGTGGACGGCGTATTCCGCGCTGACGCGCCGCTGATATCCCGCCGCAAAATGGACGAGCCGAACCGCAACGCCCAGCCAGTTTGAAAACCATTCCGCCGCCTGCGCGCCTTGGTCTATGGCGTGAACGTCCGCGCTTTTCCAAATTTGAACGGGGAAAATATCGCCCTCGGCGCGAATCTCCACGCGCAGAGAATCTACATTGGGCGCGGAAAGCGTGACCGAATCATTTGTTAAGGTTGGCGTTACCAGCGCCAGTTTTGGAATTTCACGCTGCGTTAAAAAATGACCTTCGGGCGTAACGACCATCATGCGGCGGTCTTTGACAAGCCCCATGCGCTCCACAAAAGACTCTGCCGCGTCAAACCCGCGACAGGCTTTAATGGGGTAATAGGTTAAATTTGAAATGGTAATCATGCCCGCCATTTTACTCGAACATCCACCGCCGCCGCGCTTTGCGCGAAAACCCGCAGCGGGTTAATTTCTAGTTCTTCAATCTCTTCGTGGTCGCAAGCTAATTGCGATAATTTGACCAAAACCTGCGCGGCGGATTCTTCATCCGCTGGCGGAATGTTTCTGAACCCTTTTAGTTTTCTGCCCGCCCAAGTTTTTCGCAGCGTTTCTCTCGCCTCAGGCAGAGTCAGCGGGGCGAGGGCAAACGCCACGTCTCGCAGACCTTCCACTTCCACGCCGCCCGCGCCGAACATCATCAACGCGCCAAAGAGCGGGTCGCGCTTCATGCCTACTATCACTTCTTGCCCTTGTGGAACTTGATGTTGAAGATGAACGCCGTCAATTTTGGCTTGCGGCGCGGCGCGTTGGGCGCGCTCCATGAGCAGCGCGTAGCCAGATTTAACTTCCGCCGCAGAGTTTAGGTTTAACAACACGCCGCCTATATCTGATTTGTGCAAAATATCGGGCGAGGCAATTTTCATCACAACGGGGAATCCTAGCCCGTCGGCAATTTGCGCCGCTTCTTTTTCATCCCGCGCAAGTTTGAGCGGCAGGGCGGCAATTTCATACGCCGTTAGTAATTCATTAATATCCGCCGCGCGGTTGCGGAAAGGCGGAGCGTTAAAATCTCTGCGACTCTGCGTCTCTGCGGTTAAGTATTTTTGCCTTTTAGCCAAAACCCCCAATGCGGAGGCGGCTCTTTCAGGAAATGGATAGGTTGGAACATTTGCGCGTTGAAAGTTTTGCTCTGCTTGTTTAATTAACGTTGAACCCATTAATGCAATGACAACAGGTTTGTCGGAAGCGCCAATGAGCGGGATGAGCGCGTCTGCGACTTGCTCCGTTTTGAACATGGGCGGCGGCGGTAGAATGACCATCACGCCGTTTACGTTTTCTTCCGCAAGCAGAATTTCTAAACATTGCGCGTACTGCTGCGGCGAGGCAGAGGCGAGCATATCCACGGGGTTGTGCAGGCTGGCGGCTGGCGGCAGATGCGCGGCAAGTTTTTCTTGCGCCGCGTGGGATAGCGCCGCCAGTCTTAGCCCGTTGGTTTCCAGCGCGTCTGCAGCGATGACGCCTGGTCCGCCTGCGTTGGTTAATATGGCTGTGTGAAGTCCGCGCAGCGGGGGGCAGTTTGCAAGCGCGCGCGCCCAGTCGAACATTTGCTCGGCGCTGTCGGCGCGTAAAATTCCGCATTTGTCAAACGCCGCGTCGAAGGCGGCTTCTGCGCCCGCCAGCGCGCCCGTGTGCGAGGCGGCGGCTTTTTGACCTGCTTCAAAGCGCCCAACTTTTAGCGCAATGACGGGTTTTTGTTTTGTGATTTGGCTCGCTGCTTTTATAAATTGCCGTCCATCCGAGACGCTTTCCATGTACATCACAATGGCTTTTGTGCGCTCGTCTTTGGCAAGTTCGGGCAGCATGTCCGTTTCGTTTACGTCGGCTTGGTTTCCTAAACTGACAATTTGAGAAAAGCCAAAGCCTTGTTCTCTTGCCCAGTCTATGATGGCGGCGCAAAACGCGCCCGAATGAGAAATGAATCCGATGTTGCCTTTTGCGGGCATGGGCGGTTGTAGAAAAGTCACGTCTAGCGGTAGGTGCGTATCTAGCGTGCCAATGCAGTTTGGACCGAGCAGCCTGACGCCGTATTTGCGCGCAACTTCTACGCAGAGTTTTTCCAGCGCTGCGCCTTCTGCGCCTACTTCGCGGAAGCCTGCCGAGACAATGATGGCGGTTTTAATTCCGCGCCGCCCGCAGTCTTCTATGGCTTGCGGCGTGGCTTGGGTGGGGACGATGAGGATGGCTAAATCTACGGGGTCGGGAATTTCCGCCACGCTGGTTAGAATGGGACGGTCGAAGAGCGTTGCGCTTTTTTGTCCTACAAAATGAATCGCGCCCGCGTATCCGCTTTGAATTAGATTACGCGCCACGCCGTAGCCGAGTTTTTCGGGCGAGGCGGACGCGCCGATGATGGCGACGCCGCGAGGGTTTAGAAAAGGGGTGAGGGTCATGCGTAAATTATACTCATCCAAGCCTCTGATTTTGCAGGGGGATGATTGAAAGAGTAAAAACCTTATCCACGAAGTTCACGAAGGTTCACGAAGAAAAATTCGTGTTCTTCGTGGATGAAATTTGTATTTTGATTTACAGCGGCTCAAACCTTGCGGTGAAGTGACGCAGCAACTCTGGGGCGTAGGTAAATTTATACCCGCGTACCTGCTCCGCCCGTAGTTTGATGCGCGCAGCGCAATCCGCCACATAATCCATGTGACTTTGCGTGTATGTGCGGCGCGGGATGGCAAGCCGCAGCAGTTCTAATTTTGGATAAATCATCGCGCCAGAATCTGGGTCGGGGTGAGCAAACATGACCGAGCCAATTTCTACGCCGCGAATTGCGCCCTCGCGGTAGAGTTCCACGCAGAGGGCTTGCGCGGGGAATTGCGCTTGCGGAATATGCGGCAGCACGGGGCTTGCGTCAATATAAACGGCGTGACCGCCTGCGGGTTGAATGGTGGGAATGCCCGCCTCATTTAGCCGCGCCGCTAGGTAGGCGGTTTGCGCGAGGCGCGAGGCGAGGTAATCTTCATCTAGTCCTTCGTAGAGACCTACTGCCATTGCGTCTAAGTCGCGCCCTGCGAGTCCGCCGTAGGTGGGGAAGCCTTCGCGCAGAATCAATTCGTTTTTGATGTTTTGGAAAAGCGCTTCGTCATTCATGCACAGCAAGCCGCCAATGTTGACGATGGCGTCTTTTTTTGCGGACATGGTCATGCCGTCTGCGAGGGAATACATCTCGCGCGCAATTTCGATGACCGATTTATTTTCGTAGCCTTTCTCTCTCAATTTGATGAAGTAGGCGTTTTCGGCGTAACGCGCCGAGTCGATGAAGAAGGGAATATTGTGTTCGTGGTAGGTTGCCGCCACCGCCCGTAGATTTTCCATAGAAACAGGCTGACCGCCGCCCGCGTTGTTGGTGACGGTTATCATGCCAAAGGGAATGTTCGCCGCGCCCGTTTGCGCGATGAAGGCGCGCAGTTTGGCAATATCCATGTTGCCCTTGAAGGGATGCGGGTCGTTGATGTCAAATGCCGCGTCAATGATTAGATTGGTCGGGCGTCCGCCGCGCGCGCGGATGTTTGCGTCTGTGGTGTCGAAGTGCATGTTGCTGGGTACATACTGCCCAGGTTTGACCAAACACGCCGCGAGGATGTTTTCTGCGGCGCGTCCTTGATGCGTGGGGACGAAAAACTTGAATCCAAAAATATCTTCCACTGCGGTTTTAAGGCGCTGATAAGAGCGCGCGCCCGCGTAGGATTCATCTCCGCGCATGAGCGCCGCCCATTGTTCGGCGCTCATGGCGCCTGTGCCGCTGTCGGTGAGCAGGTCAATGAAAACGTCCTCCGCTTTCATGTTGAACAGGTTGTAGCCTGCTTCTTCCAGCGCGGCTTCGCGCGCCTGCGGCGAAATAAGGCGGATGGATTCAACGGCTTTGATGCGATACGGTTCGGGGGGGTAAAACTTGGGGGTCATTTGGTCTCCTAAAAATTTGAGGTGTGTCAAATTTTGGGTAGCGAGCCTGGCGATTTTTCCCCCTGCCATTCGGTCTCCAATGACGCTGGCAATTCTACATCATAAAACAGAGGAGCGGTGAAGTGAGCTTGCAAGTTTCACCACAGAAACACAGAGAAAAATGCAAGAAATTTTGGCTGTTGTATTATCCTTTTTTGCCGCTCCTTAAAACAACGCGCCCCCAAAGAGTTTAAGGCTTTGGGGGCGCGCTTGCCCACTTCGGCTTCGGCGGGATAAATCCCTGCCTCAGTTCGTAGAAGTCGGCTAAAGCCGACTCAAAAGCCCGCGTTGAGCAGGAGTCTTTAGCCCGTCGAATTCTGCGGCTCTTTTGCCACGGTGAAAATTTATGCTTTAATCTTATCGCGGTTCTTCCAATCTCCAATTAAAAAGGGCAAGTAAAGGACAAAGAAAATGGCAAAGGCAACGGCTTCCAGTTCAAGAATGTACCAGGGCCAGGGCGCAAGCATATCCAGCAGGGTGGGGAAGTCCGGCTTGTGGGCGACAAACAGGTAATTGCTGCCAATGGCAAGGTTAAGAAAAAAAATGACAACCATGTAAAGGTTCGTCCAAATGAAGATGCGCTTGAAGGATTGCAAAGTCGGGCGAAAGCCTTCGATAACGGTCATGTAAACGGCAATGCTAATCAACATTCCATGCGCGATGAAAGTTTGTATAATGCGAAAATGCGGAAAGTTATAAGCCGCCGCGTCCGCCGGAGTTAATACCGCCTGCATGGCGCCGCCGAGTCCCATAAAATAGACCAACTCATAAATGGCATAATTCTTTGTGACCAGCATATACGCCGAAAGCCAAATGATGACGCTGCACATGTGCAAGGGCAGCATGGTTTGAATATCCCAAATTCCCCAATACATAGACCAGACATGCAGCGCGGATTCATTGATGACGATGAGAACGGCAAAAATCCAGCGGATAATTTTCTTTTGCCGCTCGCCCCAAATTTTTTGAAAATAGAAAAAAGACAGGCTCGCGGCAAGGATGATGGCGAGCGCAATCAAATGCGGAGTTCCAAACAGGATGAAGGGCGCGCCGCTATACTCAAGGGCAAAATATTGACTCATGGCTGGGTTTCCTCTTCGGGCAAAATAGAATTCCCTCCGCGCTTGCGCGGAGGGAATTTTTTCAATTCAATCCAACTTCCTTGTTGAACTCTACAATCAACTCGTCAATTTCATCGGTTTGCGTTTGGATGCTCGTCCAGTAATTTGGCTGCTGCCATTGTCGTTGAATCTCCTCGTAGGTTTTGCCTTGCTGCTCCACCCAAGTGTAATACTTCAAATTATGCACGCGGCGCTTTTCTGTGTAGCGCAGTTCCAGCATGTTATCGGTGGATTGTCCTTGCAGGTAGCGGGCAAAATCGGCGGCGGCGTCTTGCTCGCTGTATTCCCCAAACTCTTGACGCATTTCATGCAGGCGCGAGCGGTACAGCTCCATCGAATCGGTCAGCATGGTAAATAGAATATCGTCCTCGCCCATCTCATAATACTTTGCCGCCTTAATAGCGGATAACACATTGGAGATGCCGGAAAAGCCGAGTAAATCCAGTTGATTCACTGTGTCTTCCGAAACGCCCATCTTCACCAAATACGCTTTTCCGTTTTCTTCATTAAACAAGCGCGAGAGATTTACAACGGCGTTATCGTCAATGGCGGTAATCATATCCGTATTTTTTGCGTTATGAATCCACGGCACATGCTTGTCGCCAATGCCCTCAATGCGATGCGCGCCAAAGCCGTTTTCTAACAAGGTGGGGCATTGCAGCGCCTCGCTGGCGATGATTTTGCTGTCCGGGTAAAGTTGCTTCATGTAATCGCCGCTGGCAATGGTTCCCGCCGAACCGGTTGCCGAAGCCATGCCGCGATAGCGCCCCTGTTTGCCCGCAACCTGTTTTAACACTTCTTCCATTGCCGCGCCCGTCACCGCATAGTGCCAGAGATAATTTCCAAATTCTTGGAACTGGTCAAAAATCATCAAGTCTTGCCCGGAGTTGCGTAACTCCCAGCATTTATCAAAAATTTCTTTCACGTTGGATTCGCTGCCCGGCGTTTTGATGGTTTCTCCCGCTACCTTTGCCAGCCATTCAAAGCGCTCCTTAGACATCCCCTCCGGCAGAATTGCAATGGAGTCACATGCCAGCAGGGCGGAATCATACGCGCCGCCTCGGCAATAATTTCCAGTGGAGGGCCAGACCGCTTTTTGTGTCGTCGGGTCAAATTGACCGGTGACCAAGCGCGGGACGAGGCAGCTGAACGCCGCTCCGACTTTGTGCGCGCCCGTAGGAAACCATTTTCCCACGAGGGCAATAATCCGCGCTTTTACGCCCGTCAAAGAAGAAGGCAATTCAATAAAATTTACCCCGCCATACGCGCCGCCGGACGCAACCGCTTGATTGTGCCAGTTAATGCGGAACAAGTTGCGCGGATGAAGCTCCCATAGCCCAATGCCTTTTAATTCCTCTTTTATTTTTGCGGGAATTTTGGACGGGTCTTTCATTTGCGCGTAAGTAGGGATGATGATGTTGCGCTCTCTTGCGCGTTGAATGGCGCGGGCGCGGCGGTCTTTGTGAATGGTCAGGTCTATGGGGGTCATTTTACACTCCTGAAAATAGTTGTCAGACAAATTTAATTATAGCGCAAGTCGGTACAAATCGGTCATACCTTTGCGCCGCAAATGCTCATATAGTCTGCTCATCAAACCTTAAAGGAGCAAACGCATGAACCAAACAAAAACAGCGGCGCTTTCCGGTTGCGTCATTTGGGCGCTTTCCATTTTTATGATTACCAGTTGTGTCTTGCCAATTTTTGTTGTGGCGGGCAGCGTGAGCTCGTTTAGCGAATACGCCGTTCAAATGACGGGCGGCTGGCTGTGTCCTGAGGGAACAACGCCGCAACGATACTCCTATTCTACAACCACGCTAGATGATTTTGGCGCTCGTCAGCCAGCCACCGCTTACGAATTGCATTGCGTAGATGCCAGCGGCGCGACCGTCAAAACAGACCCCCTCGCTTATGCCTTTGTTTGGATTGGCGCTTGGGTTGTTCTTGGGCTAATGGCATCTACCCTCTTATCTTTTCTTTTTGCCGCGCCCGCCGGAGTTTTGCTTGCAAAGGCGTTGAATAAGATTGCGCCCGTTGCGAGCAAGAACATGATTGACCGTTGAGTTAAAGAATGGAACGCCTTATCCAAGCCCCAGCATTTTACTGACCACCGAAAGCAAGACCCCGCCCGCAATCACGCTGCCTAATTGACCGGCGGTGTTTGCGCCCATAGCGTGCATAAGGATGAAGTTATTGGGGTCTTCAGCGTTGGCGGTCTTTGCCGCCAGCCGCCCCGCCATTGGAAAGGCGGAAATACCCGCCGCGCCAATGAGCGGGTTAATTTTTCCGCCGCTGAGAAAAGACATCAACTTGCCAAACAACAGCCCCGCAACCGTATCCAGCGCAAAGGCAAACAACCCCAGCAGCATAATTTTGCCCGTATCCAAATTGAGAAAGCCTTTTGCGTTCATGGTTGCGCCAATGGCAAGCCCCAAAAATAACGTGGCAATGTTGATAATTTCATTCTCCGCCGCTTTACTTAATCGGCTCACCACGCCGGAAACTTTAAGCAGATTCCCCAACATCAACATAGAAATTAACGGAGTCGCCTCCGGCACAAGCAACCCAATCACCAGCGTTAACGCCACCGGAAACAAAATGAGCGTCTTTTGCGAAATGGGCTTTGGCGCATATTCCATTTGAATGAGGCGCTCTTTTTTACTGGTCAGCAACCGCATCAACGGCGGCTGGATGATGGGAATTAAACTCATGTACGAATACGCCGCCACCGCAATGGGCGCGAGCAATTCGGGCGAGAGTTTACTCGCCACAAAAATAGAAGTCGGTCCGTCAATTGCGCCAATGACCCCAATAGATGCGGCTTGATTCAACGGAAAGCCCAAGGCAATGGCGAGCATCAACGTTCCAAAAATTCCAAATTGACCCGCCGCGCCCAGCAGCGCCATGTGCGGCTGCGCCAGCAGCGGGCTAAAATCAATCATCGCCCCCACGCCAATAAAAATTAACAGCGGAAAAAGTTCCGTCTCAATGCCCGCTTTGTATAAAACGCCCATCATGCCTTCCGCCGCCGTCATACCCGCCAGCGGAATATTTGCCAGCAGACAGCCAAAGCCAATCGGCAGCAACAATACGGGTTCAATCTCTTTGAAGACCGCCAGATAAATCAACACAAAGGCGGCGGCAATCATCACGCCGTTGCCAAGCGTAAAATGCGTAAAACCCTTTGCCAGTTCAATCAACAGAGAAGTATCCATAACCTTCCAATCTTTTTGCGTTCACTCGCCTTCAAACTTAATCAGCGCTTGTTTATGCGCCACGCTTTGCCCGGCGCTTGCCAAAACCTCGCTCACTTTTCCGCCGCGTGTGGCGCGAATGCTGTTTTTCATCTTCATGGCTTCAATGACCAAAATCACCTGCCCGCTTTCAATCACGTCTCCCGCTTTGATGAAGACCTCCGCCACCACGCCGGGCAAGGGCGCGGTGATGGAATTTCCGCCGAGAAGCGGCTGCGCCGCCGCAACCGACATCGGGCGGGCATTTTCCTGCATGGCGGGTTTTGATTCTTGCGGGCGGCTGGATTCTGCGGGCATCACCTCGCATTTTTGCCCGTCCACCCAGGCGATGATGGGGCGCGCGTTTAGGTCCTCTATTTTGACTTCGTAGGTCTTTCCATTGACCTCAATTTTATAATTCATCATTCCTCGCTAATGTCTTCTAAAATTTCCTTTTTCAGAACTTTGGCGCATTCTCATTGCCAATTGCCAAGCCGAGACGAGCGCCGTAGGCGGCTCTGGCAACACAGGCGCGGAGGCGTTTTCTTGCTCCGCCAGCGCCACGCTCACCGTGAGCGCGGCAATAGCGGCGGGGGAAATCTCTGCGGGAGCAGAATCCGCTTGCGGGAAGTTTGCCGCGTGTTTTCTTTCGGCAGTTAACTTCACCAGCGCAATCATCATCAGCCATAGCAAAATAATTGCGCCAAAGACCAAGCCCATGCCCAACGCAGTAATTTGTAGGGCAAGCGTAAAATCATTCATTATTCACCTTCAACCTTAAACCGGAATATTGCCATGTTTGCGCGGCGGCGCGGGGGCAAACTTATCGCGCAGGGCGGAGAGCGCCGCAATGATTTTTGGGCGGCTTTCGCGCGGCTCAATGATGTCATCCACATAGCCAGTGGAGGCGGCGTAGTACGGGTTGTTGAATTTTGCGCGATATTCGTCCGCCAGTTTTTTGCGCTCTGCGGCGGAGTCTGGCGCGGATTCAATTTGCTTTTTGAAGAGAATGTTCGCCGCGCCTTCCGCGCCCAGCACGGCAATTTCTGCCGAGGGCCAGGCGTAGGTTACGTCTGTGCCAAGATATTTGCTAGACATGACCACATACGCGCCGCCGTAAGCCTTGCGCGTGATGATGCAAATTTTTGGCACGGTGGCTTCGGAATAGGCGTAGAGTAATTTTGCGCCGTGTCGAATGATGCCGCCGTGTTCCTGCGCCACGCCCGGCAAAAATCCCGGCGAATCGACAAACGTCACCAGCGGAATGTTAAAGCAGTCGCACATTCGCACAAAGCGCGTCATTTTATCCGCCGCGTCAATGTCTATCACACCCGCCATAATGGACGGCTCTTGCGAGACAATGCCCACGCTGTGACCGCCAATGCGCGCCAGCCCCACAATGGCGTTGCGCGCCCATTGCGGTTGAATTTCCAAAAAAGAATTTTGGTCAATAATCTTTTCAATAATTTGATGCATGACATACGGCTCCGCCGCGTCCAGCGGAATCATGTGATTGAGCGTCTCATCCATAAACGTGGGGTCGCTGGATGGCGTGATATAGGGCGGGTTTTCCACGTTGTTGGAGGGCAGGTAGGCGAGGAAGCGCCGCGCCATATCTAGCGCGGCTTTTTCGCTGGGAACGCTCAAATGCGCCACGCCGCTGACGCTGTTATGCACATCCGAGCCGCCCAAAGATTCCGCGTCAATAGATTCGCCGGTGACGGCTTTGATAACGTCTGGTCCCGTTAAAAACATGAAGGATTGTTTTTCCACCATAATGACAAGGTCTTGCAGGGCGGGGGAGTACGCCGCGCCTCCGGCGCAGGGTCCTAGCATGACGCTAATTTGCGGCACAACGCCGGAATATTGCGCGTTGCGCCGAAAAATTTCGGCGTAGCCGCCCATAGAGCGCACACCTTCTTGAATGCGCGCCCCGCCCGAATCGATTAATGAAATGAAAGGCGCGCCATTGCGGACGGCTAAATCCATGACGCGGCAAATTTTGTGCGCCTGCATTTCGCTCAACGTGCCGCCATAAATGGTGAAGTCTTGCGAGTAGAGATAGACCGTGCGCCCATTAATTTGCCCGTAGCCTGTCACTACGCCATCCCCATAAAACGATTCTTTGAGCAGCCCCATTTCATCGCCTTGATGCGTGATGAACGGCTCAATCTCGTTAAATGTGTCTGGGTCTAGCAGCGCGGTAATGCGCTCGCGCGCGGTCATTTTGCCTTTGGCTTTTTGTTTGGCAATGCGTTCCGCGCCGCCGCCTTCTTTTGCTTTTGCGCGTTCTTTTCTTAATGCTAGGATGCGAGGGTCTTCGTTTGTCATGGTTATTCCTTTTGGGTGATAAATTTCACAATCAAAGTATAGCGCCAACCCATTCATTTTCCAGTGACGAATGGCATATCATCTTTATAGAAGATGGGCGCTAAAATAGCCCCATTGACGCGAAATTTTTCAGGAGGTTAATATGCCCCACGAACTTGAATGTATAGTCACCGCAAATTTATTACTGGGCGTGGCGCAGCGCCTATTTTCTTACGATAAAGCCCCGCTGGCGCTGGCGTTGGTTCATGTAGTCTTGGAGCAGCACCCCGAAAATCAAGAGGCGCGCCGCGTGTACCAAATGTTCACCGGCAAGACCCCGTCCGCTTACCCGATGGAAAAACACAACCGCATGATATACGACTTTAATACATCCGAATTTGTCATCTACGATTCCATCAGCGGCGCGCGCGCCTCGTTTTCAAAATTTGAAGACGCCGAAGAATACCTGAAAGGATTTAGCGCTCAATGACTCCTAAAAACTCATTCCAAACCCGCGCCGTCCACGCCGGGGAACGCGCCGCGCCTGCCGACTTTACGCCCGTTGCCACGCCCATCTGGACGACAGTCGGATACACCTACGAAAGCATGGACGACCTAGACGCAGTCTTTGACGGCGCAAAACGCGGGCAAGTTTACCTGCGTTACTCCAACCCCACCGTAGAAGCCTTTGAAGCCGCAGTCGCCAATTTAGAATCCGCCGAAGCGGCGCAAGCCTATTCCTCCGGCATGGCGGCTGTTCACGCCGCGTTGCTGGCGGCAGGAGTCAAAGCGGGCGGCGCAGTAGTCGCCGCGCTGGATGTATACGGCGCGACCTTCTCCCTCCTGCATTCGCTCTTCAAAGAGATGAATGTCGCCATTCAGATGGTGGACGCGACTCGCCTGGAAGAAGTAGAATCCGCGCTTCGCGCTACGGGCGCGGCTGTGGTGTACGTGGAATCAATTTCCAACCCGCTGCTTAAAGTCGCGGACATTACCGCGCTGGCGCAGATGGCGCGCCGCCATTCTGCGGCTCTGCTAGTGGATAACACCTTCGCCTCGCCGTACCTGCTCAACCCGTTGGAACTGGGCGCGGAGATGTCCATCCATAGCGCCACCAAATATATTGCCGGGCATGGCGATACTTTGGCGGGCGTTATTGCAACCTCCGCCGTTCATAAGAAAAAATTATTTGAATTAAATAAACTGGTTGGCAGCGTACTAGGACCCTTTGAAGCATGGCTGGCGCTGCGCGGCATTAAGACTCTGCCGCTGCGAATGAAACAGCAATGCCAAAACGCGCAAAAAGTCGCCGAGTGGCTGAACGCGCATCCGCGCGTGGCGCGGGTGAATTACCCGGGCTTGGCGCAGCATCCGCAGCATGAAATTGCAAAAAATCAATTTGACGGCAAGGGCTACGGCGGCATGGTCTCCTTTGAAATTAAAGACGCGGATAAACCCAAAGCGTACCGTTTTATGGAAGCGCTGAAAATTTGTCAGCCCGCCACCACGCTGGGCGATGTGTACACTTTGGCTCTACATCCTGCTACGTCCTCCCACCGCAGCCTTACGGCGGAGCAGCGCAAACAAGTTGGCATATCTGACGGTCTTGTGCGCCTCTCGCTGGGCATTGAAGCGCCCGAAGACATTCTGGCAGATTTAGACTCCGCGCTAAAAGCCATCTCCTAATAAAATCAAAAATCCCTCTCCGCGAGGGATTTTTTTTAGCCCTTCCCCTTGACTCTCCTGTGAGGGAGTAGTAAACTGCCTCTACCTACCGTTCGGTAGGTAGAGGAGACGTATGACCCGCGAAGATATTCTCGACGCCGCCGCGCAAGTGTTTCGTCAAAAAGGCTTTCATGGCGCGTCCATGTCCGACATTGCCGAAACGCTGGACGTGCAAAAAGCCAGCCTCTATCATCACGTTGAATCCAAGCAAGAGATTCTGCTCGCCCTGTTGGAGCGCGCCCTTGCAATGCTGACGGCGCACATCTCCGCCATTGCGGAGCGCGAACTCCCCGCCGACCAAAAATTGCGCCAGATGATTCGCGCCTACCTCTCCGCTCTGGCGGAAAACGCCGACTTAACCGCCGTGCTGCTGTTTGAACATCGCTCGCTCGATAAAAAATCCCATGCCCGCCACGTCCCTCAACGCGATAAGTTTGAAGGATTGTGGCGCAATGTTTTTAACGAAGGCGAGCGCGCGTGCATCTTTCACTTCAAAGACGCGGGCTTGGTTGTGCGCGCATTAATGGGCGCAATGAATTGGACGCTGACTTGGTATCACCCGGATGGAGAAAAAACCATTGAACAAATTGCCGATGACTACGCCGATTTTGTATTGAATGGATTAATCAAAAACTAGCCGACCAGCCGACTAGCAGACCAGCAGACTAGCAGACCAGCCGACTAAAAGACTAAACAAGGAGAAACCATGTATTCATTTGAACCAAACGAAGAGCAGCAAATGTTAGTGGATGCAATTGGAAAATACGCCGCTAACAACTTGCGCGCCGCCGCGCACGAAGCGGAGGAAACTCACGCCATGCCGCGCCCTCTCATTGAAAAAGGCTGGGAGCTCGGCTTCCTGCAAGCTTCCACGCCTGAGGCATACGGCGGCTTCGGCGAACGTTCCGCCGTCACGGGCGCGCTGGCAATGGAAGAGCTCGCCTTTGGCGATTTAGCGGGCGCGTTAGCGGTGATGACTCCCGCCCTCTTCGCCACGCCCATTCTACTGGCGGGCAGCGAAGCGCAGAAAAAAGAATATCTGCCGAAGATTGTGGAGGGCAATTGGTCGCCCTTCACCGCCGCCTTCATCGAATACAAATTTGACTTTGACCCCAACGCCATGACTACCTCCGCTAAACGCGAAGGCGGCGAATATGTGTTGAATGGCGAAAAGGCTTTCGTCCCCTTTGCAAAGGACGCCGAAGCGCTGATTGTATACGCCAACCTTGATGGCGTGACGCAGGGCTTTATCGTCCCGAAAGGCGCGGCGGGTTTAACCGTCTCCGAAGAGCGCGAAAAATTGATGGGGCTGAACGCCCTGCCGATGTACCGCGTTAAATTGGATGGAGTCAAAATCCCCGCCGCGAATCGACTCGGCGGCGAAGAGGGTCACGACTTCGAGATGATTCTCGCCTCAATGCGAATCGCATCAGCATCCGCCGCCTTAGGCTTGGCAAAAGCCTCCTTTGAATATTCCAAAAATTACGCCAAAGAGCGCGATGTTTTCGGCGTGAAGGTCGCGCAGAAGCAAGCCATCGCCTTTATGCTGGCGGAGATGATTACTGAAATCGAATCCATGCGCTTGCTGACTTGGGAAGCGGCGTGGAAGATGGACAACGCCAAAGAAGACGCGGCGCAAGCTGCCTACCTCGCCTTTACGGGCGCGGCGGATATGGCAATGATGGTCACAGACCGCGGCGTGCAAATTCTTGGCGGACATGGCTACATCCGCGAACATCCCGTTGAGTTGTACATGCGGAACGGGCGCGGCTTCCCCATGCTGTTGGGGTTGGCGATTGTATAACGTTCAAACGTTATAACGTTACAACGTTTTAACAAAGGAGAAACCATGACTATCGAATTTGAAACCCCAAAACCCATCGTTGGAATGAACACGATGTTAGAAACAGTGGCTGTGAACATGATGCGCTCTGTCTCGCGCGAGTTTGACGAGAACGAACACGCCATTCCCTTTGACTATATCGAATTTATGCACACCGCCATGCGCTCGATGGGCGGCGCGGGCGGGCTTGCGCCAGCGGAAGAAAAACCCGCCAAAGAAGGCGCGGAAAAACGCCCTTCCATTGGCTACCAAAAACTCGCCGCGCAAATTGAAATGTTAGCGTGGGGCGACGTGGGCTTTTATCTCATTACCCCCGGCGGCGGACTCGGCGCAGCGGCGGTGCAAGCAGCCGCCACGCCCGAACAGCGCGCCAAATTCCTCTCGCGCTTTGCGGATGACAAGCCGACCTTTGCCGCCATGTGCATGACCGAACCCGGCGCGGGGTCGGATACTTCCGCCATTCGCGCGCGCGCCGTTCTCGATGAAAAGACCAACGAATGGGTCATCAACGGCGAGAAGATTTTCGTCACCGCGGGCGATAAATCCTTCAACAGCTATGAAAAACTCGGCAAGGGATTCATCGTGGTATGGGCAAGTATTGACCCGTCTGCGGGACGCGCAGGAATGCGCGCCTTTGTAGTGGAGGCAGGTACGCCCGGCGTAAAGGTCACAAAGTTGGAACACAAACTCGGCATCCGCGCCAGCGATACCGCCGCCATTGCGCTGGTGGATGCGCGCGTTCCATTTGAAAATATTCTCGGCAAGCCGACTGTGGAAAAGACCACAACGGGTTTCAAGGGCGCAATGGCAACCTTTGACGCAACCCGTCCGCTGGTGGCTGCCTCTGGCATTGGCGTTGCTCGCGCCGCGCTGGAATTCCTCAAAGAGAAGTTAAAAGAGAGCGGCGTAGAAATTCGCTACGGGCTGCCGCGCAACAAACTCACCTCCGTTGAAAAAGACGTGATAGACATGGAGATTCAACTGCGCTCCGCTTGGCTGCTGGTGCTAAAAGCTGTTTGGATGGCGGATAACAAAAAAGCCAACGCGCTAGAATCTTCCATGAGCAAAGTCCGCGCGGGAGATGTCGTCACCAAGATTACGCAAAAAGCGGTGGAGATTATGGGACCGCTGGGATACAGCCGCGAGTTCCTGCTGGAAAAATGGTTCCGCGATGCGAAGATTACCGACATCTACGAAGGCACGGGACAAATCAACCGCATGGTCGTGGCGCGGCAGGTGTTGGGGTATAGCGGCGCGGAGTTGAGATAAAAAACGCTCCAACGTTTTAACGTTCTAACGTTTGAACGTTAAAACGTTGAAAGCCACAAGGAGAACACATGAACTATCACATCCACAAAGCAGTCGTCATTGGCTCTGGAACAATGGGCGCGGCGATTGCGGCGCATCTGGCAAACATCGGCGTACCCGTTACCCTGCTGGACATCGTGGCAAAGGACGCGCCCGATAAAAATAAAATCGTCAAAGAAGGCTGGGATAGATGCTTAAAAGCAAAGCCCGCCAACTTGATGTCGAATGAACTCAAAACGCTGGTCACGCTGGGAAATTTGGAAGATGATTTTGGCGCAGTCACCGAAGCGGATTGGGTCTGCGAAGCGATTGTTGAAAACCTCAAAATCAAGCAAGAACTCATGGCGCGTATTGACGCAGTCCGCAAGCCGACTGCGATTGTCTCCACCAACACTTCCGGCATTCCCGTCAAAGCCATTGCGGAAGGGCGTAGCAAAAGCTTCCGCCAGCACTTTCTCGGCGCTCACTTTTTCAACCCGCCGCGCTATTTGAAATTGCTGGAACTCATCCCCACTGCGGAAACCGCCAAAGACGTGACCGAATTCCTTATTGAGTTTGGCGAGCGCAAATTGGGCAAAGGCGTGGTCTTGTGCAAAGATACGCCCAACTTCATCGGCAACCGCATCGCTTTTGGCACGGGCGCTTTCGCGCTGGATTTCATCCTCAACAATGGTTACACCGTAGATGAGGTGGACGCGCTCACGGGTCCGCTGATGGGTCGCCCCAAGACCGCCACCTTCCGCCTGATTGATTTGGTCGGCGTGGATGTGTGGGACCACGTTGGCAAAAATCTTGCGCCGCTCATTCCGCATGACAAGCTTGGGCAAAAATATCTCGCCGCCGAAAAGCCGCGCAAGTTGATGGACGCGCTGCTTGAAAAGAAATGGCTCGGCAACAAGACCAAAGTCGGCTTCTACAAGGAAGTCCGCAACGCGGAAGGCAAGAAGGAATTTTATTCGCTCGACCTCAACACGTTGGAGCATGTTCCCGCTGGCAAGCCGCGCTTTGACTCGATGAAAACCGCCAAAGACGCGGAGACTCTCAAAGAAAAACTGCAAGCCTTCCTCGCGGCAGATGATAAGGCTGCGGAGTTGGTTAAGGCTTTGACCTACCAGAGTTTTCAATACGCTTCCTCCATCATCCCCGAAGTGGCGGACACCGCCAAGCCCATTGATGACGCCATGCGCTGGGGCTTCATGCACGAAGTCGGTCCCTTTGAAATTTGGGACATGCTCGGCGTGGCGGAAACGGTCAAGGCGATGAAGAAGGCTGGCTACCCCGCCGCCAAGTGGGTGGAAGAAATGTTAAAGAACGGCGCGGAGTCCTTCTATCAATACAAAAACGGCAACAAGGTCGGCGCGTATGATGTCAGCAAGAAAAAATATGTCAAGTTCAAAACCGCCGAAGGCTTTGTCTTCTTAAAAGATTTTCGCGGCACAAAGAAGCAAGTCAGCATGAACGCGGGCGCGACTCTCTTCGACATCGGCGATGGCGTCGGGCTGGTGGAATTCCATACCAAGATGAACGCGCTGGATGAAGACATTTTCGCCATCACCAGCGAAGCGCTCGATAAACTGGAAACGCACTTTGACGGTCTGGTCATTGGCAACGAAGGTGAGCATTTCAGCGCGGGCGCGAATCTCTTCATGGTCGTGGTCGCTTCGCAGCAAGGTATGTGGGAGCAGTTGGACGCTTCCATTCGCAACTTGCAAAATATGAATATGCGGATGCGCTACTCGCCCAAACCCGTAGTGGTTGCTCCCGCAGGGTTGGCATTGGGCGGCGGATGTGAAGTGACCATGCACGCCTCGCGCGTGGTCGCCGCGGCGGAGACGTACATCGGGCTGGTCGAGCTTGGCGCGGGAGTCATCCCCGCGGGCGCTGGCACAAAAGAATATATGCGCCGCATCATCAACCCCGCCATGCGCGTTGAAGGCGCGGAAGTCTTCCCCTTCCTGCAAAAAGCCTTCCTGCAAATTGGGCAGGCAAAGGTCGCCACGTCTGCGGAAGAAGCGCGCGGCATGGGCATTCTCAACCCGCAGGATAGAATCGTGACCAACCGCGAACATCTGCTGACCGAAGCCAAGCGCGAAGTGTTAAGCCTAAACGCGGCTGGCTACCGCCCGCCCACGCCCGAACTTATCTACGCCGCTGGGCGCGATATGTTCGGCGCAATGAAAATTGGCGCGTGGGCTTTCCAGCAGGGCAACTACATCACCGAATATGACGCGCACATCGCTACCAAGCTGGCGCACATCATTGCGGGCGGAGACCTCACCAAGCCGACATGGGTCAGCGAGCAGTACATCCTCGACCTTGAGCGTGAAGCGTTCTTATCCCTCTGCGGCGAAGAAAAGACTCAAGCGCGGATGTGGAGTTTGTTGCAGACGGGAAAACCGTTGCGAAATTAAAAGACTAGTACACGGATTTGGCGGATTACGCGGAATTGCACGGATTTTCTTTGACTTGGTTTGAATGATGGAGTAAAAGATATGCACCAGTTTGGCGCAGGACAAAAGCCCATATTTCAAGGCAAGCACTCGGAATTGAGCGATAAAATTATAAAAGTTTTCTACGAAGTCTATAACGAACTTGGTTATGGATTTAGCGAGAAAGTGTATCAAAAGGCTTTTGGGATTGCCCTTCGACAGATTGGAATGGAAGTGGATGAGCAAGCGCCAATCAAGGTTTATTTTCGTGGACAAATGGTTGGAGAGTATTTTGCAGATATGATTATCAACAAGGTTATTCTGCTTGAATTGAAAGCGGTTGAGCATATTGTTGATGAGCATGGCGCGCAATTGCTCAGTTACTTAAAATCCACTGATGTCGAAGTTGGATATATCATGAATTTTGGTAAATCTGCCGAGTTCAAACGCAAAGTTCTGGATAATGACCGGAAAGGGTCTTTATCGTGGACAAAAAAATAAAGAAGAATCCGTTCTTTTCCGTGAAATCAGTGTGTTCCGTGTACAAAAGGAGAACATAATGAAAGAAGCTGTCATTGTAAGCGCAGTAAGAACCCCCATTGGCAAGGCAAAACGCGGCGGGCTGGCAACGGTTCGCCCCGATGAAATGGGCGCGGCAGTTATTCAAGAATTGTTGAAGCGCGCGCCAAATTTAGACCCGAATGAAATTGAAGACGTTGTAATTGGATGCGCTTTCCCTGAAGGCGAGCAAGGCATGAACTTTGCCCGCGCCATCGCCATTCGCGCCGGTCTGCCTAACAGCGTTCCCGCCGAGACCATTAACCGCTATTGCTCCTCCGGCGTGCAATCCATCGCTCATGTGGCGTATGCAATTAAATCCGGTCAGATGGAAATTGGCATTGCGGGCGGCGCGGAGTCGATGTCCATTGTGCCGATGATGGGCTATAAATTTTCGCCCAACCCGCAATTTGCGTTGGACCTTCCAGAGTATTACACCAACATGGGACTCACCGCCGAAAACGTGGCGGTCAAGTATGGCATTACCCGCGAGCAAATGGATGAGTTTTCATACAAGAGCAACATGAAGGCGGCGAAGGCGGTAGAGACGGGAGTCTTTGACCCCGAATTAATTCCGCTGGATGTGGAAGTCAATGAATATGTGGACGGCAAATTGGTCAATAAAAAATTCACCGTCAAGCGGGATGAAGGTCCGCGCGCCGATACTACAGTCGAAGGACTCGCCAAACTGAAACCCGCCTTCAAAGAAGGCGGCATGGTCACGGCGGGCAACTCCTCGCAAATGTCCGATGGCGCTTCGGCTGTGATAGTGATGTCCGCTGAAAAAGCCGCGCAATTGGGGCTGAAGCCGCTGGCGCGTTTCGTCTCTTTTGCGGTGGGCGGCGTCCCGCCGGAGTTGATGGGCATTGGTCCCGTTGCCGCCATTCCAAAGGCGCTCAAACTTGCTGGGCTTTCCAAAGATGATATTGACCTTTTTGAATTAAACGAAGCCTTCGCCGCGCAATCTCTCGCCGTCATTCAAGAACTCGGCTTGGACGCGGAAAAAATCAACGTCAATGGCGGCGCTATCGCACTCGGACATCCGCTAGGCTGCACCGGCTCCAAACTCACCACCCAGTTAATTTTTGAAATGGCTCGCCGCAAATCCAAATATGGCATGGTCAGCATGTGCATCGGCGGCGGCATGGGCGGCGCGGCGATATTTGAGAATTTGCAATAACATCAATCTCTAATCTCCAATCTCTAATTACCCAGAGATTGGAGATTGGTAATTTACCAAAGTAAAGGAAACCCAAAAATGTCCCTCACAATCGAAACCCTCATGTCCAAAATGCCCGGCGCCTTTGTTTCGGAAAAAGCCCCGGGGTTGAATGCGGTCATTCAGTTCAAATTCACTGGCGCTGAAGCGGGCGACT
>Ga0172371_10001406_pt1 | contig 38099 bp, 35 predicted proteins | sample Lak12m_FD_114543 | JGI IMG/M metagenome (GOLD analysis project Ga0172371, IMG submission 114543) | Freshwater microbial communities from Kabuno Bay, South-Kivu, Congo - kab_022012_12m | ecosystem: Environmental > Aquatic > Freshwater > Lake | place: Democratic Republic of the Congo: South-Kivu... | reverse complement strand
TTCGAAGGCCTGCCAAGCATATGCATAATAACGACTGCAGCCTTGTATTTAGCGACTATTTTCGCCATCCGCTTGTCTCTTAATCCGGAAATATCATTGATTAACTGCGCCCCGGAATCAAGCCCGGCCCGGGCTACCTCTATTTTTGTGGTATCAATAGATATTGGGGCTTTTATATTTTTAGCCAATTTCTTAACTACAGGCAAAACTCTGCGTAACTCTTCATTCACGCTTATGCTTCTTGCCCCAGGGCGGCTGGATTCCCCTCCTAAATCAATAATATCTGCGCCATCTTTAAGCATCCGTTTTGCTTTTTCCAGTGCTAATTCCGGATAATTACCGCTTTTAACACTGTACAATCCGTCTCCGCTAAACGAATCGGGAGTCAAATTAATCGCTCCCATAATCCGGGTTTTAGCGCCAAAGTTCAAAAAATTTTTTCTCAAGGAGAGCGTAAGGCTACTTCTGGTATATCTACTAATGCCGTCTTCCAGCTTATCGGCGAGCCTGTTTAACCCGAACGGCTGGAGCCTTAATTTATGGATAAGCGAGAAAAGCTGGTTTTCCTGGCCGATAATCAAGCAAGGGCTTTTTTTGCTTCTGCCGGTAAGCGCGCCCCTGGCTACTGCAACGTCGCCTCCTAAAGAAAGCATTTCTTGTTTCAAGATATTAGCGGATATATTAGATATTTCGTTTAAGCGGACCAGGAGAGTAGAAGTTTTCGGCAGCATGATTTTGATCCCGTAAGGATCTACGCCGATATCACTCATGACTTTTTTTATTTCGCTAACGTTGTTAGAACTAAAAATGCGCATTAATCTATTATGCCAGGTCGCTTTTTTGTATACCTAAAATCTTCTTCACTTCTTCACCGCTTAAGACTTCTTTTTCCAATAAGGTATCAGAGAGAATCTTGAGCTTGTCCTGGCTATTCCGTAAAAGGTTTAACGCTTTATCATATGCGTCATCTGTAATTTTCTTTACTTCCTCGTCAATAATCCTGGCGGTTTGCTCGCTATAATTGCGTTCTTCCATAATATCCCTGCCTAAGAATACGAGCCCCTCTCTTTTCCCTAAAGTCATATTCCCCAGCTTCTCGGACATCCCGAATTGAGTAACCATGCGCCTGGCCATAGCCGTAGCTACCTCTAAATCATTTTGCGCCCCGGTAGTCACTTCATTCAAGCTAATTTCTTCTGAAGCCCTGCCTCCAAGCATCATAGTAATTTCCGCAAGCAATTCTTTTTTTGTCCAATAATGCCTGTCTTCCAGGGGAGGGGTAAAAGTATACCCTCCGGCAAGCCCGCGAGGAATAATAGAAACCTTTTTTAAAGGGTTTACTTCGGGCAGAAGCAGGGAAAGCAAAGCGTGCCCTGATTCATGCAAAGCAGTAATATGTTTTTCTTTCTTTGAAATAATATGGCTTTTCTTTTCCGGGCCCATTAATACCCTTTCCACGGATTTATCCAAATCCACTTCTTCTACGGATTCTTTATTATTGCGGGCCGCCATAAGCGCTGCTTCATTACAAAGGTTAGCCAGGTCAGCTCCGGAAAACCCGGGAGTTTGGCTGGCCACGGATTTTAAATCAACTGATGCGGCAAGCTTAATCTTACGGGTGTGTACTTTCAATATTTCTTCGCGGCCTTTAATATCCGGAAGATTTACGATAATAGTACGATCAAATCTTCCCGGCCTCAAAAGAGCGGGATCCAATGTATCCGGCCGGTTAGTAGCAGCTATAAGTATCAAGCCTTGCTGAGCGTCAAATCCGTCCATTTCAACCAATAGCTGGTTAAGGGTCTGTTCGCGCTCATCATTGCCGCCGCCAATACCGGAAAAACGCAGGCGGCCAACAGCGTCAATTTCGTCAATAAAAATTATGGCCCCTTTCCCTTCGACCTTTCCTGCTTTACGGCCTTGCTCAAATAAATCCCTGACCCTGCTGGCGCCGACACCGACAAACATCTCCACAAAATCAGAACCGGAAATACTAAAAAAAGGCACACCGGCTTCTCCGGCAACTGCCCGGGCAATCAGTGTTTTACCGCATCCCGGAGGCCCGATTAAAAGTACCCCTTTGGGTATTTTCCCTCCTAACCTCTGAAATTTCTTAGGGTCCTTAAGGAATTCAATTACCTCTTTCAGTTCCTCTTTTGCTTCATCAACTCCCGCTACATCATTAAAGGTAGCTTTCTCATTATCACTTTGAATTTTAGATCTGACCTTTCCAAAGCTCATAATCCTGCTACCCAGTTGTTCACCTCTGGCAGCCATCATCCACCAAAAGAAAATTAATAAAAGTATAGGCCCTAAATTAAAAAGTAAAGAAACCCAAAAAGTCCGGGCCGGTTTAACTTCAAAATTTTTCAGGTTCTGGCGCATAAGGGACAACATCTCAGGGTCATTATCAGGGAGATTGACGAAGAATTTTGAATTATCAGTAAATTCTCCCTGCAGTATAGTCTCAGTTTTGGTTGCCTGTTTAATGCTTTCAGGATTATCTCGCAGGGTGCGGAAAAATTGGCTATACGGGATTTCCTTAGGTATGCCGGATATAGGAATATTGTTAATGCTGTTAACCAGCATAATAAACAGAAAGATTATCAGCAGCCAGCCAAAAGGCGAACGTTTTAATAAGTTGTTCTTATTTAATTTAGGCTTGTTTTGCATAAGTATTTAATTCTCCAGGGTTAGATACAATCAATTAAAAGTTAATGCTATAACGAAGTGATAATAGACTAAATATTATATATTTAAAGAGGCGTAAAAGCAAGTATTTTATGGATTTAGCGCTTGTAAAATCTTAGGGTATTACGGGTTTTTTGTACTGCTATGCCTTTAGGCAAGTCAACGATTGAGCCGTCAGGCCGGTTGTTCAGCAAGTCTTCCAGTTCTTTAATATGCTGAAAACTTATCCTGCGGGTATCTCCTTGAAGGCGTGCTATATATTGCCTGATTTTAATTCTTAAAATTGCCGGGTGCAATCTTAAAAGCTTCGCCAGATTAATCCGCAGGCCCGGATTTTTAAGCGTATTTTTTGCCACCCGGTCAAGAAACTCGTAATCATATGAAATGCTTTCAGCTGAATTAGCCAGGGTCTCCAAAATATTTTGATTGTACTCTTTCTTAAGCAAAGGAATAAGCCTATGCCTGATTTTATTGCGGAAGAAGATATCCTCCTTATTGGTTGAATCAATGCGCGGCTTTATCTTATTCTTCTTTAAAAAGGATTCAATCTCATTGCGGCTGGTTTCTAAAAGCGGCCGTATGAAAGTTGCCCCTTTAATTTTACGTTTTACGGATATTCCGGATAATCCGTATAGCCCTGTTCCCCTTAGCAGGCGCATAAGCACAGTTTCTGCCTGGTCATCAAGGTTATGGCCCAAGGCAACCTTATCCGCCTTAATTACCCTGGCAGTCCTGATAAAAAAATCCATCCTTTGTTCTCTGCAAAATTCTTCCAGGGAACCGCCTCTTTTTCGAAAATCTGACCCTAAGTTAGCGGCAGTAAAAGGAAGGTTAAATTTTTTTGCCCAATTTTCCACAAAAAGCGCATCTGAATGAGAATCTTTGCGTAAACCATGGTCCATATGCGCAATATGCAAATCCAAGCTCAGCTTATTCTTTAGTTTAAATAAAATCAAGAGCAATGCGAGGGAATCAGGCCCTCCGGAGACCCCAAGGAGGATTTTATCACCTTTCTGAATAAGCCTGTATTTTCTTATTGTTTCTTTTATTTTCTCAAGCATGGGTACATTTTATCACAATTATATAAAATTTATAGCTGGATTTTAAGCCTTTCCGCCGTTATGCGCATATATCTTCATTTAAGTTGACTTTATACCGGTAAAAGTGTAAATTAATAAAATGAGCCCAAAACGAATAGTAACCCACAAGGAAAGAAAGATTGTACTGAGTAATTTTATTTCTCTAACTACCCTGCAAACTATCAGCTACATCCTTCCTTTGGTCGTGCTTCCCTATCTGATCAGGGTGATCGGAATAGAAAAATTCGGCCTGGTTGCTTTTGCTTTCAGCCTCGTTCAGTATTTCATGATTTTAACTGATTACGGGTTCAGTATTTCGGCAACAAAAACAATTTCGCTTATCGGAGAACATAAACAAAAAACAAGCGAAGTATTTTCTTCGGTAATGACGGTTAAGCTTATGTTTGCAGCTGTAAGTTTTCTTATGCTTAGCGTTATTATATATATTGTCCCGAAGTTTAGGGCAGACTGGCTGGTTTATATCCTGAGTTTTGGTTCGGTAATCGGAAGCACGTTGTTTCCTGTCTGGTTTTTCCAGGGGAAAGAAAAGATGAGCTACATTTCTGTAGTTAATGTAGCCGCGGGCTTTATCTATGTAGTCTGCATCTTTCTTTTTATAAAAGGCCCAAAAGATTTTCTGTTCGTACCTGCTTTAAATTCTCTTCTCTCAATAGTCAGCGGAATACTCGGCCTTTATATTGCTTTTAAGAAATTCCGTATTAAATTCATTTTACAAAAATACTTAACTATAAAACAGGAACTCAGGACCGGCTGGGATATCTTTATCTCTACTCTCTCTGTCAATGCTTACACTACAAGCAGGGTTTTCGCTATGGGACTGCTGACCAATAATGTGGTTACCGGGTATTATTCTCTGGCCGAGAAAATAGCTAACTATATCCAGACATTCCCAATGGATTCTTTTACCAGGGCGGTATTTCCCCGGATCAGCAACGTTTTTGCAAAAAACAAACAGAGGGCGGTAGCTATAATGTATAGGATCCAGGATGGCATAACCCTGGGTTTTGTGGTCAGCCTGCCGATCGCCTTTTTTTTAGCCCCCTGGATTATCCAGCTGACATGCGGAGTCGCCTATAAAGAAGTAGTTGTTACCTTAAGGCTCTTGCTTGCTGCGGTATTCTTTGTAGGGGCTAATAATTTCAAAATTCAATTTTTGCTTGTCTGTGGGAAACAGGACTTGTACGCAAAGATTCATATTAGCGCCGCACTTATCGGATTACCGCTTATATTTATATTTATATACCGATTTTCCTATATAGGGGCGGCTTTTGCCACGGTCTTGATTGAGGCGGGTGTATTTATTGCTACTTCCTTAATCCTTGAAAAGCTAGCCAAGCAATTTTCAGGGAAATAATCAGGGATTAACAGGCTTCTTCTTTCTCCATAAATCCCAGGAGGATAAAGATTCCTCCAGTTGAAAACAACAGCTCCGGCTATAACCGTACGATAGCATCTCAAATAACGCGTCTTTTAAATTCCAATTTTCGTACTTCATTTTGTAAGCTGCGCAGATCATCCCTGTCCTATCTTTACCTCCCCAGCAATGCACGAGAACAGGCTGCCTGGCCTTATCCTGCATTATATTAAGGCATTCTTCTATTCTTTCTGTTCCCTGTTTTTGCCCTCCGCTCATCGGTATATTGATAAAATCTATGCCTAATTTTTCAGCTAGCTGCCTTTCCCATTCTACTTTTTCCTTATCATTGCGGAGATTTAAAATCGTTTTTAATCCGCAATAATCTTTCAATAATTGCAGATTGGCTTCTGAAGGCTGGCTTGAGCGCATAATACCTGGTGCGACGATATGGAAATTGAATATTTCTCGGACAAGAGATATCTCTTTGTTTTTAGCGGAATCATCAGCTAAGGAAAAAAGGCAAGGGTTACTGAAAAATAAGATTAGGAAGAGGAGCGTAAATATTTTTTTCATGCAGGATAATGCGTTGACTTAATAAATAGCTGGTGGCGGAGAGTGGCCCTGCTCAGCTTTCGCTTCGCAGGACTGCCTCTCTTGTATCTGGTGGCGGAGAGTGGATTTAAACCACCGACCAAGCGGGTATGAGCCGCGTGCTCTATCAGGCTGAGCTACTCCGCCAAAATCAAATTATCAACTGCCCGATTTCTTTCTATACGCTTCCAGGTAAGAATCGCAATAGATATTCTTGTTTAAAATTAACTCAGCAGTAATTAATGTGTCCATCAACTCTTTATCTTTAGGATCAAGTATAGCAGAATCCAAACCATATGCAACTGCCATAGTCAAAAAAGTTCTGTTAATCAGGCTGCGCAAAAGAGCCCCCTGGGAAACATTGCTTAAACCAAGGATAGTCTTGGGCCCGGGTTCGGAAATAATTTTAAATTCAGATATAGATTCCAGGATATCTTTCATTTGCGGCTGGGCCACGTTAACCGGCAAAAGAATAGGGTCCAGGTATAAGTCTTCAACAGAAAAACCTTGTTCCTGGCAATTTGCCACGATAAACGCCGCCAACTCCAAACGCTGGTCTTTGTTTTGAGGAATACCTTTGGAATTAATAGTAATACCGATTAATTTAGCCTGATATTTACTTGCCATAGGCACGAGTATATCCAATTTATCCTGATCCGCCGTAGTAGAATTAATAATTGTTTTATTCCTGGAGGCTTTTAACCCTTCTTCGATAACCGCAGGCTTACTTGAATCAAGGCAAAGCGGTTTATCAGTTACTTCTTGAATTGTTTCAACCAGCCAGGGCATATCAACTAACGGCTGCCTGGATGCCGGACCGCAATTAACATCTAAAGCATCCGCCCCGCAGGCAACCTGCTCTAAGGCGCATTTTTGCACCTCTTTTTTGTTCCGCTCCTTGATCGCTGAGCCTATATTAGAGTACATTCCATTTATTAACTCGCCGACAACAAACATAATTATCCCCTTTAACTATTTGCCTGCTTTTTAAAAAGAGTGCCTATATATTCGGATACTTTTTGAATTGCTTTCGGATGGCGCAAAACTAAGAGGTCCGCTCCTGATTGTATAAAACTGGTAGCTGTAATTATTTCCCAGGCAATGCCCTGTTCAAGGCTGACTTTGGCTTCTTTGGCCCTCCATGACTCCTGCCCCACAAAACAAATAAACGGGGAAGCTAAGGTTTTATCTCCCGATAAACCGGCAAGCCTGGCCCTCTCCATAATAGAATAGGCATACTCTAATCCATAGCCTAAAGCCCCGATAGTAGGATTTATTACAATCCGCTGGAGGCTTAAACCCATATCGGAGATTAAAATATTCAACTGTTTGGCAATATTAATATCTATCGGACTTTCTGCAATAATATTATGCCCATCAGCCAATACGCTGCCGACCAAAGTTTTATAATTTTCCTGGACAGCGCAACCAATCAGGCAGCGTTCGTTTTTAGCGGCTTCGGAGCAGGCGGGTAAAATCAAGTTATCCTTGGCATCATCCCCGCTGCCTATAATAATTAAAGGGACGCTCACTTTCTTTAAAAGGGCGGAAATAAATTCTCCGGATTCCTTGGGCCCTTTATTTCCAAAATCAGGATGGGCCCCCTGCATCTTTACACAAAGTAATTGCGCTTTGAATTCATTTACGCATTTATCAGCCCAATCAAAAGGGTTGTTTAGCGATTTTCCATACGGCTCAAGCAGCTCTTCAGGCCAATCTTGAGGAGGGATATCCCATATTTCAAAGGCGATCGCAGGAGGATTAGGAATACTTCCTTCTTTAAATAATAAGGGCAAGCTGTTTTGGCCCCCTATTTTCACGGTATTGCCGCGAGAACCTCCTTCTTTCTTTTCTGCGCCAATAACCAGGGCGGAAATTGTACCGGCCCATTTTTCAAGTACTAGTTGAGTTTCCATATTTTTTCTCCCAATATATTAAGCGCCGACAGTATGACTGAGTTATTTTTCAGGTTAAAGATCGGTTCTCCGTTTAAACTTAGCTTTTCGACTAAAGGATCCGGCGGCAGGCAGCCTAAATACTCTAGTCCAGTATCTTTAATCCTGTCCAATTTTACACGGCCCTTAAAGCGGTTTATTAAAATAAACTTTTTTTTGACTTCAAACTTGAGTTGTATAACTAGTTCATTAATTCTTTGGGCCGATTTCAGCCCTACACCGGAAGCATCCGATACGACTACAAGTATATCCGCGGAACGGCTGGTGCGCCGTGACAAATGCTCAAGACCGGCTTCATTGTCAATAATTGTATAGTCGTAGTCCTTAATTAACTTAAGCATAACCGACCGTAAAACATTATTTACATAACAATAACAGCCAGGCCCCTCAGGCTTGCCCATACTCAAAAGGTCAAATCCATCCTCTTCTTGAATTGCTGATTGCACCTGATATTCTATAAAACGCTCCTTAGACATTCCGGAAGGGACTATTCCGGAATTTAGGGATATTTCATCTAGAATGGTTCCGATATTCCTTCCGGGTTTTAAACCCAGGACCTCGCCTAAATTACTGTTTGGATCGGCATCTATAGCTAATAGCGAACCAAGTTTTTTTTCCTTTATGCTCCGGATAATCAAGGAGGCGATAGTAGTCTTGCCTGTACCGCCTTTTCCAGCCATCGCGATAATACAGCTCATCTAAACCTCACGCTGGGAAATTTGGTTAAATCAGTGTGCGGGAAAAACAACGCCTGCCCGTATTCATCCATATAACCCGGGTCAACAGACAGCTCAAAATAGGTAATCTTAGAAGCAAGGATATCGGCCATAATCATAGCCTGATTTGATAAAAGTATCTGGCTTGCTCCTGCTAAAGCGCTGTTGCCGATAAAAATAAATTTTGAACGGGGGAGATCCGGCAGCAGCCCTATGCGGATTGCATTTTCAATATCCAGATAAGTACCAAACCCTCCGGCGATGAATATCTTTGAGATCTCCGTAAATGACAGCCCCATATGCTTGACTAAAATTGCGCTAGCTGAATATATCGCTGCTTTTGAACGTTTTAAATTCTCGATATCCGCTTCAGTGATTACTATATCCGATAAACCGTCGGTTTCTTCTTTGAAACAAACTATAAATTCTTTTCCGGTCTCTGTTTGACGGATACGCTTTCCTTCTATTTTAATTTTACCGCCTTTATCAATTATCCCGGTTTCTAACATTGAACTAAGCAGGTCAATATATCCTGAGCCGCAAATTCCCCGCGGTTTCTTATCTCCGATAGTTGAATAGTTGACCTCAAAATCATTTTTATTAATGTTGATTTTCTGCACCGCTCCGCTGCTGGCGCGCATACCGCTGGTAACCCCGCTTCCCTCAAAGGCCGGGCCGGCGGAAGCAGCACAAGCAACCAGGAAATCTTTATTCCCAAGGACAATTTCACCGTTAGTGCCAATATCAATAAGTATACAAAGCTCTTCTTTTTGGTATATACCGCTTGAGAGCACTCCGGCAGTGGTATCCCCCCCGACATAACTAGAGACTCCCGGAACGCAGGAAAGCAGTCCTCTTGGGTTAATATTTATTCCGGCTTCGGCAGCACGCAACACAGGTAAGAAATTTGCCGTAGGCACATATGGTTCTTTGCGTATTTGCGCAGGATCTACGCTTAAAAGCAAATGAATCATAGTAGTGTTTCCTGAACAAACAATACAATTAACATCGTTTAAATCTATTTTATTTTCCTGGATTAACTCGCGGATTATCTGGTTCATTGAATTACAGACGGCTTCATGCAGTTTTTCCAGCCCGTCACTCTGACCGGCATAAACTATGCGCGTAATTACATCGTTGCCAAAAGTGGCCTGCTGGTTATAAGCTGCTTTTGTCCCCAATATTTTCTTTGAATTTAAATCTACAAGCTGTCCGGAAATTGTAGTCGTCCCGATATCAAAACATAGACCAAAGTTACTGCCTGTCGTATCTCCCGGCTCAACCAAAACAATTTCTACCGTATCATTGCGCTTACCCAATGTGAGGGTAACCTTCCACTCGGAATCACGCAACAACTCTCCCAATTGCCGTATATTAAATAAACCTGTTTGGATTACCGGAAATTTTTCATAACCGCGTAAGGCTCGGTATATCCTCTCTAAATCGCTTATGCTGTCATTAAGCGTCGGTCCGGGTAATTCCAGGTAAATTTTTGTGGCAAAAGGCGAATGTTTAAAAAGGCTGTCTTTAGATTTTAACTCAACCGGCTGGATATCTTCCGCTTTTGAATAAAGTCCCCCTAAGCGCTCCCCAAGCTCCTCCGGAGAAAGCTTATCAAAATTAAGCCGTGAACTCTCAGGAATCTCAACTTCCAGATCCCCATGAATATTTGTAAGGCAGGCAAGGTAAATATTATTTTTTCTCTCCTCCTCAGTAATTATTCCATTTGGCTGTTGGCTGACCTGCCCTTTTTTAAGGATAACCTTGCATCTCCCGCAAACGCCGTCTCCACCGCAAACAGAATTAATATAGACTCCGGCAGAGATCGCCGCAGATAAAATTGTCCTGTCTTTTTCAACAAGTACTGATTTATTATCCGGCAGAAAAGTAATTTTAAATTTTTGCATAGGTCAGCTCAAGTTCTTTAAGAATGCCGGGATCCCCGCGGCTTCTTTGGGGCCAACAATAATTTTAAATCCCGATTGTTCCTCAAGATCGCCGCTTAAGATAGCTACATAGCCCGGAATAATTAAATTCTTATGGTTTATTACGTCCTGAATGCCGCATTTATTTAATGATTTAGCGATAGATTCGGCATTAAATTTTTCCGCTGCCCAGGCAGTAAGCACAGACATCCCTTCCGTATCCACGCTTAAGATGTAGGAAGGGATCTTACTGGCTTCTACTTCACCCAATACAGTATAGTAACTTAGGGAAAAATTAGTAGTAATCAAAACAGGGGATTTCTCAGTGGCTTTGCCTACAGGATAAAGCTTAGGCTCAATTTGCAGGGGTTTTTGCGGGTCAGTATATATATTTTGCCTTAAGGTTAAGATAGACAATACCTCCCAGGATTCAACCCCTTTAATTAAAACAATCCCTGCATATTTAGCTATGCAGGCAGCTGCCTCTATAGCTTCTTCATATGGATCATTTTTATCCACAATAACTAAGCTGGGATATCCTAGGGCGCGGTTTGATTTTTTAAGCGCCTGGCGGCGAAGCTGGGTTAATTCCCATGTCCTATCAGATGCATCTTTTGTCCCGCTATTCAGAATTAAATCCCGCACACCTAAAGAATTGAGTTCTTTAGCCAAATAAGCCAGCTGATTAATATCCTCTCCGGCTACGACCAAAGGCAACTGGAATTCTTTAGCAATAAGCGCCATATCCTTAAAATTATCATTTTTCGCAGAATAAAGCAGGGGTTTGCGTTCCGCAAGAGCGGCCGCAGCTTGTTTTAAAGCTGCGATATCCTCAGAAATTAGCATAATAGGAAGCTGGGTATTGCTTAAAACTAATTTACTGGCCTCAAGAAACCTTTTGGCTCCGGAATTTTGCTTTATAGCAACCAGGTTAATTTCTAATAACTGCCCAACGCGCTCAAATTTTAACTGGTTTATTTTTTCAAGACGCCCTTTAATCTCCTCATCAACAAGGCTATCCTCAATAATAAAACCCAAGGCGCTGGGATTACGGAATTTTTCTTCATGCCGGAACATAACCGTTTCATTTCCGATCTCAACCTTTAGCTCATTGGTTCCTAAGGTTATAAGCTTGATCGCCGGGAGGGCCTGTTCTTCCAGGGTATTCTTAGCCTCAGCGGAAACAAAAGGACATTTTTCAATAGAGAGTGTTTTCTTGGCAAGCTGCATCGCAAAAGCAAGACAGGTAGCAAAACCACACTGCTTACAATTTGTTTTAGGCAATAGCTTATAGATATCTAAACCGGAAAGTGCCATATGTATCTCCTTTTAACGCCGGGCGTTGTTAATTAAACTGGCAAAATAACCCGCCCCGAACCCGTTATCAATATTCACTACCGTAACTCCCGGAGAACAACCATTTAACATTGACAAGAGCGCAGCCAGGCCGGAAAAACTTGACCCATAACCGCAACTGGTAGGGACCGCGATAACCGGCGACTTAGCCAGCCCGCTGACTAAGCTGGCTAAAGCGCCCTCCATTCCAGCCACAACTATGATTACCTTGGCTTTCTTTATTTTACTAATATTACACATTAACCGGTGGACACCGGCAACACCGACATCATAGAGCTTATCAACGCGATTACCCATTACCTCCAATGTTTGCGAAGCCTCTTCGGCTATCGCGATATCACTGGTTCCGGCGGAAACCACCAGGACCCTGCCTTTACAAGATTTCTTGGGCTTGGATAGAAAATACCCGATTTTCGCAAGTGGGTTATATTTTAAAACAGGAATGAATTTTTGTAAAAAAGAAAACGTCTCTTTGTCTAATTTAGTTAAGAGCAGGTCTTCTTTAAGATCAACTACCTTTTTAGCTATCTTCTTTAAATGATCTCTATCTTTGCCCGGAGAATAGATTACTTCGGCAAAACCCTTGCGTTTCTTTCTATCCAGATCAAGTTTGGCAAAACCCAGATCACAGAACCCCTTATTTACTGGCATTTATAAGCCCCGGTAAACAAGAAAGCCAAGAAGAACAATTAAAAACAGGGCAAGGATATAAAAATCGTTGAAATAAAAAAAATCAAGAAAACTATCCCTTAGGCCCCTCTCTTCTTTTATCTGGCATTCCGGATGTTCCTGACGGTGAGTCCGCTTATATTGTTCTACCTGTTCTTTTTTAAACCTTAGGTAAAGCCCGCCTATTTTATAAGCAGGGATTGTACCTTTTTCCGCCAGATCTAAAACATCTTTTTCAAATACACCCAGAATAACCGAGACATCCCTGACCGTTAATAATTTTTCTTCAGCCATCGCCTGTTATTTTCCTATTTTGCCTTCTGCCACCCAGCTATCAATCGCCTTGCGCTCAAACTTCCACTCGTTGCCCTCTTTATTAGCCGGAACCTTTCCTGAATTAGCCCATTCGATTATTGAGTTTAGTTCTACCTCCAGGTATTTTGCCAATTGCTCAGGATTAAGAAAATCATGCAACATTGAACACTGGCCTTCCAAAATAGCTCCCTCAGCTATGTTTAACCTGGCCGGATAAATATGCCCTTCTACAACAGCCTGAGGAAGCAGGGTAAGCCTTTCTTTGGCGGTAATCTTTCCCTTAACCCTCCCGCCGACAATTATGTTATCCCCGACAATGTCAGCATTAATTACAGCGGTAGCGCCTATAGTAAGATTGCCCCGTGTATCGAGGTTGCCGTCAAACTTCCCGTTAATACGCAAATTAACCGGATCCTTAAAGCTTAATGTCCCCTGCATTGCTGCATCAACATCTAAAGTTTTTTCTTCCATTTTCTTTTTAAATGCCATGCGAAGCCTCCTTTTTAGCTATCCTGCCTTGGGTTAACCCGAGGGGAACCGTTTAAAAGGCGATCCTCTATATAGCGCAATAAATGTAATACAAGCAAAACTAAAACCGTGGTATAAATTGCTACTTTAATAAAACCACAGCCTACTGCCAGACCTATTCCCGCGACCACCCATAAGCTGGCGGCAGTAGTCAACCCTCTTACTCCTTCGGGCTCACGGATAATAGTACCTGCTCCTAAAAAACCAATCCCGGTAATCACGCCTGCCGCAATGCGGGCCGGATCCATTGAAACTGTATCTTTATATATATCAAAAACATATAAAGATGTCAACATTATAAGGCAGGAACCTAAAGCGACTAAAATATGCGTGCGCAGCCCGGCATCCCTGCGGTGTACTTGGCGCTCAAGGCCAACCAGCCCGCTTAAAACCAAAGTTAACAATAAACGCATAATCATCTGGAAATCAGAAGCCATTCAACCCTCCTCTTTCAATTATTAAGCTGGGTATTTAAATAAAGGCTATCCCTGGCTCCTTGCTTATAAAGAAAATAAGCCAGCCCGCTGACCATAGCCGCATTATCCATACACAAACCTGTGTCCGGAAAAAAACAATTCACCCCGGCATTTCTTGACAGGGTTATAAATTTCTTACGCAGACAATTATTGGCAGCAACTCCCCCTCCGATTAAAAGCTGTTTTACTTTTTTTTGCTTGCAGGCAAGTAAAGATTTCTTTATTAATACGTTTATCGCACTTTCCTGAAAAGAAGCAGCCAGGCTGGCATCTTTGCGTTTACCCTTAAAATGGTTATTTCTTAAATAATATAAAACAGCGGTTTTTATTCCGCTAAAGCTGAAATCCAGTTCGCCTCTTGTTCCTGAACAAGCGAACCTAATCTTATCCTTATTTCCGCCCCTGGCTAACTTTTCGATCAATGGCCCGCCGGGATAACCCAGGCCCATGATTTTAGCTACCTTATCAAACGCCTCTCCACAGGCATCATCCTGGGTTTGCCCTAAGGCTTGAATATTGGAGAAATCTTTTAGATAAAAAAGGCTTGTGTGTCCTCCGGAAACCACTAAAGCTACGCAAGGAAATTTTATATTCCTGTTACAAAGGATACTGGCATATATATGGCTATAAACGTGGTTAACCCCCAATATCGGTTTCTCCAGGCTTAATGCCAGGGCCTTGGCAAAAGAAACCCCAACCAAAAGCGATCCGGGAAGCCCTGGCCCAGTGGTTACCGCAATTAAATCTATATCCTTTTCTTTAATTTTCGCTGTTTTTATCGCTTCACTGTAAACTCCGCCTATGCTTTCCAATTGCAGGCGCGAAGCTATTTCTGGTATTACCCCGCCGTATTTACTGTGTATTTTTAAACTTGATTCAACCAGATTAGCCAGGATTTTCTTCCCGTCTTTTACTATGCCAACCCCGGTTTCATCGCAAGATGTTTCAATTCCCAGGACAATCATTTAGTTATCTCCGAAACAAAAACGAATTTATACCCGGATTCTGCCAATTGCGGCATCATTTCCCTTAACACTAAGAGCGTATTTCTACGGTCATGCCCTATGCCTATAGCATACCCCTTATTCCTGGCTATTTCTTTTAATTTAATTAGCTGCGCCTTTATATATCCCGGGTCATCAAGATTATCAAGAAATATGTCCCTTTTTGCGAAGCGCGCCTTTATCTTGCCTGCCAATAAGGGACAGACAGATTTAGCGGTTACGAAACTATCGAGAAAATATAATCTGCGTTTTTTCGCTTCAGAAATAATCAAAGCGCTGACTTTTGAATCTTCGGTAACACGCGAACCCATATGGTTAGATATGCCTTTGGCGAATAAAACTGAGGCTAAATCTTTATTCAGAATACTATGTACTTGGGCCGCATCCATAGATGTAGTTATGGTTTCCTTTTCCAAAGAGTATTTTTCCTTAGGCTGCATAGGTAAATGCAGTATTATTTCAAACCCGAGATTTTTTAATTTCCGCGCGATTAGCCCGGAATTTTTCAGACCAGGCAAGACCGCGCAGGTTAAAGGCTGTCTTATCCCCTCGGCTATCGCAAGGTTATTTAAATTATAACCCCAATCATCTATTACGATAGCGATCTTGCCTTTTATAGCGGGAATCGGCTTACGCGCAAGTTTTTTATCTATTGAGGTCAGAATAAGAACAGTAAATACGCATAGGGATAAAAATAAAAAAACGCCAATTAACAGCTTTTTGTTCATTTTTCGGCTTTTTTATAAAGGTCAATTGCTTTTAAAGTATTTACAGCGCGCATTATCTGCGGGTCATTTTTGTAATCAAAGGAATCTACCGGAGTTTTACGTTTTTTACCACTAAATTCAATTTCATCAAAAATACCGGCCTCGTCGTTTAATTCCCCGTCTTCAATTTCGCCGGCATCTTCCTTGCCTGCATCTACCAGGATATCCGGAGTAATTCCTTTACCGTGGATAATTTTTCCCGAGGGAGTAAAATAACGGCTGGTGGTTAAACGCAATGCTGAACCATCCCCCATGGGTATAACCGTCTGCACTGACCCCTTGCCAAAAGATTTGTTGCCGATAATTATGGCCCGTTTATAATCCTGCAGGACCCCGGCAACAATTTCGCTGCCCGAGGCAGAACCCTCGTTAATTAAGACAACTATCGGCAAATCCTGAATCACATTCTTGCTGTCGGAATAAAATTCAAAATTTTGTTCCTCTTTCCTTCCTTTAGTGTAAGCGATCATTTTGTCGCTTGAGACAAATCTTCCGGCAATCTTTACGGCAACATCCAGCAGCCCTCCGGGATTATTGCGCAGATCCAGGATTAAAGAAGACATCCTTTGTTTGGATAAATTACTTAAGGCGTTATTAAACTCCCTCAAGGTGTTTTCGCGGAATTCAGCTAAACGGATATAACCTATGCCATCTTCTAAAATAGAAGCTTGTTTAATATCTTTGATCTTAATGATTGCCCGGATAATTTTAAAATCCAGGAGCTTTTTCTCGGAATCCCTTAATATTGTAAGATTAACTTCCTCACCGGGCTTACCGCGCATTTTCTTAATCGCATCGGTAAGCGTCATTTGACGGGTCAACACGCCATTAATTTTAATAATATGATCATTCGCTTTTATCCCCGCTTTCCAGGCAGGGGTATCTTCAATAGGAGTAATTACTGTTAACAGGCCGTCCTTAATGGTAATCTCTACTCCCAAACCACCGAATTTTCCCTCTGTATCTACTTTTAACTCATTGTAGGTTTCCGGATCCATAAATTGGCTGTGGGGGTCAAGCGATGAAAGCATTCCTTTTAATGCCCCGTAGATCAAATCTTTTGGCTTCGTATCTTCAACATACTCGTTGTGGATAATAGCCATTGTATCGGAAAATAGCTCTACCTGGCGGTAGAGATCGTCATAGTTCTTCTTTTTGTTGGCAGAAAGCGCGCCGCTTACAACAACAAATAAAAGCACGGCAGATAATAAGCCAATAAGTATATTCTTACGCATCAGTCAGCCTCCGCTTAACCAGCTCTCCTACTACTTTAGGGTTAGCTTTACCAGCGCTTTTTTTCATCACCTGGCCTACCAAAAACATAAGCGCGCCTGTTTTGCCTGCTTTAAAACTGTTAACGGACTTTTCATTCTCCTGGATAACCGCAGAGACAATCTGCTCAAGTTCCGCAGTATCGGATATCTGCAGCATATTGTTTTCTTTAATTATCAAGCCGGCTGGCTTTTGGGAATCTATCATTTGAGTCAGGACAAGCTTGGCAGATAGATGTGAAATTGACTGGTTTTCCACAAAATCAATCAGGCTGATTAGCTCATCTTTATCAACATTTAACTCAGATAAGTTCAATTTCCGGCTGTTGGATTCAGACAATAGCGGGCCGATCAGCCAGTTGACCATAATCTTTTTATCAGTTCCGGGATATTTACGGATACATTCTTCCGCAAATTGAGCGTCCTTTTTAGAGCTGGTTAAGATTTTTGCGTCGTATTCGGATAAACCGTAATCCTGCATAAATCTGCGTATCTTTTCCTGCGGCAATTCCGGCAAGTTTGCTTTAATCCTGGAAACCATATCCTGTTCAATTATAAAAACTGTCAGGTCAGGGTCAGGAAAATACCTGTAATCTTTAGCTCCTTCTTTATTGCGCATGCTGACAGTTATTCCCTTATCCGCATCCCAAAGCCGGGTTTCCTGGACCATAGCCTGGCCGGACTCAAGCATTTCAGTCTGGCGCTCCACTTCATAAGTCAGAGCGTCCTTAACTCCTTTAAAGGAATTCATATTTTTTAATTCTGTTTTAACCCCTAATTCCTTAGCGCCTTCAGCTCGTAAAGAGATATTCGCATCGCAGCGCAAAGAACCCTTTTCCATATCGCAATCCGATACATCTAAATATTCAATAATACTCTTTAAGTTAGTCAGGTAATCAAAGGCTTCTTGCGGGCTGAATAAATCCGGCTCGCTTACAATTTCAAGCAAGGGCACGCCCGTACGGTTAAAATCTACCAGACTTGCATTTGATTCATGAATAAGCTTACCCGCGTCTTCTTCTAAATGCATCCGGGTAATCCCTATACGCCTTGTCTTGCCTTCAGAGATTATATCCAGGTAACCGTTTCTTGATAAAGGCAAATCAAACTGGGAAATCTGATAATTCTTTGGCAGGTCCGGGTAAAAATAGTTTTTACGGTCAAACTTGGTATGCTCCTGTATCTGGCAGGAAAAAGCCAGGGCTACCTTAAGCGCAGAATTTAAAGCCTCCTTATTGTAAACCGGAAGCGTACCTGGAAACCCCAGGCAAACCGGGCAAACGCCGGAATTAGGCACTTGCCCGAACTCAATAGCGCAACCGCAAAACGCCTTAGTCCTGGTATTTAATTGTAAGTGTACCTCCAAACCGATAACTGTCTGATATTTCATAATCGTGGTTTAATTTTATGCCACTCTGTGTTTTGCTCAAAGGCATGAGCAAGCCTAAAAAGCATTTCTTCATTAAATGGCTTGGCCATAATCTGCAAACCTACAGGAAGGCCATCCTTGGTAAATCCGCAAGGTATGGAAATAGCCGGGATTCCCGCTAAATTAACCGATATGGTATATATATCCGAAAGGTACATTTTTAAGGGATCTTCCGCCCTTTCACCTATTTTAAAAGCCGGAGTAGGCGAAGTTGGCGCAACAATGAAATCAAATTCTTTAAAAACAGCATCAAAATCGTTTTTTATAAGCGTGCGCACCTTTAAGGCACGCAAATAATAAGCGTCATAGTATCCATGGGATAAAGCAAATGTCCCTAAAATAATCCTGCGCTTAGCTTCTTCTCCGAAACCCTCTGCCCGGGTTTTTTTATACATTTCAATAAGGCTATCTGATTTTGCGCGATAACCGTATTGCACACCGTCAAACCTGGCTAAATTTGAGCTAGCTTCAGCAGTAGCGATAATGTAATAAACCGGAACCGCGTACTGCGTATGAGGAAGAGAAACTTGATTTGAAACCGCCCCCAGGGATTTAAGCTTATTTATTGCCTCTTCAATAATAGATTTAACCTGAGGATCCATGCCTTCAACAAAATATTCTTTAGGGATGCCGATTTTTAAACCTTTAATATCTTTGCCCAGGCTTACGCTGTAATCCGGTACATCCTGGTTTACTGAAGTTGAATCATTCTGGTCATAACCTGAAATAATCCGGGTTAATATCGCCGCATCCTCTACATCTTTGGTAATCGGTCCGATTTGGTCAAGACTGGAAGCAAAGGCAATCAGTCCAAAACGCGAAACGCGGCCATAGGTAGGCTTTAAGCCGACTACGCCGCAAAAAGACGCCGGCTGGCGAATTGAACCTCCTGTATCCGAACCTAATGCCCAGATTGCCTCGTCACTGGCCACAGCAGCAGCTGAGCCTCCTGAAGACCCCCCGGGAACACACTCTAAATTCCAGGGGTTATGGGTCGGCCCAAAATATGAGTTCTCAGTTGATGAACCAAAAGCAAACTCGTCCATATTTGCTTTTAAAGGAAAGATGCTGCACCCGGCGGATTTTAGTTTGCCGATAACTGTTGCATCATACGGGGGGCGGAAATTCTCAAGAATTCTTGAACAACATTCCGTATTCAACCCCTCAGTACAAATATTATCTTTAATAGTTACAGGTAAACCGGCAAACAAACCTCCGGCTTGGACGTTCAAACTAATCTTGGCCGCAGGTTTAAACCTGGCATAAGCCTTGATTTTCGGTTCAAGAGTTTGTATGCGAACGTAAAGGGAATCCAAAATACCCTCAGGGGTAGCTTGACCGTTTTTAAGCTTTTCTAATAACTCATGGGCTGTAAGTTGGTTTAATTCCATAATTATTCAATTATTTTCGGGACACTGGAGAAATTCCCGGATTTACTTGGGGCATTTTCCAGGGCCTTGTCCGGAGTTAAGCAAGTATGCGGATTATCTTCCCGCAAGACATTGCTTATCGGAAGGATATGGCTGGCAGGTTTAACCTGCTCAACATCCAACACGCTTAATTTATCGATAAAACCCAGTATATCATGCAATTGCCGGGATAACTTTTCCAGCTCTTCAGGTTTAAGTTCGATACGCGCTAAATGCGCGACATGTTCAACCGTTTCTTTATCTATTGACATATTTCCCTCGCATTAAATAAATATGTTAACATCCTTTGGTCCAAAAGTCAATGAACACTTGACTTATAGAGCAAAGCGATATAAGTCAATGTGTGAATTGATCCCCGTTACTGCAAACTAATTTGATAAGGGGATACCAGCCCCTTTTAGATTGACAAAGCAAATAAAACCTGTAAAATATTACTAATTAACTTTTTATGATATGAAGAAAAAATCCTCCAAGTTGAAATCAAAGTATTATTTAAACGGCCAGGAAGAGTTTGTTATTGAAAATTATAACTACTCCAAACCGTTTGCAAATTTCTTCCCGGGAATAGCCGGCAAATACGGCATCCCTATGTGGGTATTCTACGTTAACCGCGGCCAATGTATCTCAAGCTTTGGAATCAGGGATAAAGACCAGTCTATATTAGAATTTTTTCCGGCAAATAAGTCCTGGCAGTTCGTCTCTTCGCACGGGTTCCGCACTTTTATTAAAATAAAAACAGCTAAAGAGGCGCTTTATTACGAACCCTTCCACAACGGATACGTGAATCTAAAATACCAGATTACCAACTCTATGCGCATTTGCTCAAGCCAGCTTATTATCGAAGAAGAAAACAAGACCTTAGGAATCAAAACCAGAATAGAATATTTCAACATTCCCAATGATGCTTACGCCGGGCTAAGCCGTATTGTAAGTATTGAAAATACAGGAACCAGGCACAAATCCATCCAGATCATTGACGGACTGCCGCAAATTGTCCCTTTCGGTACGCATAATTTCTTTTTAAAAAAGCTCGGCCGGACTATTGAAGCCTGGATGAACATTGATAATCTGGACAACGATATACCTTTTTACAAGTTGGAAGTTGATCCGACTGATCGGCCGGAAGTAGTGCACATTGACGGAGGTAATTTTTACCTGGGTTTTAATTTTAAAAACAATAAAGCTGAACTTATCCGGCCAATTGTTGACCCAGAAGCTGTTTTTGGCCCGGTTACAGACTTCTCCTATCCCGCGTTATTTTTGGCAAGCTCAAGATTTTCATACCCTCTAAAACAGATGCCCAGGAGCAAGACCCCCTGCGCCCTGCTTTTAATGGACATGGAATTAAAGCCTAGGGAACAAAAAACATTTTATTCAATTATCGGCCAAGCCCGTAACGTGAAAACCTTAAATACTTCGGTGTCAAAGATTACAAAGTTTGGCTATGTGGAAAAGAAAATGGGGGAAAACCTTGAGCTCATCCGGAAATTAAAAGAAGGGGTCTTGACCAATAGCGGCTCCAAAGAATTCAATTTATACGCCGGCCAAACTTACCTGGACAATATTATGCGCGGGGGATACCCTGAAGTATTTAAATCTGGGTTAGTATTCTATCTTTATTCACGTAAGCACGGCGACCTGGAAAGAGACTACAATAAATTCCAGCTTCAGCCTACATATTTATCCCAAGGAAATGGAAACTACAGGGATATAAACCAAAATCGGCGTAATGATTGCTGGTTTAACCCTGAGGTAAAAGATGAAAATGTAGTATTTTTTATGAATTTACTCCAGGCAGACGGATTTAATCCCTTAATAGTTAAACCTGATAGTTTTCTGCTTAAAGAAAGCGCTGATTTAAATAAATTACTGGAAGGTATAGCTGAAAAGGAAAATATTAAAAAGATCGGCTCCTACCTTAAAAACCAGTTTACACCCGGAGAATTAATATTCTTCATTGAAGAAAACAAGATAAAGCTTCAGGCCTCCTATGACAATCTATTAGACATAATCCTCTCCTCTTCCATAAAAACACAGGAAGCTGAACACGGGGAAGGATTTTGGACTGATCACTGGACCTATAACCTGGACCTCATTGACAGCTACCTGGGAATTTATCCTGAAAAGTTTAACGAATTATTCTTTAAGAAAAGGGTTTTTTCTTTTTACGACAACGCTGAATTAGTCAGGCCGCGCAGCGAAATATACGTCCTTTACAATGGTAAGCCGCGGCAATTGCACTGCCTTATGCTTGATAGCGCAAAGAAAGAAATGCTGCGCAAGCGCTCAAATAATCCCCGAGTCTTAAGGATGCAGCACGGCAGCGGTGAAATCTATTATACTACGCTTATTGCCAAACTTTTATGCCTGGCAGCCAACAAGCTGGCATCCCTTGATCCATTCGGCACCGGCATTGAGATGGAAGCTGGAAAACCTAACTGGTTTGATTCGTTAAACGGGCTGCCCGCTCTTTTTGGCTCCTCCACCTGTGAAACCTTTGAACTTAAGCGCCTGCTTAAAACCATTGAATACGCTCTACAAAATTCCGAAGAAAAAGAAATTGAGCTTGCCGAAGAAATTGCCGGTTTTATCAAACAGCTTTTTCTTATCCTTAAGGAAGAAAGTTTTTCCTACTGGGACAAAAGCAATACATTAAAAGAAGATTACCGATATAACAGCCGGATGGGTTTTTCCGGGAATTTAGTATATCTACAAAAACAAGAGTTGCTCTTTTTTGTAAATGCCGCCCTGGAAAAAGTTGAGTCCGGATTAAACAAGGCATTTAATCCAAAAAACAACCTCTATTATTCATATTTTATCAATGAGGTAACTGACTTTGATTTGGTTAAAGACCATTATATTAAACCAAAGAAATTCACCCAAACACCAGCTCCTCTGTTTTTAGAGGGTCAAATGCATGCGCTAAGATTAAGCCGGGATATCAAAAAAGCCGCTGAGATTTATAAAGCAACCAGGAAGAGCGCGCTTTTTGATAAAAAATTAAAAATGTATAAAGTAACGGCTTCACTTAATAGCATGCCGGAAGAAATCGGCAGATGCAGGGTATTTACCCCAGGATGGCTGGAAAATGAATCCATCTGGCTGCATATGGAATATAAATATATTCTGGAAATGCTTAAAACCGGCCTGGCCGAAGAATTCTATGCAGAGTTTAAAAATGTGCTTATACCTTTCCTTAACCCCCAGAGTTACGGCCGGAGTATTTTAGAAAACTCTTCTTTTCTAGCAAGCAGTGTTTTCCCTGATAAGAAACTGCAAGGAAATGGTTTTGTAGCCAGGCTATCCGGATCAACCGCTGAGTTTCTGCAAATCTGGTTAATTATGAATACCGGCATCAACCCGTTCCACCTTGATAAAAACGCCCAACTTAATTTGACCTTTAAGCCATGTTTGCCGGGATGGCTATTTGACCGCAAAGGAAAATACTCTTTTAATTTCTTAAGCTCAATTCCGGTGAATTACTATAACCAGAAAAGGAAAAATACTTTCGGCAAGAATTGCGCAAAAATATCAAGGATAACGCTTTCCGAGGGTAATAACCTGGTAAAGATATCCTCCTCAACTATTCCCTCGCCTTACGCGCAAAGAATCCGCTCGCGTGAAATCAAGAAAATTGATATCTACCTAGAATAAATTCGATAATTTTAAAATATTAAAACTTGCGGCGGTAATAAAGGCGGATGATATGCTGGGTATCCAGGGTAAGCATGCTGCCGCCATAAGGATCCAATGAGGCGATATTACCTATAGAACTGGTATCTCCTACCCCATATTGCATGTTGAATTCGTCATCTTTTGACGGCATATACCTGAATTCACTAAAGAAGTTATGGTGGCCTACGATGTTATCAGTAAGCACGTAATCTGAACCGGAGAGAACGATATCCTTGCACCGGGAATAAACATACTTAAAAGACATGCCTATCTTTTCAGTAGGCATATAAGTAACCTCCATGCCCATATGGTTCATATTATCATTAATCAAAGAGGCGGTTTCGTATTCATTGCGGGTATAATCCAGGTAAATCTCCATATTTTTCATCGGGATAATCCGTAACCCTGTCTTAAAAACATTATAAAATTCATATGGCGCCTGAGGGAAAATACCTTGTCCGTAAAGAAACGGCGCGACATAGCTGTAATAATTCCCGTTTTGATAATATCTGCCGTATAACGATGTATCATCCCTTAAGATATTCTGAGGGAAATTACCATATGCTAATGTATAATCATTTGTGCGCTCATATATACCGTTTAAGCTTAACCAGTCAAAGAAATCATAGTTCAAACCAAAAGACCCTGTCTTAATGGAAGGATCCTCTCCGTCCGGCACAGCGGCATTTGTAAAAAATTCTCCGGTTGTGCCGTCATATATATACGGGTCTATTCCGCCTACGGTTTTAGGCATCTTTTGGTAAATACCTAAAGCCTTAGCAGTTAATTTATCCGTTATCTTTAATGTCGCTTCGTCACGGGCAACATTTTCCACAAATTTACCGTTAACATTATGCACGTTACGCACATCAAAAAGGTTATAAAATCTGTCTTCCAGGAAGGTCTCAATACGAAAACCCAGGGTGCTCCTGCCCGCGTCAATTCCGTCGCCGATACGCGAAGAATTAAGCTCTTCCCAATTAGTACTAACCCCTTCTAATCCTTTAGAATAATAGCTCATCGGTTTACGGAAATGTATATGCCTTGACCAGAAAACATCCTGCCTTGTATTATGAAAATCCGAAAGGGCGGAATCAAAACCTTTGTCCATGCGGCTGGCGTAAAACTTGCTCTTAACCATAAATGTCTCGCTCTTATCCGGAACTATCTCATCATAACCATACCTTAAATCCATAATGCTCTGCTGGGGATAACGCGTAATAAAAGAAAAATAATAGGCATTGCCCCGCGATTCTGTTTCATAAGTTGAATTGGTCATATCATAGTTTGACTTGGAGGTAAGAATTTCAGCCTGGGCTTTTAAGCCCTCAGCAATTTCATAACCTAAATCAACGCCTCCTACAAAATTCTGGCTGTCCAATTTCTGCGGATCAGTTTTGTACCCTAAGCGGGAAGTAAATGTGCCTCCAAGCATAAAATTATCGGCAAAATGATGCTTAAGCCGGCTGGCTGTAATCAAGTTATCCACCACATCGTAGTTCTGCCAAAGGTGTTTAGGAGTAGCCACTGTAGTATCAAAAACAGTAGCCTCCTGCGGCTGGAAATTAAAAGAAAACCCGCGTAAGGCAGTCAGGTATTTACCCGTGCTATCCTTGGATATAAACGAAAGCGAATCATCCCAATAACCTTTTGTAAAGCTTGCCGGAGATGTACCGGAATGGTATTGCCCCGGAGTATACATACGCAGCCATTTACTATCCTTCCACCAAATACCATGATTACTTATGTTTAAAGGGTCATCGGAAGAATAAGCCTGGTCCTGATAAGCCATAGGGAAAGCCCGCAATTTAACTGTATCATTGGTGTAATCCATCCACAACTCGCGTATAGGCTGAAAAGTAGTATTTAATTTTGTGTCAGGGACAGTATAACCGGAAATGTTGGCGGCAATCGTGCTTCCGTCTTTTAATTTTAATTCGGGGATATTAATCGCGGCTCCCGTAGTATTACTGTAAAAAGTATGGTTGAGTACATAACCGGTGTTCCCCCAGGAATACAACTGGATATCTGCAGTATCAGAGCCATCAGTAACTGTCATCTTACTGCTTTTTCCGGTAAAGCTCCAAGGGTCAACAGTAATATTGCTATGAAAATTAAAGCCCTGCTCATTTTCGGTATCTAAATTAACGCTCAATGAATCATATATAGCCGGGTCGTAAGTATTAAACCCGCGGTTAAAAACATCATAAGAATTCATCCGCCAGCTTAAAAACTTTTCGTTCAAATCAAAATTAGCCCGCTTCCAGATAAACTCATCAGGAGTAACTCCAAAGCTCAGCTGCATTTGTCCGCTTATTCTTAACGGGCCGGCTTTTATTCCCCTCTTCTCATCTTCTTTTTTCAACGGGGCATCCGAAGGATCATCAGCAACAACGTGGGCAGGCATCCAGATTGGCTCGGCACTTTTTAAATTATTAAGCGCCTCATCCATAGCTTCATCTTTTGATAAGGCCGGGGTTTTTTCTTCAATGGCAACAGGTAATTCCGGGGGATTGTTCAGCGCATCAGTTTGTGTTAATGCTTCTGAGGGGGTAACTGACAGAGAAGGTTCAACTGCTGCAGATTCAGCTACTGCAGGTTCAACTACAGCAGATTCAGTTGCAGCAGATTTATCCCTATAACTCAATTCACCATTAAATATTTTATTGATATAATCTTTGGCTTGCCGGTTATTAGGGTCAAGCTGAAGCACCTTGTTAAACTCCGAGAGGGCTGCGTCAACTTTACCCTGGATATAGAAAGTCTTGCCTATCTCGCAAAGATAGTCAATTTCCATATTTTGGCTAAAAGCGGGAGTGGTAGATGAAAAAATAAGCGCTAAACAAATTAGCGCTATAGTTTTATATATAAATTTATGTTTCTTCATAATTATAAATATTATATATAAAACCCGCTATATGTCAATAAAAAAACCAGGTAATTTAATACCTGGTTTTTAATTTAGATTTTATTGGAAGTTAACCAATCTGCTCGCTTAATTTCTCAATAGCAGTAAGCTGAATGCTTAATGTATGCACAAAAACAATAAGGAAAAACTTTCCCTTGTTTACAGCGAGTAAACTGCCTTTAATTTTACAGAAAAAATGTTCGCGTTTTTCCCGGGTATTCCTCTGTTTTAAGACATAGAGATACGGCGCAGGCTTCTGTACATCCGCCTTTTCAACCTGTTTTATCATACAGGCAAAATGTCGGCGGACCACACTGTGCACGCCTTCCTTATCGGTTATTTCTGAACTGGCGATAACCCTACGGCTACGGTCGGCTGAGGTCAAATTTTTATAAAGCAGATCTCTCATCTTTGCCCCCTAAAACTAGCTGGATTGCCTTAACCGGCAACCCAGCTTACCCATATTGGCTAGTGGGTTTCTATAGCTAATCTCTTGTACTACTTAATTATGCAACCAAAAAAAGGCCATTTCAATAGGAAATGGCCTAAAAATGAAAGCGCTTGCTTTGTTTATCGACGAGGTTTATTTTCCGGACTTACTAAAATAAAGGCGGGGTTCTTTTCCCTGGAATATCCTTATAAGGTTGGATTTGTGACGGATAACTACAAAAATACAAAGAATAACGCTTACGCTAATCAAAACAAGCGGCTGTTTAAATAACACGGCAGAGACAGGTAGCGCTATTGCCGCAATAATTGAAGCCAGAGAAACTATTCTCCAAACCATAAAGACGACTATCCAGGTTAATATTAATATACCTATTATCATACCTAATCCTGGTAATGTGAGCGCAAGCCCAAGCAGCACTCCAAAGCTGGTAGCTATGCCCTTACCTCCTTTAAAGTTGAGAAAGATAGTCCAGTTATGCCCACAAATACAACATAACCCTATGATAATACGTAAGTTTTGAACCTGCCATAAAATTGGCTTATTCCCGAAATAATTACCTAGAATAACAACTGCTATAAAACCTTTTAATATATCTAATAACAAAACTGTAATCCCCATCCCCTTCCCTAAAGTGCGCATAGCATTAGTCGCCCCGATATTACCAGAGCCAACCTTACGAATATCAATGCCTTTCGCTTTTCCAAAAAGATAGGCAGTAGGAATTGAGCCTAACAAATAACTAGCTATTAATGCGGCGATTATCCAAAGCATATAGAATTTGAAATCCTCTTTTTACATAATCAAACCCTGAGACAACAGTAAATATTACCGCTATCCACCAAACAAAAGATGCAATTTTATATTGCAATAATACACATAAGACTGAAAGCATTTGGAATGTAGTGGTGAGTTTTCCCCATTTTGTAGGATGAACGTCTAAAGACTGCTTAACCATATATATAACTACTGCTCCTATTATAATAATCACATCCCTTGATATCACAATAAAACTTACCCATAAGGGGAATTTTAACGCCATCTTGCTTATGGGGGAAAGAAAAATAAAGGCGCTCATCAGCAAAAGCTTGTCTCCTAAAGGGTCAAGAATTAATCCGGCCTTTGATTGCAGTTTAGCCTTCCTGGCAATAAAGCCATCCAGGCCATCGGAAATGGCGCCTAAAATAAATATAATTAAAGCCAGTATCCTTAAGAACTGCCTTTCCGGAGTGTAATAAACAAGGCAGGCAATAAAAAAGGGGACGCTTAAAATACGGAAAGTTGAAATCTTATTTGCTATATTCATCCCGCACCTTCTTTCATATTCAGTTTATCAAGCCGCGCGCCTTTAAGCAAGGCGGGAAATTTACTTGATTGCCCTTATACGATGAATCGGCCAATAAATAATCAAAGCCTTACCGAGCAAATTTTCTTTTGGCACAAATCCCCAATACCGGCTGTCTTTAGAAGAAAGGGAATTATCCCCTAAGACAAAATAGCAATTCTGCGGGACCACTATCTTCTGGCCCTCGGCAGCAAAATCCCCCCGGTTATAATAATAAATTTGCTTAAAAATAGCGTCACTTGCCGGTTGATCATTAATATAAATTGTGCCGCTCTTAATCTCCACAGTCTCTCCGGGAAGGGCAACCAGCCTCTTAATAAAATCCTTTTTTTTGTCTTCCGGATAAACAAAAACCACTACGTCCCCTCTTTTTGGCTCACGTAATGCCGGAAGATAGAAGCTGGTCCAGGGAACCTTAGCCCCATAGATAAACTTATTTACCAATACCAGATCACCCTCCTGCAGAGTCATCCGCATTGATCCGGTGGGTATTTTAAAAGCCTGGATAACAAATGTCCGGATAACCATAGCTAAAAAAAATGCTATAATAATAGATTCAATCCAGTCACGCAATACAGATTTCTTCTTTAAACTCATATCTTCAATACCTCCAGAAATGCTTCTTGGGGAATTTCAACTTTGCCAAATTGCTTAAGTCTCTTCTTCCCCTTTTTCTGAATATCCCAGAGCTTGCGTTTACGGGTAATATCCCCTCCGGAACACTTGCTCGTAGCGTGTTTTCCGACCGGCCTTACTTTTTCAGAGGCTAAAATCTGGCTGCCTATAGCTGCCTGGATTGCCACTTCAAAGAGTTGGCGAGGAATTAACTCTTTTAATTTACCCACTAAAAGATGGGCGCGCGAAGTAGCCTTTTCCTTAAACATCAAGGAAGAAAAAGCATCGCAAACCTGCCCATTTAACAGAATATCCAGTTTTACTAATTTTGTAGGCAGATACTCCTTAAACTCATAATCCATTGAGCCATAGCCGCGCGTAATTGACTTAACCCGGTCATAGAAATCGACAATTATTTCAGACAAAGGAATTTGAAAAATCACCTTCACTCTGTCTTCGCTCAAATATTCATTTGAGACAAAGACACCCCTGCGGGATTTGGTAAAATCACAAACCGCCTCTATAGATTCTACCGGCACAATCATTAAAAGGCTGGCATACGGCTCCTGGGCCTCCGCGATATCTTGAGAAGCCGAAAGCTTAGCCGGAGTATCTACTTCAATAAGCTGGCCATCTTTGGTTTTTATACGATAAACCACATTTGGAACAGTAAGAATAAGATTTAAATTATATTCGCGTTCAAGCCGTTCTTGGATAATCTCCATATGCAAAAGCCCTAAAAAACCACAACGAAAACCGGTGCCAAATGACTGGGAATTCTCCGGCTCAAAAACAAATGAGGCATCTGAGAGCTTCAGTTTATCCATAGCGTCGCGTAATTCCGGGAAATCAGCCGGGTTAACCGGATAAATACCGCAAAAAACCAGAGGCTTGACCTTACGGTAACCCGGTAAAGCTTCAGTGCACGGATTCTTAGGGTCGGTAATCGTATCGCCGATAATAACTTCTCTGGGATCTCGCATATTAGCGGTAAAATAACCGACTTCACCACAACTTAAGGAATCCACCGCAGAATACTTTAAATCTTTAAAAACCCCCAGCTCTTCAATTTTATAGACTTTGCCGGCATGAAACATCTTCAGGCTTGTTTTAGGGGTAATCTGGCCGTCTATAACTTTAACAAAAACCACTACTCCTTTAAAAGAATCAAAACGGCAATCAAAAATTAAAGCCTTGAGCGCTCCGTCAATCTGTCCTGCGGGCGCGGGGATAGTTTCAATTATTCTGTCCAGGATTTCAATAACCCCCCGGCCTTCTTTTGCCGAAGCCAGGATTATTTCGTCCTCTTTAAAACCCAAGACAGTTTCCACCTGCGTTTTAACCCGGGCAACATCAGCGGAAATTAAATCAACCTTATTAATAACCGGAATAACATGGAGATTATTTTCTAACGCCAGGTAATAATTACCTACGGTTTGCGCCTCTATTCCCTGGCCGGCATCTACAACAAGTATTGCACCCTCACAGGCAGCCAAGGACTTAGAGACCTCATAAGTAAAATCCACATGGCCGGGAGTATCAATCAGGTTCAAAATATATTCTTTATTAAATTTCTTGGAAAAATAATTCAACCTGACCATAGAAGCTTTAATCGTAATACCCCGCTCTTTCTCCAGTTCCATATCATCAAGAAGTTGATCCCCCTTATGGCGGGCATCCACAGCCCCGGTCAACTCCAATATACGGTCAGCCAGGGTTGATTTACCATGGTCAATATGCGCAATGATAGAAAAATTCCTTAATAATGACTTGTCCATTTATTTACACAGCTCCAGCATCTTTTCTACAACTCCTTCTATAGAAAGCTTTGTTGTATCAATATAAATCGCATCCTCTGCCTTACGCAAAGGAGAAACTTCGCGCGTAGAATCAATCTTGTCGCGATTAGAAAGATCCTTGGCCACATCAGATTCTGCGACATTCTGATTTAAACCTTTTAATTCTTTAAAACGCCTGTTCACCCGGACTTCCGATGAGGCATCAATAAAGAATTTCTTTTGAGCACGGGGAAAAACCACCGTTCCAATATCCCTGCCTTCTAAAACACAATCGCCCTTCTCGCCAAGCTCCCTCTGCATCTTAACCAATACCTGCCTTACACCCTTGATCTTAGAAACATCGGAAACATATTCGGTAATTCGGGGCTTGCGTATCTCCAAAGAAACATCTCTACCGTCAAGAATAACACTTAATGATCCATCAGGATTACTGCGTAAATCTATCCTAGTTTCTAAAGCCAGGCGGTTAATTTTATCCTCATCCCTGATATCAACATTATTATCAAGGGCCTTTAAAGTCAGCGCCCTGTACATTGCGCCGGTGTCTATATAAAGAAAACCCAGCCTTTTGGCTAAGATTTTGGCTACGGTACTTTTTCCAGCCCCCGCAGGGCCATCAATTGCAACAATCATCCCAATTTCTCTCTTTTTTTATTCGCGGCTGAAAGAATCTTCATTAATAACTTTTTGTTTTTTCTTTCCAGGGCAAGCTTTAGAACGGAAAGCCTTGTTTGGAAGGCCAAGAGGCATGTTAAAATATTTCTACGGTTACTTAAGAATACCTCGCTCCAAAGGTTGGCATCTGAAGCGGAAATACGGGTAGTATCTTTTAATCCCCCGGAACTTAAACTTAAGAATTTATCGGGGACAGATCCAATCAAAGAAAAAGCAACAGCATGCGGCAGATGGCTGGTAAAAGCCAGGATACGGTCATGCTTTTCCGGTGAAAGAATAATTATCTTACTGCCCAATTTCCGCCAAAGCAGGCTAACCTTGCTCAAAACCTTTTTATCAGTTTTAACCGTAGGAGTAATAATGCAGATGGAATTATTAAAAATACCCGCAGCAAGATTAGCAACTCCCCTTTTTTCTGAACCTGATAATGGATGACATCCGACAAAATTAGGAATGACCCGGTTAATCTTAGAAACTATCTGCTGCTTAGTACTGCCGACATCAATAACTATACATTCTTTCTTTATTTTTCCTGCAATCTTAAAGGCAATCTCAAGGATTGAATTGACCGGCGTTGCCAATATGACTAAGTCCGCGTCATTAACCGCGTCCAAAGATGAAGCGACATAATCAATAGCCCCGGATTTCTTAGCTAGCCTGGCATTACTCTGATGCCGGCTTAACCCTGTAATCTGTGAAACCAAATGCCTTTTCTTTAAATCCAGACCCAGGGACGCGCCAATTAATCCGGTGCCGATAATTACTGCCTTGTTAAACAATTTCATAGAACCTCTCTCCCTACAGAACCAGCAATTCCCTTAAGTTCATTCATCAGGCTGGAAAACTTTTCAGGGATAAGCGACTGCTCTCCATCAGAAACAGCTTCTTCGGGATGATTATGCACTTCAATGATCAGCCCGTCGCAGCCCGCGGCAACTCCTGCTTTTGCCAAAGCGGAAACCAACCCCCATTTGCCTGCGGCATGAGACGGATCAACAATAATCGGCAAATGGGATAACTGTTTAGTTACCGGAACTGCGCTTATGTCCAGAGTATTGCGCGTAGAATCCTCAAATGTGCGAATGCCCCGCTCGCAAAGAATCACTGAGAAATTCCCTCCGCTTAATATATACTCAGCAGACATCAGCATATCTTTTACGGTAGAAGCCATTCCCCTTTTTAAAAGCACCGGCTTCTTAGTGGCGCCTACTTCTTTTAAAAGGTTAAAATTTTGCATATTACGGCAGCCAATTTGCAGCACATCTACATACTTAGCCACCAGTTCCACGTCGCGGCTATCGATTACCTCGCTTACCGTAACCAGCCCTAACTCATCGCCTACCTGCTTAAGCATTTCTAATCCCACTTTGCCTAAACCTTGAAAACTATAAGGGGATGTCCTGGGCTTAAATGCTCCGCCGCGCAAAACAGTTGCTCCGGCTTTCTTTACCTGTTTGCCTATTTCATACAGGCGCTCAATATTCTCAATTGAACAAGGGCCGGCCATAACGACCAAGGCCTTGCCTCCGATCTTTACACCCTTGCCAAGCTCAATTACAGAATCTTCTTTTTTAAATTCACGGGAAACCAGGCGAAACGGCGAAAGCACAGGGATAACTTTTTCAACTCCCGGGAAAACTTCAAGCGGAGTTACCCGCAAAACATCCTCCGGACCGATAACCCCTATAATCGTCCTCTCAGCACCTTTAGAAACATGCGGCGTCAGCCCTAAAACTTTTACTTTTTCTATAATATGGTTGACCTGCGCTTCAGTCGCCTCTGGTTTTAAGACAATAATCATTAAAGCTTCTCCTTGAGCACTTTCCTTAAAACACGGATAAACCTCTCATTTTCTTTTTGAGTACCAATAGTTACCCGGATAAAATCTTTCAGGCCATACTGTTTCATATCGCGAACAATCACCCCGAACTTAAGCATAGCCTTAAAAACTTCCAAACAGTCTTTGCCTGTATCAATAAGAATAAAGTTAGATACAGAGGGCAGGAAACCTAACCCCAGTTTAGAAAGCTCTCTGTAGATAAAATCTTTGCCTTCCAATACCATCCGGCGTGTTTTTTTAAGAAAATCTTTATCATCCAAAGCAGCTATTCCTGCCGCCTGTGCCAATGTATTAACATTAAACGGCTGCCTGACCCTCTCCATATAAGAAACAAACTCGCTTTCAGCGACAGCATAACCTAAACGTAAGCCCGCCAACCCATAACTCTTGGAGAAAGTCTTAAGAATAACCACCTTCTTTTTTCGCCTTAGGTAGCTTAAGGAATCAGGATAATCGTCAACATCAACAAAGTTATCATACGCTTCATCAAAAACAACCACTACCGATTCCGGTAAGGCATTAATAAAATCCGCAACCTCATACTTAGTTACATACGTACCTGTCGGATTATTAGGATTGGCAATAAAAATCAGTTTTGTCTTCTTATCCACCAGCTTAAGCATTGCCCCTAAATCATACTTGAAATAACGCAACGGCGCTTTCTTAATCTTGCGGTCATTTACCTGGGCGATAATTTCATATTCCAGAAACGTAGTATCCGAAGTAACAATATTCTCGTCAGGCTCCACGAAAGTCCTAATCAATACATCAATAAGCTCATCAGAGCCATTACCAAGAACAAAGTTCTCCGGCTCAAGGGACAAGTGCTTGGCCAGCCGCTTCTTGAGATAAAACCCCTGGGAATCCGGATAACGGTTAAGGCCGGATAAGCATTTCTTTATGGCGCTAATGGCCTTCGGTGACGGGCCAAAAGGGTTTTCATTGGAAGCCAGCTTGATTACCTCTTTTAACCCCAGTTGCCTTTTAGTTTCTTCAATAGGCTTTCCGGCTACATAAGGCTTTACACTTAAAACACTCTCGCGTATCAACTCTTTCACTTTATTATTATTCTCCTATAGGATAAGAACCCAATATTTTTAAATATGTACACCTGCGTTCTAATTCATTTAACGCTTTTTTAATTTTACAATCATCCTGATGCCCCAGGATATCAACAAAAAAATAATACTCCCAGACTTTTTTCTTTGAAGGCCGCGACTCAATTTTTGTGAGGTTAACCCCGTATTTACGAAACGGCAGGAGCATCTCATACAAAGCCCCTACGCGGTCCTTAATTGAAAAAAGCAATGAGGTCTTATCATGGCCGGTACGCGCAGCCACGTTTTTGCCGACTACCAGGAAACGGGTCGCATTTTTTAAGGAATCCTGAATACCGCTTGCCAAGACCTTTAATCCGTAAACTTTAGAGGCCAAAAGAGACGCTATAGCTGCGCTACTATTTTCTTTTCTGGCCAATTCAGCCGCCCGGGTAGTACTTGATACATCCACCAACTCGATATTAGGCAAATTCTTCTGCAGCCAGATACGGCATTGCCCAAAGACCTGCGGGTTAGAATAAATTTTGCGGATTTTGTTCTTCGGGCAATTAGCCAGCAAATTATGCGATACATTCAAGATAACCTGCGAACAAATCTTTAATTCCGAATCCACAAGCATATCCAGAGTGTGAGTCACCGCCCCTTCTATAGAATTCTCAACAGGGACCACCCCGTAATCCGCAGCCCCTCTTTCAACTTCAAGAAATACCTCAGGAATGCTGCTGCAGGCAACAAAACTTACCTGTGAACCGAACCTTTTCAAAGCCGCCAGATTGCTAAAAGACGCCTCTGGCCCTAAGTAAGCAATTTTTAAAAGTTTCTCCAAGGCAAGGCTAGCCGACATAATTTCCCGATATATGGCTTCCAAGGCGCCTTTCTTTAAAGGGCCCTTATTTAAACAGGCGGCTTTACGCAAAACCTGCATTTCCCTTTCAGGAGAATAAATACATTTACCGGTAATAATCTTTTCTTTACCAATTTCCTTAGTAATCTTAGCGCGCAAATTCAATAAGTTAACCAGCTTGCGGTCAAGTAGATCAATTTTCCTGCGCATTTTCTCCAGTGTCATTTTTAGCCTCCAAATTCGTTTCGGGTATTTCTTCTATTCCAGCCCTATTTTCAGCTTCTTTAGCCATAGCGCTAAAATCATCCATTTTAGGAAGATCGTCCAAAGATTTTAAACCAAAATGCTCCAAGAATAGGCGAGTAGTCCCAAAAACAAAAGGCCTGCCCGGAATTTTCTTTCTTCCGCATATACGAATCAAATTTTTATCTAAAAGGCTCTTCATCACGCCGTCAACATTCACATTTCGCAAGGATTCAATCTCAGACTTAGTCAAAGGCTGCTTATAGGCGATAATCGCCAGGCTTTCCAGCGCAGGTTTGGATAATTTATCGCTGAAACGGTATTTATAAAGCTTCTTTAAAAAAGGCGAAAAAACAGTTGAAGCTATCATTTGAAATCCGCCGGCAATTTCAATTATACGTAAGCCCCTATTTTGCGACTCGTATTCCGCCTTTAACTCTTCTATGATCTTACGCACACTTCCGGAGTCCGGCAGACTCAAAACCTTTTTTATCTGTTCAATAGTTGCCGGTTTATCCGAAGCAAAAATTAACGCCTCTACGGCTGATTTTAAATTATTCTCTTCCATATTATTTTAAACGTGATTGTTTGTAGACCAAATTCAATAATTCTTCTGTCGTGCTTACCTGCTTATTCGACTCTAAGACCTTCTTAATCATAGAAAGGGCCTCTGTTCTTTTATATTGCAGTTGCAACAAAACATCTAAGGCCTCTTCAGATATGCCCTTTGCCGAAGCCTTCACCTGCGAATCACGGTCTTGGATTAAGCCAAACTTTCCTACTTTATTTTGCAGCTTAGCTACAATTTCCCTTGCCCTCTGTTCTCCTATGCCAGGCAGAGACTTAAGAAAAATCAAATCGCCTTCATCAATAGCCCTGGCGATCAATGAAATAGGCTTATTTAAAGCCTTAAGCGCAGCTCGCGGGCCGATGCCGGAGACAGTAATAAAAACCTCGAAGAAATCCTTTTCTACCTGGTTTAAGAATCCAATCAGTATCGGCACGCTTTTAGATTGCTCGACCTGATAATAATGATAGGTCAACATGGTAATCTTGCCGTCCGGGCCGCAAGACTCATCAATGCGCTGCATAACACAGGCAGGAATAAAAACATCGTAACCTATCCCTGCTAAATCCAGGACAAGATAATTATCCCCTTTTTCTGAAATCTTCCCGGTAATCCTAGAAATCATATTCTTGACTTTATAATATAACTATGCGCAATAGCCAGGGCTAAAGCATCAGTAACATCCATATACCGCGGTAAAGTTTTTAAACCTAATGTATCGGCAACCATTCTCTGGACCTGAGCTTTAGAGGCCAGGCCTTTTCCCACTATAGCCTTTTTTATGCGAGTAGCGCTATATTCAAAAAAAGGAATATTCTTAGTGGCTGCTGCCAGACAAATAACTCCTCTTGCCTGGCCTAAGATATATGATGTCGTGGGGTGCCGATAATGTGAATATATCTTTTCAAGCACCAGGCAATCCGGATGCAAATCTTCAATTAATTTAATAACCCCGCGGTATATTTTATCTAACCGCCTCGAGGTATCTTCTTTCGCCCGAGTCTGAATTATACCAGCCTCAACTAAAGCCAAAACACCATTTTTAGCCTGGATAACGCCATAACCGGTGATAGCTAAGGCAGGATCAATTCCCAGGATAATCATTCCTCAGAAGCAACCTCATTCATAATCTCATCAGGTATATCAAAATTTGCATATACCTGCTGGACATCATCGTGATCCTCCAATGCTTCTACCAAAGCTAAAACCTGCTTAGCCTCGCCTCCTGTAACTTTTACGGTAGAAGAAGGAATCATAGTCAATTCAGCGTCCTCCCACTTAATTCCTTTATCTTGCAGCGCCTGCTTGACTTTTTCAAGGTCCTGAACAGAGGTATAAATTTCATACATATTATCTTCATGCTTCATATCTTCCGCCCCGGCATCCAAAACTATATTCATAAGCTCGTCTTCTTTGATTGCTTCTTTTGAAACTGAAATATACCCCTTTTGAGTAAACATCCAGCTTACTGAACCAGCACCTGCCATATTCCCGCCTCGTTTTGAAACAATATTACGCAGCTCAGCAGTAGAACGATTCTTGTTATCGGTAAGCGAATCAATTAGGATAGCTACTCCTCCCGGGCCATAGGCTTCATACATTACCGCCTCATATACTACTCCAGGCAACTCCCCTGTCCCGCGTTTAATTGCCATCTTTACATTATCCGAAGGCATATTCGCTTCCTTAGCCTTCTGCATTATCGCGCGCAAACGCGGGTTACTATCAGGATTTCCGCCTCCATCCCTGGCAACTACAGTAAGCTCTTTAATAATTTTGGTAAAAGTTGCCCCCCTCTTGGCATCGGCTACGCCTTTTTTGCCTTTATTCGTCTTCCATTTAGAATGACCTGACATAACTCCTCCTTTAAGATTTGTTTAAAAAATCCTAATTACTTACATCCTCACCTGACACCTGGCGCCAATCGGTATTGCGCCAGTGCTGCCTTGCGGCCGATTTAAAGCAGGCAGAATAAGCCGGGTTCTGTCTTGATGCGAATTTGCGCATCGATTAGTGGCTATTCCTCTCAATCAGCACGTCACCATGCTAACTTTAGCAGCTTACCCGAGGCTCTCTTCCGCCGTAGGCAGAAAACGCGCCGGATCAGCGCTCGCCTCCTATTCTACATTGCTCCACGCAGAGATTACCGCGTTTCACCTCGCTAGCCTTACGGCCGCTACTCGTCTCTGTGGCTCTAATCCGCATGTCTGTTCAACAAGGGCGGGAATTACCCGCTGCGTTATCCTCTGGAGCCCGGACTTTCCTCCCTACTCACATAGGGCAGCCACACCCTGCCTGCTTATTTCTTTAATGCTTCCTTAATTGCCTTTGTTGCCAATTTATCCGCGTAGGTATTTTCTTCCCGCGGGATATGGTTAACCGTAACTTTCTCAAATCCGCTCAAAAGCCGCAAAGCGCGTTGATATAAAGAAACCAGCCCTTCGTGCTTGACTTTATAAATCTTGTTAACCTGCCTGGCCAGAAGCTGACTGTCTGTATTA
>Ga0172371_10001403_pt1 | contig 38109 bp, 29 predicted proteins | sample Lak12m_FD_114543 | JGI IMG/M metagenome (GOLD analysis project Ga0172371, IMG submission 114543) | Freshwater microbial communities from Kabuno Bay, South-Kivu, Congo - kab_022012_12m | ecosystem: Environmental > Aquatic > Freshwater > Lake | place: Democratic Republic of the Congo: South-Kivu... | reverse complement strand
ATTTCATCGATTAGGATTATGGGAGAAACGCTGATATTAGCCAGATCGGAAATCATCAAAGCCCGGCTTTGCCCGCCCGACAAGCTCAGCAGATTCATAACCGGAGTAATCGGCTCGCCCGTAATCTTGTTGGCTTCCCTAATAACTTCTTCAATCAGTTCCGGATCTATTTTTTTGCCTCTGGCTTGGATATGGAGTTTCAAAAAATCACTAATTGGCAAATCGGTTAAGAAATTCATTGACTGGGCCAAGGAAGCAACCAGCTTTTTTCGGGGATCGGTTTTCCATTCTCTATTGGGGGCTTTACCGTTCAGTAAAACTTTTCTCCCACTCTTTGTGTCACCCTGTGCCAACCTTTCCAAATCATAGAGAAACTGACTTTTCCCGGCCCCGGTCGGGCCGACAATTGCCACGGTTTCCCCTTGGCCGATATCAATTTTTTTAAATTTCTCCTTTCGGCCAAACTTGTCCAAACCGGGCAAAATGGTGATGCTAATTATTTTTTCATTCATGATTGCCATACCATTTATTTATGCTGCTCGCAAACGTCATTGGCACCGGCAAGGCTGATCTTACCATGTTTCCAGGCTTCAAAAATTTTTCCAACCGTCTCAACTTGGTACACATAAACATTTATTCCGAATTGCCGGCAAAGGTTGAGCGCCCGCGGCCCGAGGCCCCGGCAGAGCAAAACGGCGGCTTCATGCTTTTTCATCAGTTCGGGAGGCAGTCCCGATCCTCCCATATGCTCGCTGGTGTTTTTTATTATCTCAACGACCCTGCCTTTTTCGTTCATAAAAGTGTAAGTCGGGCAACGGCCGAAATGCTCGGCCACCCTTTCGTCAATTCCCTTGCTCCCATCGGTTGGGATAACGATTTTTGTCATTTTAATTCATTAAGGTTTTCGCCGATAAATCTTTCGATTGCCTCATTTATTTTCCCTTCAGCCGCAAAGACTTTTATCTTGAATTGTTCCAAAACTTCCAGCGCCCTGGGGCCGACGCTGCCCGCGACAACCGCTTTGACATCATTCTCCGCCATCAGCCGGGCGGCAATTATTCCCGCCTGGATAGTCTGGTCAGTGCTCCTATTTTTGATAACCCCGGTTTTTTTGATCTCTCCGTTTTCTACATCCGCGATCACAAAAAACGGGCTGCGGCCAAAAACATCACATACTTCACCGCCGAGATCTTCTTTTGTCGAACTAACCGCTATTTTCATCTTTTTTATTAATGGAATTTATACTATTCGCCGGTTTCTATTTTCACTTCTCCTTTGCCGGCCTCCAATTCTTTCACCTGCTCCCGGTCCCGGTTTAAAAGCAAAGCTTGAAATTCGCCTACGTGGGTCTTCTCCTCTTTGGCGATATCCAGGAGAATTTTCCTTATGTTCTCATCTTGAGTCATAGCCGCCATTTGTTCGTATAAATTAACAGCATCTAATTCCGCGATAATGCCGGCTCTTAATATTTCCGTATCCAAGCTTTCTTTATTAACTTTACTCAAATTTATGGGTATTTTTGATAACATAATATTCAATTAATTCTCTATTAAGCTAACGAGTAGAAACGTTTTTTCCGCCGTCGACATTCTCAATAAAAGGATATTTTATTTCTGTCTCTTGAGCTCGGTTAAACGGGCTTTGCTGGCTTTAAGCTCCTCTTCCAAAAAAGCCACTTCTTCTTCGATAATTTCCGCTTCCTCCTTTTTTGTAGGACTAGAGATAGGGTAATAACCCCAGAATCTTCGCCAGCCTAAACCGCGTCCGCCGCCCCGCCGCCAGCCTAAGCCGCCGGCGCAAGGACCGAATCCTCGGCCCGTCTTCGGACCCATCCCGGCAGGTCCGGTACCGTTCATTCTTGGCATTTTAACCACCTCCTTTCTTATTTAAAGGGAACCTTACCTATAATGAATAATAACCCGTTATAGTCTCTTGTCAAGTTGGCTTGAGAAACTGTACTCCAAAAAGTAGACACATTGTGTCCTGTGTCCCATTTGTCCCGTTTTGACAAACTTTAATACATCCGCGGATGAAACAGAAAATCGTTTTCACTGTCTCATTTGTCTCATCCTGTCTCGCAGTATCTCATCCCGCATCAGGAGCGGGAAACCGCCATAATTTTGCGAGACCGAGGTGCCTCAAATCGGAGGTCTTGCCGTAACCCTGAAAACCCTCTAAAATGCCCACGATAAATAAGTTCCAGACCCCCGCCTGCGCCGAGGCTTCGCCATAGCGGTTTTGGCGCGTCAGAGATGGGGCTTCGGTCACATGCCGCCATAAGCTTTTAGCGATGGCGCACGGGTAGGGAAGTGGCCCGCAATGTCGGCCCCTCTTTAATTCGCTTGACCTTGCTGTAATACTATTCTAAAAGTACCGCGTCAACACGAAGAGTGGAGCAATCACCGTGGCGAAACTTATTAAAAAAGACAAGGGAGGGTGCCTTAGAGGTGGCAGATCGCACTCAATGGCTTGTGGGGACAGTTACTATTGTGAGAGTGAGCGGCTTAGTCTTTGATTGTTTCTTGCTTAATTTCATGTGACATGAGAGCTTGTCCGCCCAAAACTGATAGCAGCATCTTTAAAAATCCCTTATCATACTCTTGACGATCGTTTCCCGCTTCGGCAAAATAAAAATAAGTACTTTCGAAGTGTCCAAAGACGAGAAACAAATCTACGACTTGACTAAAGGTGAAGTTCTGAATAGATTTTCAACGGAACCTCATGGTCTTTTTGAGGATGAGGCGCGCAAAAGACTCAGAAAATTCGGACCTAATTTTATCAAGAAAAAAGTTCGATTTCGCTGGGTCGGGCTGGTTGTCGGCCAGCTCAACAATTTTTTTGTTTTCATTTTGCTCGCGGCGGCCGTTCTGTCTTTTGTTTTTGGAGAAACCAGAGACGGCTTGGTTGTACTGCTGATCGTTTTTTTAAACGCCGCGATCGGATTTTTCCAAGAATTTAAAGCCGAGAGGATTCTCCGCAAGATTCAGAAGCTCACCACCGATAAAGCCATTGTTTTTCGAGACGGAGAAAAGACGGAAATTCACTCGCGCCTGTTGGTGCCCGGGGATGTCGTTTTTATCTCTTCTGGCGACCAAGTTCCCGCGGATGGCTATCTGATTGAAAGCTATAATCTTTACGCGGGTGAATTTATCTTTACCGGCGAATCAAAACCGAATCGAAAAAAAACTGCCGTTTTGGATAGGAGCAGTTTGAGCGTCGGAGAAATCGGCAATATGGTTTTTATGGGAACAACCATAACGAGAGGCGAAGGTCTTTTTGTTGTTACTGCGACAGGAGAAAAAACGGAGCTCGGGAGAATCGCTTTGCTTTCGGAGGAAATTAAAATCGACGAAACTCCCCTTCAAAAAAGAATGCGGGTATTGAGTAGACAAATAGCCATAATAGCAATTCTTATCGGCGCCGCGGTGATGGCCGCGGGAAAAATTTTCTCTATTTCGTGGTATCAGACTTTTCTTTTTGCTTTGGCTCTTTCGGTTGCCGTTGTTCCGGAGGGGTTGCCGGCGGCCCTATCGGTGGCTCTTTCGTTGGGCATGCGGAAACTTTTGAAAGTGAACGTTTTGGTCAAAAAGCTGACGGCGGTGGAAACCTTGGGGTCGGTATCCGTTATTTGCACGGATAAAACCGGAACGATAACCAAGAACGAGTTGACGGTTACCAAGATAATTCTAGGCGACAAAATTCTCGAGCTTTCCGGAACGGGGTTTAATCTGAAAGGAAGGTTTTTTGAAGCCGGAAAGCCGGTGATTCCAGCGAAAATTTCCCAACTCAGAACTCTTTTTAAGATAGGCGTGCTTTGCAACGATGCCGTGCTCGTTAAACACGAGGGCCGCAACAAAATAATCGGGGATCCCACAGAGGGAGCCATAATAGTAGCTTCCAGAAAATATATGTCCGACAAAACATATTTTTTGATGGGAGAAAGGAAAATTAACGAAATTCCTTTTTCCTCCCAAAGAATGAGAATGAGTGTGATATATCGAAACAAAAGCACTGTTTCTTACGTTAAGGGGTCGCCTGACGTGCTTCTTGAATTATGTTCCCGCATCAACATAAACGGCAGAATAAGAAAAATTACTTCCGAAGACAAGAGAAAAATCCGCCAAAATCATAACTCCATGTCTCAGGAAGCTCTTCGTGTTCTGGCCTTCGCTTACCGCGATCTGGACGGTATTCCTGAAAAAAACCATCTCAAAGAAGCAGAAAAACAACTGGTTTGGGTTGGAATGGCAGGAATGATTGATCTTCCCAGAGAAGGAATAGAAAGAGCTATCGAACTTTGCCGCGAGGCGCACATAAGGATAGCTATGATTACCGGCGATTACGAATTGACAGCTGAGGCAATCGCGAAAAAAATCGGTTTATTGGGAAAACAACATGGAGCAGACTCGGTTATAAAAGGAAGCGATCTTGACGAACTTTCCGACGAGGAAATCGTTGCTAAAATCGTAAAACAGGATTTAGTGTTTGCCCGTATTACGCCGGAGCAAAAATTAAGAATTGCCACCGTTTTTAAAAACCACGGTATGGTGATTGCGATGACGGGCGATGGAGTCAATGACGCTCTCGCGATTAAAAAAGCCGATATCGGGATATCTATGGGGAAAATTGGTACCGACGTAGCTAAAGAAGCCAGTGATATGATCCTACTGGACGACAATTTGGCCTCGATCGTGAAGGCCGTCAAAGAAGGGAGAATAATCTACCAGAATGTTAAAAAATTTGTGCACTATGTGCTTACGTCCAACGCCAGCGAGCTTTTTACGGTAGTATTGGGAGTGGTCCTACAGATACCGGCGCCAATATCTGCCATTCAAATATTGATCGTTGATTTGGGAACGGACGTTTTTCCCTCGCTCTCGTTGGGAGTGGATCCGGAAGAACCGGGTATCGTGAAAAAGAAGCCATCTGATATAAAAGAAAAAATTATTACTTATCAGGGCTTTAAAAGACTGTTTTATTTGGGTTTAATTATGTCGATTTCCGCGGTCGTGACGTTTGTTTGGTCCATGAAGAGAGGAGGGTGGAACTGGGGTGACACCGTAGACACCGATAGTTTATTGTATATCAAATCGACCTCGGCCGCTTACGCCGTGATAGCAATGACCCAGATGGCCAATCTGCTCGAATCAAGAAGCGAATCTCTTTCAATTTTTAAGGTGGGAATTTTCAAAAATAAATTCGCGGTTGCTTCCATTTTTATGTCAGTCGCGCTTCTGTTTACTTTTTTGCACTTTCCTTTATGCCAAGAATATTTCCATTTGTCGCCAATTGACAATATTGATTGGATGATGGTTTTCTTGGCCGCTCTCGCGACTCTATTTTTAGAAGAGTTAAGGAAGAAATTTCTTGTAAAAAGTGTAACTTAAATGAATAATCATTTATATTGAAAATCCTAGCTTTAGAAGAAGAAATATGGACAAAAAAACATTTTTAAAGGCTTTTTGGAAAAACCCCAGGCAAACCGGTTCGGTGATTCAGAGTTCGCCGTTTTTGGTTAGACAAATGGTGAGGCCGGTGGATTTTCGGAAAGCTAAGATTATTGTTGAATTTGGTGCCGGCACCGGTGTAGTGACCGAAAAAATTCTAAAAAACATGTCTCCGGACGCGACGCTGCTTTGTTTTGAAGTCAACAAAGATCTTTGCAGAAAACTCAGAAACAGATTAAGAGATCCGCGATTGAGAGTGATCTCGGACGGAGCGGAGAAGTTAGAAAGATATTTGAAGAGGAACAAACCGGAAGCGGTTGATTATGTTATTTCAGGGCTGCCGCTGGTCGTTTTGCCGAAAGAAATCGGAGAAGGAGTGTTGGTTCAAATCAATAAGCATCTGAAAAAGGGAGGAAAGTTTATTCAATTCCAGTATTCTCTTACCAGTAGAAAAAGGTTCAAACGGACTTTTTCTAAAATGGAGATATATTTTACTTTACTCAATATTCCTCCGGCGTTTGTGTATGTATGCACGAAATAATCAATAAGAACATTCTTTAGCGCTCAGGCTTGACGAGTGCTAATTTTAAGTTTATAAAATTAAAAGTTCATAAAGAAGCAATGTTGTTCTCACGAAAGCGGGGATCCATGAAGATTGCATGGATTCCCGCCTACGCGGGAACATGTTTTATAAACTTTATAAACTTTATAAACTTTAAGAACTACAATATGACTAACAAAGTCAAACCATTGGGCGACAATGTCTTGGTAAAAGTAAAGAAACAAGAAAAAAAGACTAAAAGCGGGATTGTTTTGCCGGATACGGCCGATGATGAAAAACCGCAAATCGGTGAGGTGATTTCTGTCGGAGACGACGAAAAAAAAATCAAGGTGAAAGCAGGCCAGGATGTTATTTTTGCCAAATATTCCGGTACGGAGATAAAAATCGAAAACGAAGAATATTTAATCTTGAAATCAGAGGATATATTGGCAGTAGCGGAGTAGGGAAGTCCGATTTTTTCTCTCTACAAAAGAACGCTCCAAAAGAGCGTTCTTTTAAGTTAACTACTTGTGGGTCTATCCGCTCGCGGATTAAAAAACAAATTGCGAATTTTACTTGTTCCCGAGCTAATTTTGTCTGGCGATAAACCGTACTAAAACATTGTGCGACACTAATGGTGTGGGGTAGAGAAGAAGAGAAACGAAAATTAGACCAGCTCTTTCGACTTTCAACTTGTGGGGAAATTTTTTATAAATAAAATTGAATAAAAAACTCCGCACGGTGCGTCTAGTAGGGTAGAAGTAAAATATTAAGAATAAAAAAAGCTAAGATGTTTATTAAATTTTTTGACTTATGATTGATACAGTAAGCATCTTCTTGCTTAATTGCTTATACAGATAAACATTTTAATTCTCCGTGTGTTTGTAGGCGGTTTGGTGGTGAGGACGAAGAATGTGAAGCCGATGGTGGTCGAGGGGAGAAAATTGTACAATTCTTGTTACCGGATAACATATAGGCACCCTTTTAAATTAAACTGGCCTTAAATCGCAAATTTGAAAGCTGTCTAATTAGAAAGGAATGGATCCCTGATTGTCTCCCGAGCCCTATCGAAGGTCGCATAAGATACCTTGTGCGACACTATTACAATTTCTTCTCCTCTTCTTCTCCGCCCCATTTTGTCATTTCTTGATTTATTCGAAAGATTAAAAAATTAAAAGAAGAGTTTATATTTTTCTGAGACTTCCCCACCGATCTGGAAATTTTTAAGCAAAATAATTCCCTGCTTGTATGATTAAATCTGTATATTTACAGCCCCTTTTTTATTTTTTAGTTTTTAGCCACTTCCCTTCCAGTTTTATCTTGTAAGTAGACATGGCTTGGATTTCTTACAGACTAAAATAAAAAAGGCCCGTCTTTTCGAAGGGGTGGCGAAGAGCGGGCCTTGGGGTTGGGTTTCGGTGAAGGGGTTGACTTCAACCGAAGCCCTTGAGAAATATGGATTGGAGTATTGCGTTGAAGCCTCGGGGTTCGGGGGCTGGCGGCGTCCCGCTTTTATATTGCGGAGGCGGTTGCCCGCGGGACGCCTCGGGGAAAAGTCGGAACCGAATCCTTTCCCCTTTCGAGATCAAGAGGGAGTAAGACCGCGCAAGGGTTTTTTCTAGTGCTTTGCCCACCAGTCGGTGATGCGCTTGTACCCTTATTGGCGGCGATATCTCTCCCTGTTCGAAGCGTTTAGTCTGCTCTGCTAAAGCTAAAGAAATCCCGAGGGATACATCCCTACCTCCTTGTGTTATTTCCCGGCGTTCTTGGTCTTGGCGCGATATTCACGTTTGCCATGCGCCCCCTGTCGGTCCTCGCGAGGCTCTAGCGGTTGGCCTGGCGCCGGACGATGAGCATATTCTTGAAATTAACCAACAAATGGGTTCTGGGCGGGGTTCTAGGCGGTGCTTTCATTTCCTCTCCTCCTATCGCGGGTTAGACGCGGCGTATACCGCTTGTTGAGACGGACGATATAGAAGCACTTTTACGGCGCTCGAATACTCCTGTGGTCTGTCAATGAACACAACCTCCTTTTTTTGCAAGATACCCTAAAATAGCATATATAAAAAACTTGTCAATATCTAGTGTCGCACAATAAACATAAGTTGAGCGGAGCGAGTTCCTCGGACGAGCGAGGCTCGCGATCTGATTTTTTTGCCGCGGACACCCCTAAGAGCCTGTTCAAATTTTTCGCTCGAGATTTGGAATTTTCGCGACGAAAGTGAGATCTTGAACAGGCTCTAAGAAGGCGATAACCGCAAATCTCTAACAATCAATTGCAGTTTCTTTTGCCCGTTCCATTCGTCGCAGGATAATTCAAAAACTATGTCCAATTTGGGATTTTGCTCGGGGAGCAGCATACAGTACTTGTCCCCCTTGCCGAAACCGATCGATTCATAAACTTTATCCTCTGCTTTAAACCACATCTTTAGATGTTTGTTGCCGTTGCCCACCGGTTGACACTGGAGAAGCTCTACTTTTTCCGCCAGGAACAAGGGAGTTGAATTCCCCACCCCAAACGGTTCCATCTGTTTTATTTCATTTAATAAATTCCAATCAATGTCGGAAAGTTTTATCCGCTGGTCGACATTTATTTCCCAAGCCAAATCTTCTTCGGTTAAAAGCTTGTTGGCGATTCTTTGCAGTTTTCTTTTTAATTTTTCTTTATTTTCTGGTAGAAAAGTAAATCCTCCCGCGTAGTCGTGGCCTCCGAAGCCCAACAAAAGCTCTTTGCATTGTTCCAAGGCCCAAACGACTTTGAACTTTCCCATGCTGCGTACCGACCCCTGGCACTTTTCCTTACCTTCACAGAAAATGAAGGCGCCTCGGGCGTATTTTTCGGTGATTTTCCCTGCTGCTAAGCCTAGAATGCCGATCGGCCACTCGGGATCCCCCGCGAAAACCACCTTTTGCTTTAAATCTATTTTATCTTCAATCGCTCTGACCACTTTGTCGGTGAGACGTTGGCGCCGGCCGTTTTTGGTTTCCAACTGCCGGGCAAGCTCGGTTGCCTTTTTGGCGTTGGCGGTGTTGAGAAGCTCAAAGGAAGAGTTGGCGTGATCCATCCGGCCGGCCGCGTTGAGCCGGGGAGCGATCTGAAAACTGATCTGGCCGGTATTGGGCAGATTTTTAGGTGAAAGGTCAAGCCGGGCGGAGGAAAATATTGACTTAATGCCAATCCTTTGTGTTTTACCGAGTACGACTAAGCCGTATTTTACCAGCGTGCGGTTTTCGCCGATGAGCGGTACCATGTCTGCCACCGTTCCTAGGGCCACCAAATCCAGCAGCCATTTTTCGAAGCCTTCTTTAAAGTTTTTAGATGCCGTTCTAATTAGAGCCGAGGCCAGTTTGAAAGCCACGCCCACGCCGGCCAGTTCTTGAAAAGGATAGTTTTCTTTTTTGACTTTGGGATTGATTACGGCGTAGGCCGGCGGCAAGTCGTCGCCCGGCATGTGGTGGTCAGTGAGAATCGTGTCTATTCCCCATTTCGCGGCTTTTTCGATTTTTGAAACATCTCTAATGCCGCAATCTACGGTGATAATCAGTTTTGTTTTTTTGGAACGCAGGTATTTCAAAGCGGTGACGTTAAGACTGTACCCTTCCCTGCTGCGGTCGGGAATATAGACGGTCGGTTTTACGCCTAGATTTTTGAGAACCACGTTCAAAACGGTGGTACTGGTGATACCGTCGACATCATAGTCGCCAAAAATGGCTATTTTTTCTTTGTTTTTTACGGCTTTCAAGATTCTTCCCACTGCTTTTTCCATATCCCGGAACAAGAAAGGGTCGTGCAGGTCATTGTCGAAATCCGGGTTAAAAAATTCAGTGATAGCTTTTTGGTTTTTTCCTATCCGGCGATAGATCAGATTCAAAATCGTTTTGGAATGCCCGGGAAATTTTTTGTAAAAATCCTCCGGCGCGGGAGGCATGACCTTCCATGTCTTACGTAAAGTCATAAGAAAAGTAAAAAAATAAGAACGTCTTTAAATTTTAAAATATTTATTTAAACTTTTCATTTTTAATTTTTTTATTTATAATAACAATTGATTAAAAATCTCAGAAAATAAAGCAATCATGCAATCCTACGCCCTAATTATTATTCCCATCGCGGCGGGGCTGTTGGCTCAGATCGTTAAATTTATTCTCTTTTCTTTCAGACATGGCTTGAACTGGCGTTTTTTACTCGAATATGGCCATATGCCTTCTTCTCACACCTCGATGATGAGCGCGCTGATCTATGGAATTGGTTATTATCAGGGAATCAAAACTCCGGAATTTGCCACGGCGCTTATAGTGACGATCCTTATAGTGAGTGACGCGTTGCGCCTCCGAATGTATATCGGATCTTACGGTAGAACTCTTAATAATCTCTTAGACCGTCTGAAAATTGAAGAGGATCTTGCGGCCATGAAGCTGAAAGAGCGGGTGGGCCACCGCCCCTCGGAAATTCTGGCTGGCGCGGTCGTTGGAATTTTCACTGCGCTTGTTTTTGTTAAAGTTTTCGAACTGGTGTAGGCCGGTTTTCTTACGAAATCGATAGGTTCGGTCAGATGGTTATAAAACTTGCTTCAATTTTCGTCCGGCCTAAACAACATGGCAAATAAACTTTGTAGCCATCCAAGTGTCTTTTTTGCGCATGTAAGTTTGCTCGACGTAATTAAAATGATTTTAAATTTTTATGCTAAAATTGGTGGCTACTCGGGAACGGGGGGTGTGGAAGAAAAAATTAGACGACTTCGATTAGAAAATGTTATTATAAGAAAAAGAAGAATAGTTGATTTTGCCCGGCGCCTGTTTGTTAAATTTATATACTAACGCGTTCCCATGCGCATAAAAGGAAATACCGACCCGAAAATTTGGGAGGAGTTTATAGCCAACAACCAGTCGTGGAATTTTCTGCAGAGCTGTTGGTGGGGAGAGGTTTTAAAAAAGGAAGGGAAAGAGGTGAAGCGCTGGGAAATCTGGAGAGGAAATAAATTGCAAGGCGTGGTCCTTCTCGAAAAAAAGAAAATGGCGCGGGGAGGACTATTTTATTTAGAGTCATTATGGGGTCCGGTTTGGTCTGGCAAGCTGGCCGGTTCAATTAAGAGCGAGCTTCTAAGGAAGTTTTACTCTTATATAGTAAAAAGAGAAAACAGCATTTTCTGGCGGCTCAGTCCGCCAGCTAGTGTTTTGATTTCGCCGCGGGCGTTGGAGTCCGGATATCTCATGGAAGCCGGCAATATAGAATCGAGTTTTTCTTGGGATATTTTTCCCACGTTGGCACGGACGCGCCCTCCAAAAAAAACTTTATTTATCGAACTTTCGCTGAGCAGGGAAGATATTTTAGCCAGAATGAAGCCCAAAACCCGTTACAATATCAATCTAGCCAAACGAAAAAACATTAAGATAAGTTGGAGTAAAAGTGAAAGAGAACTTAGAAAATTTTGGAAATTAAATTTGGATACTTCGAGAAGAAGCAAGTTTAACCCCCACAGCTTTAACCATTATCTGAATATTATAAAAACTCGCTGCATAAATCCAAAAAATCGAGCGGAGGTGGTTTTAGCTAAAAATGGCGGTAAAGCCATCAGCGCGAACATCGTTTTGTTTTTTAACGAAACCGTCTACTATCTGCATGGAGCTTCCAGTAATGAGGAAAGAAACAGCATGTCGACCTACTTGCTGCATTGGAACGCGATCGAAAAAGCCAAAAATGAAGGTTGTGAAGTTTATGATTTTTGGGGAGTGGACCAAAATAAATGGCCGGGGGTGACACGTTTCAAGGAAGGTTTCGGCGGCAAGCACAAGGAGTATCCCCCAATTTATGAAATTCCGTTAAATAATGTTTATTATAAACTATATCGTTTTTATAGAACAGTACGATAGATGTGGCCCTATCGTCTAGCGGCTAGGACGCCAGGTTCTCATCCTGGTAACCGGGGTTCGATTCCCCGTAGGGCTACGGAGCAAACAAATGGTTTGGAGCTCTTTAAAGTCTGAGCAAAATAAGAGAGGGGAAAGAGATGAGAGAGACGTTTTGGAAAAGTTTTCTTGGAAGCGTTGCCGATATCATCGAAAGATTATTCGCTTCGGCAGTTTTGGGAATGTTTATGGGTTTTCTCGTCACAGTAGCGGTCGGCGGTGCGAACGACTCGAAACAGTCCATCGCTGTTATTGTGGCTATTTTTGTTATAGTATTGTTTTTAGGTGTCTCTATCAGTATGGAGGTAACGCTGGACAACCCAGATTTCATTCTGATGGTGGCAAAGATGTTCTTCTTGTGGGGAGGAACCCTTGTTAGCGTTGTATTGGCGGTTCTTTTAAAAGATACGAACGCAAGTGAACTTTTTGAGTTTTGGCTGATCGCTTTTATCCTCTGGACAACATATGTTGTCTTTATGCGTATCATTCCTTCTAGATGGAGGGAAAAATGGGGAATATTTTTGGAGGAGCGCGTTACCAGTCGGCGTTCTCAAAGAAGATCTCTACTATCGAAATAAATAATTAGATAGTTCGGTACATTTGTACATATTTAAAAGCTGCAGACAAAGACTCTGCGGCTTTTTTCTTATAAAGCCCGATCCTCTAAGCACAAAATGAGCTGTTACTAGATTAACCTCTTAGTGTGCAACCCCAAAAAAAATCGCCTCCAGGTAAATGAGGCGAAGTGTTGAGTGGAAGTTCAATATCGATCTTTGGGAGCAAATCTTTTGCCTTTGGGCGGGAGTAACTAACTGCTTATATCTTTACGAACGACGAAACGAAGTCCCCCACAGAAAATAAAAGCAAAAAGCCCTAGAAAGATAACTTGCCCGATATAGGGACATATGGAGCATGGAGGGGAAAACTTTAACCAACAAGCCAATATCGCGAGCAGCGGCATCCCCCAGAGTAAAAAGAGTGAACCCCAATTGTTTTTTAAGAACTTTGTGACTGTTCTCATGCTGATTTCCTCCTTTTGATTTCCTCCTCGGCGGTTGTAACCGGAACTATTTTCCGGATTCATAGAGCTGTCTCATTATAACCATATTCCTTTAGCATAAATCACCTTCTTAATTTCGTGAAAACGGTTACTTGGCCTTGACTTTGTCAACAATGTTTTTGAACGCTTTGGGATATTCGGCGGCGAGCTGGGCGAGAATTTTACGGTCAAGACCAATATTCGCTTTTTTCAGAAGAGCGATAAATTTGGAATAGCTTAAACCGTGCTGCCGACAGGCGGCGTTAATGCGCGTTTGCCAAAGGGCGCGCATGGTTCGTTTCTTGGTTTTGCGGTGAGCGTAGGCTTGACTCCCAGCTTTTATGATGGCTTCCTTGGCCCGCTTAATACTGCCGCGGCGGGTACTTGAAAATCCCTTAACGCGTTTGCGAATAGTTCTTTTTTTCTTATGGGCGAGAACGCCACGTTTAATACGAGTCATAACAATTGTAAATTATCACAGAACGGGTACTTGGCCTTTTATCTGTTTTGCTTTCCCCTTGGAAATGCCTAAAAGTCCTTTCTTTCTGGTTTTTCCGAGGGCTGAATCATTGGCGTTATAATGGCCTTGTCCTTCCCTTCTCTTTTGGACCTTGCCGGATTTGCGAATTTTAAATCTTTTAATAACGCTTTTCTTGTTTTTCAGTTTGTACTTCTTGGCCATGGATAAAAGTTAGACTTATCTTTCTTAACATGAAAAGACAGATATGTCTAATAATTAACTCTTAAATTTTTGATATCACACAGTTAAACCCTCTCGGACTACCCATGATTGGCTGCTCCACGGTTACTTGAGCTTCATCTTTAATTTTCTCCAAAAAAGTGCTTAGGACTTCTCGTCCAAGGTCTCGGTGAGCACGCTCCCGTCCCCTCATGACTAATTCTATCTTCACTTTTCTTCCTTCCCGCAAAAACTCAAGAGCTTTCTTTTTTTTGAATCCAAGATCGTGTTCACCGGTTCTCACTCCCAGTCTAATTTCTTTGATTTCCGTTCTCTTGCTGCTTTTTCGCTGTTGTTTCTCTTTCTTTTCCAGCTGATAGCGATACTTGTCGTAGTTGATGATGCGGCACACAACAGGGCGGGAGTCCGGACTGACCTCGACCAAATCCAGATCTTTGCTCCTGGCGATTTCCAGAGCTTCGTCACGGGATAGAATTCCCAGTTGTTTGCCCGTTTCATCTATAAGCCGCACTTCTCCGGCCCAGATCTGCTCGTTGGTTCTTACTCTTCTCAAGTATTTATTTAATTATTAAACTGATCAATTTCGTAATTAGCGCGCGCAATACGAATTGCAAATTACGAATTACTCAAAATTGAGCAATGCAAAATTTTTGTGGAAGTGGCCGGAGTTGCACCGACGTCTGGAAAGTTTCAAAAAACCGACACTACAAGCTTAGTCTAATTTTTCGTTAAGCAAAAGGTTTGAAATCAGACAAAATAGTCCTTTTGTCTTGCCTTCTAAATTTTCGGACAAAAACCGAAGGCGAATCCTCGTCCTATCCTGATATATAGCGCCGCATCTTCCTTATCAGAAATCAGGAAGGGCGACGGCGGTTAGGTTATTAAGCTACCGCGTATGCCATAGAAGGAGCGCCTACGAAAGAGGCGATTTTCTCCTTGACTATTTTTGTAAGGTTTGCACTTGTAACCTTGCGGGCTTAACGCGCCCACTCTCGGCTTGCGTCAACTTTTCTCTACTTCCAGCGAAACTTGTCACTCCCATGCCTAAATGGTACTATATTTATTACAATAAATCAAGGTTTTTCCGCCTTCTCTTCCGATAAGATTTCTATACGTTTTTTAAAAAAATTTGCTAATTTTACCATCCGCTTGTACCGCTACGGGGAGTCGAACCCCGGTTACCGGACTGAAAACCCGGTGTCCTAACCACTAGACGATAGCGGCATGTAGGCGGGAAAATCCAGTGCTCCGCTTTTGCTAAAGCTTCGGTGGGCAGGCCTAACCACTAGACGATCGAGCCTTTCTTTTAATAAGGAGTTATACAAAAAAATTCTCCTAGTCGGGAGATTTTTTTAATCCTTTATTTATGTATCACACAAAAAGCGGTTTGACAAAAATTATCTACGTCTTCTTTCAGAATCAAAGTTTAAGATTTCCGCTTTTTCTTTGCCGATCTTTCTGTCAATTATTTTCTTCAGTTTAAAAATGTTATTTTTATTTCTCTTCTTTCTGGATTACCGGTTTTGTGGCTGGTTTTTTTGTTTTTGCCAAATCAGGTTTGGTTTTAGCTGTTTCGGTTTCGGCGATTTCTTGGCAGGACTTTTTTTTGCAGCCGGCGATTTCGTTAAAAATCAGGTACCAGAAAATTACTACAAATCCCTGCCATACGGCGGCAAGCACCACTCCTATGATGATCAAGGGAATAAGTACGAGCACGATTCCTACTCCGATCGCGATTCCTTCGGCATGGGCAAGCCCCATTACCAGATAAATAACGAATCCGACGACTACCGCCACAAGCAGGAGAACAATCAGTGAAGCAAAAAGAGTAAAAATAATCGCTATTGCCGCGATTACCCCCAAAGCGAAATTAACCAAACTGGCAAGAACGCTTTCTTTCCAAAACTTAGAAAACAATTCATAGCCACAGTCGATGGATTTTTTGATACTGGTTCTGGTGAGCGCGAGGTAAAAAAGGCTGTAACGGAAAACGTAACTTACAACCACAAAGACGACAAAAATTGCCATGAGCGAAAAGCCTCCAAAAGTAATAGCTAACGCCCATGATTTTTGCCAAATAAAGAAAACCGTTGGAAGTATAAACAAAACAAGGCTTCCCAGATAAATTAACCCGAAGACCACCCTCATAAGGGCTAGGTCTTTCCATCTTCCTTTGATTTTTTCTTTGATCACGTTTTTTTCCGGCACGGTTTTTCCTGTCGGAGCGTTCAGATATTTCGTGGTGTTGATGAAAAGCAAGTGGAAATGGCAGTTGAGAAGAAAAACAACTATCCCGACAACTAAAATTATTATTGATAAAACGACGGCTAGCGCCATCGCTCCGTAGAATTTTTGTTTGCTTTCAATAAAATCTCTCACTCGGCTTTTTAGTTGCTCCCTATTCTCTATTTCGTCCAATGTTTTATTCCAATCCGAAATTTCCGGGTTAAGAGTCGACTGGTTCTCATCGACGCCAGAACCACCGCCTCCAATGTTGCCACTAAGAGAGGAATTAAAAGTAACTGCCTGCCCGCCGGTGATCGTGAGTAGAATAGCGATAATAACCAGTCTTTTTTTGTTTTCCCAAAAAATCAATCCCGCTTTCTGGATAATTTTCCAATAGTCTATTCTTCTCAACCAATTATCGAGCTTTTCAGTTTCGCTATTCTGGGATAATTTTTTTTCTTCTGAGGATTTTAGGGCACTCATTATAGAGAGATGTTAATTCCCTGCTCTTTAAAATTTTACAGATAAATAAGTAAATGGCAACTCCGATCAATCCCGAAACGGCGATTTGCCCCGCCACGGCGGGCAATGTGGACAGCGGGATAGCGGCTCCCCATGCCCATTTTACCAGTTGAACTATCCCGCCCGACGTTATGGTAGCCAGAGCGATTTTTCCTAAAGATCTTTTAATTAGTATTGTATCGATCCCTTTCAAATAATCGTACAGCCCGACAAACAAAAATATAAACATGGCTATTTGAGAAAAGGAATAAGCCAAAGCCAACCCTATAATTGGAGATTTCATTCCCTGTAAGTAAACGTCATCCTCCCAAAAGGGAGAAAAATACTGCCAATATTTAACGGCCGCGGCACCGACAAAAACATTTACTATTACGCCGATAATTCCCGATTTGAGGGGCGTTACCGTGTCATGTACGGCGAAAAAAGCTCTGATAAAAAGAAGGTTTAAGCTTTGGGCAAAAAGACTAATCGCAAGTATTCCCAAGACGTTGAAAGTGAGGATCGTATCTTCCCAGTCGAATTTTCCGCTTCCTAAAATTAGTCTTACCACTTGGGCGCGGAGAATTATTAAAATAACCGATAAGGGGATTATGAAAAAAAGTATTTGACACATAATGTTGGCGAATTCCTCTCGAAATTCTCTAACCTTTTTTTTGGCCGCCAGTATGGACAGTGCCGGAAAGGCGGCTATGGCGAAAGAAGCACCAAAAATCCCCAACGGCAGACTCTGGAGATTGTTAGCGAAATTAAAGACAGCCAACGAGCCAACCGGTAAAGTGGAAGCGAGTAAAGTGACAACAACTAAGTTAGACTGCAGTAGTCCCAAGTGGATGCTCCTGGGAAGCATCATTCTGAAAACCTTCAAAACTCCCGGGTGATAGGGTTTCCACTGCCATCCTGCCTTAAATCCCATGGAAACAGCGGGAAAAAATTGGATTGAAAAATGGGCCAGCGCTCCGAGAATAATTCCCCAAGCCAATCCCATTATTCCCATTGCTGGCACGAGAAACAATATTGCGAAAATGGACCCCATGTTGTAGACAACCGGTGCCAGAGAATAAAAAAAGAAAAAACGTCGGATATTTAAGACGTTTCCCAACATTCCCGAAAAACTCAAAAAAACTGGAGATAAAAGCATAACACGAGTGAGAGAAGCAGTCGTGCTCTGCTGTTCGGGAGTAAATCCAGGGGTAATCCAGTGGGTAATAAAAGGAGTGGCGATCCACAGAAGTGAAGTTATCGCAAAAAGACCCAGTGTCAAAATTGAAACGAGACTGTTGATAAATTCCTGAGCTTCTTGAGGAAAAGAAAATAGTTCAGATTTTTCTGTTTTCCGTTTTTCGGTTTTTAAAACTTTCTTCTTTTCGGGTTTGTGCAAATAACCGGTAAGTACCGGCAAGAAAGCTGAAGAGGTGAGACCCACAAGGATTGTGTTATAGAAAAAATCCGGAATGCGAAAGGCAGCATAATAAGCATCCAGTTCCGCTCCCGCACCGAAGTAGCTGGCTAGCATGCGGTCGCGAATCATACCCAGAAAACTTGCGAACAAGGTAAAAACGGCAACCAAAAAAGCCGCCCGGGTGAGCGTTTTCGCGATATTTTCAAAAAAGGAAAGCTTTTTGCCCAAATTAGTCATGACGAATACAGTTACTTGCTATTTTCTATTTTCTTTTTGCTGCTCTTAGGAGAAAGCACTGTTCCTGCAAACACGTCTTTAACAAACTTTTCGTCAATTTTCCAATCCGGTAAGTTTAAATTGTCAGGATAGCGATAGATTGAATCGAATGTTTCTAGACCCTTAACTTCGGAAATAAGCCATGAATTTTCGTCGCCGGACTGTTTTTGAACCAGCAGACTGTAAGTGTCAGCCGGTTTTTTAAGATCGTCAAAGCGGAGCTTGAAAGGCAACAAATAAGAATATTTTACCGTCAGTGTTTCGCCGGGCGAAACATAAGTCCAATTGGCAAAGACGGTTTTGTCGGAATCTTCGTAGACGCGCGTGCCGGTGTAGGGATCAGTGTTGGTGCCGCTTTCTTCGGTAATCACCATTTCATCTTCGATAAATCCCAGTTTCTCGTAGTCAACTGGTGGAGAATCGACTTCTCGGGTATACCCTTCTGCGTGAAGCAGTTCACTGCCTTTGGGTACATAAACCCTCATCCAGTCGCAGTTTACAGCGTTGTACCATTCATATTTTTCTTTTCCGCCTTTATGGGCGCGTTCAATGGTTACCGTGTCGACTATAGATCCGTCCGGCTTTATTTCAGCCTGATGATAAATTTTCTGCTCAATCACTTTGTCGGTTTTCATTCCGCTTATATTTGTGTTCACGATTGACAAAAAATCTTTGGGGGTCTTTTGGATTTCGCCGGACCAGCCAAGGTCGGAAACTTTTTGCTGGATATTGTAATCAAAAAAATACATTTGAATGTCACGTTCTTTAAGATCTTTGGAAAACACGTTAAGTACTTCGATCCACTTTTCCGGAGGCGCGTTGAATATTTTTTCAAGGACTAAAGGAGCAAGGTCGGCCAAAAATTGTTTGGGCCGGTTTAGATTCTTGTCGTAATCCTTTTCCACCTTAAATTGGGACAACTCAACAAAATTATCCGCGCTTACGGTGGTACCGTATTTTGAGTGCTCAATCGGCCCTGTAATTTTCAATAAGTCTTCCATTATTTTAGGGTTGACGGCTATAACTCCGTCAACCGTGGGCCCGCCGGTTTTTTCGTAGAACCAAGCAATCTTCTCGGCACTTTTGGGAAAATCCGGCCACCAGTTGGCATCATGCATTGACCATGTGGCGCTCATTTTTTGAATCGGTTTAGGTGGAATTATTCGCTCTTTAAGCTGCCCGTCAGGGTTGTAAATACCGTCAATCGTAAGTTGGCTTAGATTTCCTTCGTTAATTTTAATAATGCCGTAAGTTCCGATGAATCCTCCAGTGGCTCGGATTTCATCATTGTTTTGGAAGATAAGAAGATATTGCTTGGGTTGGTTGTGGCCGAGAACGCCGAGGATTGTATTGGAATACTCCGAAAAAGCGTTAATGTTGTTTATCACTTCGGGCAATTGGTTTCTTAGGCCGGTAAAGGTTTCTTTTTTGTCTTCCGGAACATCATCCATATCGACTTTGTTCAAGAATTCATTAGCTGAGGAGAGTTCCTCCTTTACCTTTTCCAGTTTGTCTTTGAATAAAACGACTGCTTCGGTTAGGGTTTGAGCTTTATCTTGCCGCTCCGGAGGAATGTAAGAAGTGATTTCTTTAAGACTGGACAAGTTGTCCGTTGAAATCAGCTTTTTCTTGAGTGCTCCTTGTTCACCCAAAAAAAGACTGAAGGCTTCCGACATTATTTGACCGGCTGAAGTCAAACGCTTTCCCGCCTCCAGAATATTTTGGCCGCTTTCGATTTTCGATCCGCCGGGAAGAACTTTAATGATCGCGAGCAGGCTTCCTCCTGTTTGGTCAAGCGAGTCGCTGGCCGATAGAAAATCTTGATAAGCGGTCTCGAAATTACGTCTGGCTTCCTCGGGTTTGGCGGAGAGTATCGCTGTTTTCGCGGATTGGACTTTATTGTAGGCATCGTTGCTTTTGACCTCAATCCTGTTTTTTGCTTCGATGACTTTTTGCACATACGCTCCTACAGGAATCGTAAGGGCGAACATAATTCCTATGCCCAAAATTATCGCGGAGCGGCGGGCATTGTCAGAGCGAAGGGTGAAGAATTTTCCTTTGAAATTTTGAATTACTTTTTCTTCTTTTGGAGTAAAAAATTGTTTCAGCAGGTTTGATCTTTCCGGGTTGCGTGTTTCTATCTTTCTATCATATGGAAACGCAAAATTTTGCCTGCTCTTCGGCGAAGAGGGCATCTCTAAGTAGGCTCTGTCGTTGTATTTTTGTCCGTCGTGAAATTCGAAATTCAAAATTCGGGTCGGTTCTTTCGACGCAGCTCTTTTGATGTTAAGCCGATTCCAAATTTTTCTTATTTTCTTTTTTGCGTTTCTGGTTTTTTTGAGCAGGTTTTTTCTTTTGGTTTTTTTGTCGGGTGAAGGGTCCGCGTGATTTTGTACGGGCGTGTAATCGGTTAAAAAATGGGTCGACTCTTCTCCCTCGGACTCGGCAGGCTCGGAAATTTTTATGGAGACTTTAGGTTTTTCTCTCAAATCGACAAGGGGCGCGTTCAATACAGACGGTTTTTTTTGAGCTATAGGCCGAGCAATGAGCTCTTCTTCCTCTTCTTCTGCTATAGTTCCTCCGCCGGAAATAAAAGAAGGCTCTTCCTCGACGGCTAATTCAGCTAAATCGCTGAAATCCTCAACCACTTTTAAATTAAAATTGGGTTTGACAAAAGAAAGCTTAACGGTGGTGCCGTCTTTCTGATAGTCAGTGATTGCCATGGGGCTGTTGTGGTACCGAGCAGCGGGCGGTTTATCGGGGCGGGATGGCGGAGAAGGTGGAACAGGGAGAATTGGAGCGCTTTCTAAACCCTCAGAATTATAGATGTCTGTTTCTTTGTAATGCGGCAGTTCAATTTCAAGATCGCCGCCAAGCCGGTTTATTAAACTGGAGCTACTTCTTTCATTTTCGCTGCCGCGATCCTCCAGTCGGGTAAACTCGTTCTGAGGGCCAGAACGGGAATCAATCTTTATCGTCAGATTGGCTTTCCCTCTATAGCCGAGATAAGATTGCTCCGGTTCTAAACTTTTGCGAGAAGAGAGAGGCGCGCGGTATGTTTTCACCGCGGCTCTTGAGACTAAATTTGATTCGCTGGGAATAAAAACGTCGGATACATGGCTGCCTTTTTTGCCGGGAACAAAAGGGCGAATGTTGGAAAAAAATAGGTTGGCGGCGTCTTTGTCCGGCATGACCCTAAAATCTTTTCGGTTGAGGTTCCCTCCCGCTCTGTTTAAAGTTTTTTGGTGCTGAAAACAAAAAGAATCCAAGGTTGATTTTCGCCTATTTTTGTTGATTTGTTCCCTCAATGCTCCTTCTTTTCCTTTTGGAATGGGCTGGTATGCCAAGGGATGCCGAAAAGCGCCGTTAGCGGCAACCTTGCGTTTCTCCCGCTGCAGATTAGCTTTTTGTTTTTTTATTAGGTCGAAGGACATAAAGACAAATAACTCATAACTCGTAATTATTACTTGGCAAACACCAAAAATACTAGTCACGAATTACCAGTTTCCAGTTGTTAGGAATTATAACATCGAAAATCACACGACAAAATAAAAAAGAGCGCGCAGAGCGCTCTTGAGATAATGGGTGTTTCATCTTAATCATCAAATTATGATATTAGCTTTCAACCCACACGTAGACGTTGTAGAGAAATTCAGTGATTGCTGGGGCGAAAAAAAGTGCTCCTATAAAAGTCAACGATTCATCGTTTTTTCATACAATTTTAAAGTCTCTTCGGCCATTTTAATCCAACTGTATTTGGATAGAGTTTTTGAAGCGCGAGGAAGGTAAGTTTTTTTGAGTGATTCCAATTTTTCTGTCGTATCATTTATCACGTCACTGATATTCGAAACGGATTTTCCGTCAAAATAAATAACCGAGTTGCCTAAAATTTCCGGAAAGCAAGTACCATTGTTACACAAGACTAATTTGTCCCGTTTTAAGGCTTCAAGCGGTGGCAGGCCGAATCCTTCGTAAAGCGAAGGGAAAATGCAAAAAATAGCTTCTTGATATAAAAATTCTAGAGTTTTACGGTCGGAGACGAAGCCGGGAAAAATTACGTTAGGAATATTTTTTTGTTTCACTAAGTTTTTCAGACGATCAAAGAAATAATCGTTTCCACCGGCTATGACTAGATTCAAGTTGCCGTTTCCTAGTGGGTTCCTTCTAGAATTTTTTAGTTCGAGGTTGAATCTTGAACCAACGTTGCAACCAGTGTTGCAAAAAGCATTAAATCCCAAAATTAACCGTTCTAAATTCTTATGAGGGTATGCTCCTCCAAGGTAAAAGATAAATGGAAATTTTATAGAAAGCTTTTCTTTAAGCCACTTTTGGCGATTTTTTTCGGAAATATTTTTATAGTTTTTTATTTCATTATCATCCTCACCTCCGGCACCTTCATAAATGGTAGAAATTTTTTCCTTGCCCACTTTTGGGAAAAACTTCAAGACATCTTTGGCGGTACTTTGCGAAACCGCCACAACAGCTTTTGATTTATTTAAAGCATGTTTTATCGTAGCGCGATAAGCTCGGTTTTTTATTGCGTAAGCCATAGGACCCAAAGTCGTTGCTTTTTTAGTTGGATACGCGAATAGAATTAAGTCATGAATAGTTGTGATAAAAGTCCGATTATAGATTATCGGAACGTTGAAATGCGGAAAGTGAGTCAGGTCAGGTTTTATTTTGTTTAGAAGACGGGGAATCAACAATTGCTCTTTTATTCCATACCAGTAGGCTTCAGCTCTCACTTTTTTAAAGTTAGGATTCTTAAAATCGAGTGTCGCATAATCTTTATCGCGGAGTAAAATGTAATACAGGTTTTTCCGGTCAAGTTTTTCCAGTTCAAAAACCAGATTGCGAGTGTAGGTGGATAGTCCTCTGTTTTCGGGATTAATAAAACGGGCGTCGATAGCTACCTCCATTTTTTAATTCTTCTTTCTAAATTTTAAATTATTATCATCCCATATAATCCATAACCATATACATGGGCTGGATGACGGAGATGGCAAAAAATCCCACGGCTCCGCCTATTACCAAAATAAGCGCCGGCTCGATAACCGAGCTTAAATTTTTAGTTATCTCGTCTACTTCCCTTTCGTAAAATTCTGCCAGCTGTCCCAAGATTTGCTCGGAACTGCCAGTGTCTTCACCTACTTTTATCATTTGAACCACCATAGGCGGAAAGAGGTTGGGAAATTTTTCAATCGATTCATATAATGGCGATCCCTTTTGAACAGACTCAGAGGCCGACTTAATGGCTTTTTTGAAGTAACTATTTTCCATGGAATCTCCGATTATCTCCAGTGCTCTTACGATCGCGACGCCGCTTTTCAGAAGCGAACTTAGTGTCCGGGCGAAACGGGCGGTGTTAACTTTCTTTATAATTCCTCCTGCTATCGGAGTGTGGAGATAAGCAAAATGAAGGACTTTTTTCCCCTTCTTGTTGCTTATCAAGAAGTAAATTAAAGCAGGTATTGCGGCTAATATGCCGAGAGTTAGAACAATGTGGCCAGTCATAAAGTTACTTGTTCCAATAATCAGTCTTGTCGAAAGCGGCAGCTCTATATTCATTTCGGAGAATATTTTCATTAGATTGGGAATCACGAATAGCATCATAAGAACGGCAATAATAATCATGGCTACTACGACCACGGAAGGATAAATCATTGCCCCTCTGATCTTCCCTCTGATTTCATGCTCTTTTTGAAGTTGAATTGCCAACAGTTCCAATACTTCCTCTAAATTACCGCCGATTTCTCCAATCCTGATGGCGCTTGAAAATAACGGCGGAAAGATTTTAGGGTATTGGCTCATGCTATCGGCTAGAGTTTTACCGGTTTTTATTTCTTCTTTGATGTCGGAGAGAACTTCTTTAAAATAGCTCGATTTTGATTGAAGGGACAGTATTTCCAAAGCCCGCGGAATAGGAAGACCCGCTTTTATCATAACTGCCATGTGTTTTATGAACATCATTTTTTCCGTAAGCGATACTTTTTTCCAAAGAGCGATTCCTCGCCATGAACCTTGGTTTTCTTCTTTTTGGGATAAAGCAAAAACCAAAAGTAACCCTTGATTTTTCAAATTATGTGCCAACTCCGCCTTATTTTGGGCAGGCATGAGGCCGTCAACTTTTTTCCCCGAGGAATCCCGCGCGCTGTATTTGTATAAAGGCATGGCAATAACTAACAACTAACAACTTACAACTAATGCAATAATAATCGAATTTTAAGAAAAACGATAGAAAAAATAAAAATCCACCTTTTCACACAAATGCGAATAAAGATGGATTTCAATAATAACTAGAAATCAATAAGATATGATTTAGCGCTTTAATTCCATCTGCTTCTTGGCGGTGGAAATGAAACCGTAAAAAAGAGGATGAGGATTAAAAGGACTGGATTGGAATTCGGGATGGAATTGGGAGGCGACGAAGAAAGGATGGTTTTTTTGTGGCAATTCCATGATTTCCATTAAGCGGCGGTCGGGAGAAACGCCGGAAAAAATAACGCCGGACTTTTCCAGCCGTTTAATGTATTTCAGGTTGACTTCATAACGATGGCGATGGCGTTCGCTGATATGAATTTTACCGTAAAATTCGTGCGCCAAGGTGCCGCTTTTGACGATTGCAGGGTAACTGCCCAGCCGCATTGTTCCGCCGTAGTTATTGTTGCTCAAAAGTTCTTTCTGTTCCGGCAAAATGTCGATTACTGGATAAGGGGTTTTCGGATTTACTTCAGTGGTATGGGCGTTCTTCAAGCCTGCCGCATTGCGGGCGAATTCAATAACGGCCAACTGCATGCCGTAGCAAAGCCCCAGATAAGGTATTTTGTTTTCTCTGGCAAACTGAACGGCTTTAATTATGCCTTCCACTCCCCTGCTTCCAAAACCGCCAGGGACGACAATCCCTGAATATTTCTTCAATCTTTGCAGCTCCTTTTTATCTTTTTCAAACTGCTCCGAATCCACCCATTCTAACTCAAGATTCACTCCGGTTTTATAAGAGGCGTGTTTTAATGATTCGATAACCGAAATGTAAACGTCACTCAAGACGAAACTGCCGGTGGCGAAATACTTTCCCACTACGGCAACCTTGATTTGTTTGCGCTTTGAATGAATCGTCTTGGAAAGTTGTTCCCATTTTGTAAAGTCTTTTTTACGCGGCTTGAGGCCAAGTTTCTGCAAAATCGTGCCGCTCAAATCTTCTTTTTCGAAATTAATCGGGACTTCATAAATCGAATCGATGTCCGGTGCCGAAATTACGTCTTTCTTGCGTACGTTGCAAAAAACGGAAACTTTTTCCTTGCGTTTATTGTCAAGAGGAACGGCTGATCGCGCGATGATTATATCCGGTTGAATACCGGTTGAATTGAGTGACCGAACAGCATATTGAGTGGGTTTGGTTTTCATCTCGCCAATCTTTTCTGGCACCGGCAAGTAACTCACCATGACAAACAGTACATGGCCATCAAGATCCAGTTTCATCATTCGGCCCGCTTCTAGAAATAGAACATTCTGATATTCGCCTACCGTGCCGCCGATTTCCACTACCACGATGTCGGCTTTGTTATGTTTAGCGGCTTTTTTGATGCGGCGAATAACTTCATAAGGGATGTGCGGCACCACTTCGACACATTTGCCTTTGTAGTGCATGTTGCGTTCTTTCTCAATCACCCTTTTGTAAACGCTTCCTGTGGTCATGTAGTTATGCTGACTCAAGACGTTTTCAGTGAAGCGCTCGTAGTTGCCCATGTCCTGGTCGCATTCCATTCCGTCCGACAGGACAAAAACCTCTCCGTGTTCGGTGGGGTTCATGGTTCCGGCATCCACGTTAACATAAGGATCGATTTTTATTGAGGTAACGCGGTAGCCCCGCGCTTGTAGGATGGCGGCGATTGAGGAAGAAGCCACTCCCTTCCCCACCCCGCTCATCACCCCGCCGGTCACAAAAATATATCTCACGTGATTGTTTTTTCGTTTAGCCATGGGATAATTTTCAATACTTTCCAATTTACAATTTTCATTCAATTATCAAATTTTTAATTATCGAACAGCTGATCTCAATTGAAAATTGAAAACTACTTTTTATCTTGTATCCTTTTTTCGACTTGCTCAACAATTTTTTGATCAGGTTAAATTTTGTCTATAATTGAGGAGTAACTCAAATAATTCAAAAACATGAACAAGAAGGTTCTTTTGGGTCTTACTACCACCCCGCGATCGGATTGGCGCGGAAAGATCAAGGAAATCGAAAGATTTAAAATCAAGGAAATCGCCTTATTCCCTACCATGTTGGAAATAGGTGAACGCAAGGAACTATATGATTTATTAAAAAAGTCTCGCATAGAAAAAATTCCTCACGTTCATTTGCGCGACGATACGGAAAGCTGGGAATTGGACTATTTGCATAAAAAATATAAAACTCATCTTTTTAATATCCATTATCGGGACACCGATATAAAATTTCTGAGAAACAATCATGATTATATGAATTATATTTATGTTGAAAATCTAGATATAATTGATAAAAATTTTGGACTAGCGGTAAAAATATGTCGGGGAGTTTGCTTTGACGCTTCACATTTCGAAGATATTGTTTTGACCGAAGAGGGTAAAAGCGTTGAAAAATGGATTGAATTTTTTAGAAAATATGGGATCGGGTGCTGCCATGTATCAGCCATAAAAGAGAAAAAACATATAGTTACTAGCCTAAAAACCGGAAAAGAGAAGGAAACGTATTCAGACCACTATCTTAATTCCTTAAGCGAGTTGGATTATACGAGTAAATATATTAGTTATTTTCCAAAATATGTGAGTATCGAACTGGAAAATTCCTTTGAGGAGCAAATCGAAGTAAAAGAATATTTGGAAAAAATAATAAACTAACAATCATCGTACCAATTTCTGGACTGAGATTAGAGTTTTTCCTCGCGTGAGATGGAAAAGAATTTTGAGAATCTATTTTCTATCTTTAATTCTCTTGTTGATTTCTTTGATGAATTTTGTTTTGGCCACGGCTCTGGTTTTGCTTGTGTCGCGGTCGCGGACGACGAGTTTCTTTGACTTTATTTCTTTGTCACCAATCACGAGGACATAAGGAACTTTTTCCAGAATCGCTTCACGGATTTTTTTGCCGACGGTTTCGTTTTCGAGATCGAGCTCGACGCGAATATTATTTTCCCGAAATTCCTGCGCTAGTTTTTGGCAAAAATCAGCGTGTTTTTCTCCCACCGACAAAATTTTTACCTGCGCCGGAGCAAGCCAGAGCGGAAAATTGCCGGCAGTTTGTTCAATCAGAAATGCCATTGTTCTCTCGATGCAGCCTATAGAAGAACGGTGAATTATCATGGGCACCTGCTCTTTACCGTGTTGGTCAGTGTAAACCATATCAAATCTCTTTGGCATAGCGAAATCAATCTGGATTGTTATCGCAGTGTCTTCTTTGCCATTGACGTTTCTCAACTGAACATCCAGTTTCGGTCCATAAAAAGCCGCCTCACCCACACCTTCTTCATATTTTAATTTCATGTGATCAAGAATTTTTTTCATTGAGGATTGACTTTCGTTCCATGCTTTGTCGTCGTCGATATATTTGTTTTTATCGGTCGGATCCCATTTTGAAAAGCGGTACCAGTAATCTTTTATATCTAAAACTTTCATGGAATATTGAACGAGCTCAAGGACTTTTTTAAACTCTTCTTCCAGTTGGTCGGGACGGCAAACGATATGAGCGTCCGATAAGGTGAAACCCATAATCCTAATCAGTCCCGTTAACTCGCCGGATTGTTCTTTTCTGTACATTCTAGCTAATTCGGCATATCTCAGAGGCAATTCACGGTAGCTTCTTGGCCGTGAGTTGTAAATCATAAACTGGTGGGGACAAGTCATTGGTCTCAGAACATATTTTTCACCATCAATATCCAACGAAGGATACATGTTCTCTTGATAGTGTTCCCAATGACCAGATTTTTTGTACAGATCTACTTTGGCAATTTCCGGAGTGTAAGTTCTCAAATAACCTCTTTTAGTTTCTTCCTCCACTACGAACTTTTCCAGCTCTTGTCTAACAACGGATCCTTTAGGTGTTAGCAAGGGTAAGCCGGGACCAACGAGGTCAGAGAATACGAACAAGTCCAGTTCTTTTCCTAGCTTTCTGTGGTCGCGTTTTTTGGCTTCTTCGCGCGAGGCGAGATATTTTTTGAGCGTTTTTTTGTCGGCAAAAGCCAGCCCCGAGACTCTTGTTAGCATTGGATTTTTTTCGTCCGCCTGCCAGTAGGCGCCGGCGATTTTGGCGAGCATGAAACCGCCGATTTTTATTTCGCCGGTTCTTTTGAGGTGCGGGCCTTTACACAAATCCTCAAACTCGCCGAGTTGGTAGTGAGTTGCCATTGTCATCCCGGCCTTTGAGCCGGAATTCAGATTCTTTCTGAATCTCGGGCCGCGCTGCGCCTGTCCGGGACGACAACACTCTACTCCAATTTTCTCTAACAGCTCTAATTTATACGGTTGATTTTCAACTTTAAAAAATTCCCGTGATTCCGGAAGCGGCATTACTTTTTTGCGAAAAGGGATGTTTTCCTTGACGATTTTTTCCATTTCCATTTGGATTTTTGCCAAATCAGCTTCAACTAACGGTTTGGCAAATTTAAAATCGTAAAAAAAGCCGTTTTCCGTGGCTGGCCCGGTGCCGAATTTAACATGATTGCCGTAAATTCTTTTCACGGCGAGAGCGAGAATGTGGGAGAGAGAATGACGTACGATATCAATGTCCATAGGTTAATATTACATATTTCATATTACATATCTCATGTATATTTCAAATCTCAAATTTCGTATGAAAAACGAGGTATGAAAAATACATGAAATATGACACGTGAAACATGAAATATTAATAGTATCTCCACTTGCTTGTGAGCAGGATTATCGCCACTGCTACTGCCACAATCACCACATCTTTAGCCAGCTTCCTACCTTTCTCTTCTTTTGTCAAGAAAAATTGAGTCGAAGTAAAGGTAAGATAGAAAGCCGAAAGGAGGATTACCGCGCTTGAGCGATAGCGAAAGGGAAAAAATATCAAAGCCCATGCGATTTCACTCGTAGCAAGGGCAATAATCAAACTGGCGACATTAATGTCGTTTTTTTGCAATTCAAAAGATTTTATTTTTAAAGCCAAGCTACTTTCGAATGTATCCTTAGCTACCGTAAAGCTAATCAGAGCCGTAATCAGGAGCATAAGCCAAATCGGAAACACCAGATCGGAAAAATTAATGAAACTGGCAAAGATCAAATTTGACCAGACAAAAAAGACTAAAAAATTCATTCCGCCAAGAATTGCCGCCGCTATTTTATCGGCCGGATTATCGTTCAGTCTTCCCTTAGTTAGAAGCACTAGATAAAAAATGGCGGACAAAATGGTTATCGCGATGTAGCGAATGACAGCGCTGGCCATGAGAGATATTGTGGGCAAACTGCCCAAAACCAGTAGAAGCGGAAGGATTATGCTAGTAAATCTTCCAACTGATTTCTTGATTAGGACAAGAATGATTGCTACTCCAACGCCCAGTATCCACCAAACTAAGGGGTGGGAAAAATAAAAGAGGGTGAAGATGGATAATCCAACGAATAAAACCGCAGCAAGAATCGGATAAAGACGAAAAAACATAGCTACTGTAAGTGTTAATTTTGTAAGGTTAACTTAATATAATTTAACATTAAAATATTAGGGTAGAAAGTAACAGTTTGAAGTGCAAAGAATAAATAGATGGTTACAAAACTTCTTTGCCGTATTGCTTGAGCTGAGCGGAATTAAATTTTTTTGTGTCGGGGCTACCCCTGTGGGGCAGACGCTAAAAAATTTAATTCCGCTCAGTTACATTAAAACAAGTTCTGTAACCATCTAAAAGTATAAAGTAAAAGTCGTAAGAAATCCAAGCGTTGTTTAAATTTTACTTATCCAGTTTCTTCGTCGCAACTTTCGGTGGTAGGCAATCGCGAAACGGTGAGCTTCGTTGCGAATTTTTTCCAGCAGGACGATATCAGAAATTATTTCAAAATGCCGGTGGGCATTTTTGGTATAATAAAGATCAAGTTTTTTTCTGGTGGGGCCTTTAGCAATCGCGGCAATGGGGACATCCCATCCGGCGTCACGCAGTAATTTTTCCGCCATATTCAGGTGAACTTTCCCTCCGTCAATCAAAATTAAATTGGGTTTCGGCCAGTCTTTTTTAGTTGCGAGTCGTAATTCGTAAGTCGCAAATGTTCTCTTTATTCGTCTTGTCAGAACTTCTTTCATCATCGCAATGTCATTTATGCCTGAAATAGTTTTTATTTTAAAACGGCGGTATTGAGATTTATCTGCTTTTTTGTTGGTAAAGACTACCATTGATCCGACGGCATAGTCGCCACCAATGTTAGAGATATCGTAGCCTTCGATTCTGAAATACTCTTCCGGCTTCAAAGACTCAAATATTTCTCCTTCTAGAGAGGATGACGAGGTCCGCTCCCTCTTTTGTAAGGAAGAAAGACCTGTCTGCCCAGTGCCATAACTGAATTGGGCCTGCCGGAAGGGCAGAGAGGGGATGTTTATTAAATCGGAGTTGATCAATGCCACATCTTGGATATGTTTCAATGCAGAAATTTTATTGCGTAAGTCTGCTGCTTTTTCGAATTCATTTTTTTCGGAAAAATTCTCCATTTCTTTCTCCAGTTTTTTAATAAGTGTTTTTTTCTTTCCCGAGAGAATCAGTTCAATGCCACGGATGTTTTTTTGGTAATCGATTTTCCCAATCGCGCCGGCGTAAGGACCCGGACATCTTCCCAATTGAAAATCCAGACAGCCTTTTTCCGTTTTCTGTTTGCGTGAATGAAAAGGAAGTATTTTTCTAATAATCTTTAAAGCTATCTCTATTTGTTTTTTTGAAACATAAGGACCAAAAATTTTTTTACTCTGATATTTTCCCAAGTCAGTTTTTCGGACAATTATTACTCGCGGAAAATCTTCATTTTTTGTTATTAATAAATAAGAGAAACTTTTGTCGTCTTTCTCTTTAATATTATACTTAGGCTGTTTTTTTTTGATTAAATTCGATTCCAAAATTATAGCTTCAAGAACGGTTTCTGTTCGCTCAAATTTTATTTTTTTAATTTCGGAAACTAATTTTTCAGTTTTAATGTCATGCGCGCCAATAAAGTACGATCTCACCCTGTTACGCAAGGACGTGGCTTTTCCAATATAAATAAGCCGATTTTTGGCATCGTAAAATTTATAAACGCCGGGAGATTTAGGCAGTTTGGAAACATATTTATTTATGGATTCGTTCATTTGTTATTTTGGTTTCTCCACTCTGTTGATCATAAATTCGACAGTTTCCGATGTGTTAATCGCTTCGATCTTTATTCGGGAATGTTTAGATAGGAATACCCTGAAGACCTCATCGGCAAATGCTTGGCCGATAGTCTTTATTCCTTTAAAGTCGAGAACTATCAGTTTGAATTTTTCTAAATTTGCCATCAATCTCCTGGCTTGCGAACGGGAAATATAAACCGTTCCGGCTTTGAAAAGTTTGACGTGGACTCTCGTCTTATCAAAAGAATAAGAGCCTGGTTCTGCTTCGTATCCGAAAAATAATCTATTCAAATGTTTGTTGGAACTTCTGTCTATTTCGAATCTTACCAACGTGCCTTTTATCGGGTTAATCTTTTCGACAAAAACATCTTTAATCACATTATCTACTCTAAAACGGTACTCAAAACTATCCAGCACAAAAACGTCCGCGATTTTTGAAGTGAAAAAAATACCTTCGCCGCTATGGGAGTGTGGCAGGGTGGTGGTTTTTCCCTTCGTCAATTCTTGGATAGCTTCCAATTCTGATTTTAGTTTCTTCTTCTCCATTATGTTTCTGTAAACTCCAACCCCAAAATCTCTAACTTCGAAAGTAATATTTTTGTTAATCTCGTTAAATGAAACCTCTATTTTTTTTGACTTGGAGTGTTCTATGGCGTTATTTACCATCTCGGTAAAACCATAGCGGAGAATGCTTTCCAGATTTTCTTTTAAGCCTGTGAATAAGGGTGACTCCAATCTAATTTCTTCGAAAATAGTATCCTCGCTCAAAGATTCATTGAGAAATTTTTTTTTAGTATGCTTGCCGAGTAATTTTATTTTTTCAGGCACTGCGTAGTATACATTTCTACCCTGTTTAGATTTTACCAGAGATTCCTCTTTAACCAGTTGATTAAGCAGGGTACTCACCCACTGGCGTGTCTTTTTACCAGAAAGATTTTGCAAAATTTCCGTCACGTTTGCCTTTTTAAGTTTCCTGGCTATGTTTACCAAGTTTTTCTTAGTGGTATCCATGTTTTATTTGTAAGTTGATAGTGCTAATCTTTTTGTAGATTATATGTCAAGTTTTTTATATAATATGTCAAGTGATATGTCAAGTTTTTTATATAATATGTCAAGTGATATGTCAAGTAAAATTTTAAATTAAATCATTTTCTTCTTTAGCATTTCTCTCAAAGATTGCCCAGTGTAGGATTCGGGATATCTTGCAATTTCTTCAGGGGTGCCGGCGGCAATGACGCGGCCGCCCTTTTCTCCCCCCTCGGGTCCGAGGTCGACGATATAATCGGCGGTTTTTATCACATCCAAATTATGTTCGATCACGATTACAGTGTTGCCGGCATCGACCAACCGGTTTAAAACTCCTAGTAATTTTTTAATGTCGTCGAAGTGCAGTCCAGTGGTTGGCTCGTCCAATATGTACAGCGTATCCATGCTTCCTCGCCGCGACAGCTCCGCGGCCAGTTTGATACGTTGCGCCTCCCCGCCGGAAAAAGTAGTTGCCGCTTGGCCGAGGTTGATATAATCCAATCCGACCTCTTCCAAAACTTTCAGCGGTTCATAAATTTGAGGAAAATTAGAAAAGAAATTTTTGGCTTCTCTTACCGTCATTTCCAAAATTTCGGCGATATTTTTTTCTTTATACTTTACTTGTAAAGTTTCGCTGTTATATCTTTTCCCTCGACAAATGTCACAAGGTAAATAAACGTCGGGCATAAATTGCATTTCTACTTTTAAAAATCCTTCACCGCGGCAGTTGTCGCAACGGCCGCCGGCCACATTGAAAGAGAAACGGCCGGGGCCGTAGCCGCGCAGGCGCGCTTCTCGCGACATTGAAAATATTTTCCGTACCTGCGTGAATAATCCTGTGTAGGTGGCCGGGTTCGATCTGGGAGTGCGGCCGATCGGTGACTGATCGATCATGATGACTTTACGTAAATTTTCCACGCCGGTAATCTCTTGGTGGTGGCCGGGTTTTGCAAGCGAGCGCATAATTTTTGCCGACAAGGCTTTATACAAAATATCTTCCACCAGGGTAGACTTTCCGCTGCCGCTCACTCCCGTAACGCAAGTGAAAACTTTGAGAGGAAAACTCACGGTCATATTTTTCAAATTGTGTTCGCTGGCACTTTTTACGGTAATCATTTTTTTGTTCTTTAGCGGCCTTCTTTGAGAAGGTATTTCTATCGCCAACTCTTTTTTCAGGTATCTAGCGGTAAGCGATTTTTTGTTTTTCAGAACTTCTTCGAGTGGGCCTTCCGCTACTATTTCTCCTCCCAGCCGGCCAGCGCCCGGACCGATGTCAACAATATAGTCAGCGGCGCGAATAGTTTCTTCATCGTGCTCGATCACAACTAAGGTGTTTCCGATGTCCCGCAGTTTCAGTAAGGTTTCCAGAAGTTTTTTGTTGTCGCGGGCGTGAAGTCCGATTGACGGCTCATCCAAGATATATAAGACTCCTACCAATTGGGAGCCGATCTGTGAAGCCAGACGAATACGTTGCACTTCCCCGCCGGCCAAAGTGTTGGCACTTCTTGAAAGCGTGAGGTAGCCTAAGCCGACATCTTCCAGGAAGCCTAAGCGGTTTTGAATTTCTTTTAAAATTCTTTCACCGATCAGCCCTTCTCTAGGGGTGAGCTCAATGTTATTTAGAAATTTCAGTGTCTCGCTTACGCTGGTGCTGGATAATTCATAAATATTTTTTCCGCCTATCGTGACCAACAAAACCTCCAGTTTATATCTCGACCCGCGGCAAGTCGAGCAAGATTTACTCGACATATATTTTTCGATGTCTTCGCGAACCGCTTCCGACTGGGTTTTGAAATAACGTTCTTCCAAGTATCCGACTATTCCTCTCCAATCAACGTTGAATTTCCATGTGTGGCCGGTTTTGGAATAAATTTTTACCGGGATTTCAGTCGGTTTAGTTGCCGCAGTTTTGGTGGAGAAGGCAACTTTTTCGCCGTGAATAAGAATCTCTTTTTGGTGTTCTGGCAAATCAGAAAAGCGGGCGTTTTCAGGGATATGATAATATTGGCAGACAGCGCTCAAAACCCGGCCATTAAAATTATTTTTTTTATAACTCCATGGCATAATAGCTCCTTCGGCGATGGTTTTACTACGGTCAGGAACAACCAGTTCCGGATCCACCTCTTTTTTTACGCCGAGTCCTTCACAAGTAGGGCAAGCGCCGTAAGGGCTGTTAAAAGAAAAAAGCCGCGGTTCAAGTTCAGGAAATTCAATTTCGTGGACAGGACAGGAAAATTTCTGGTTAAATACGATGTTATTATCCTCTGACTTAGCTAAGCGGGTTGGTTCAGAGTTTAACTCTGAACCAACCCTTAGAATATGTTTGCGTCCGATTTTTACGATTCCACCAGATAGTTTTAAGGCATTTTCCACGTCTTCGAAAATTCGTGAGAAGTTTTCGTCGGAAATTTTTACTTTATCAACTAAAATGTCGATGTCATGTTTTTTGTAACGGGAGAGTTTTGTTTTTTTTCGTTGGGATTTGCTGGTAAGATCGATTTTTCTTCCATCCACATAGGCACGAGAAAACCCCCGCTTAAACATATCTTCCAGAAGAGCGGAATATTCACCTTTACGGGCGCGGACCACAGGGGATAGAATCTCAACGTCTTCCGTGGGAACAGAATTTGTTCTGTTCTTACCGGGGATATCCAAAATTCTTTCCATTATTTCATCAACTGAAAGCTGCGCGATTTCCCGGCCGCAAATCGGGCAATGGGCGATACCGATTTTCGCATACAGTAACCTCAAATAATCATGAATTTCCGTGACCGTTCCTACGGTCGAACGAGGATTGTGAGAGGCTGCTTTCTGGTCAATTGAAATGGCGGGACTCAGACCTTCAATATAATCAACATCAGGCTTGTCCATTTGACCCAGAAACTGGCGGGCGTAGCTGGATAAACTTTCCAAATAGCGCCGTTGTCCTTCGGCAAAGATTGTGTCGAAAGCTAGAGTCGATTTTCCCGATCCGCTGATGCCGGTAAAAACAATGAATTTATCCCGCGGCAAAATAAGGTCTAGGTTTTTTAAATTATGTTCCCGTGCGCCCTTGATGATGATGGAGTTCATTATTTATCATTGATCATTTACCATTTTGGAATCTGAATGAAAAATGATTCAATGGTAAATGAATGGTTAATGGAAAATGGCAAATGGAAAATTTATTTATCGTAGCTGTATCTTCCGCAGCTCCTCGATTTCATCTCGAATCACTGCCGCTTTTTCAAATTCGAGATTACGAGCGGCTTCTTTCATCTCTTTTTCGCGTTGTTTGACGTAACCGGCAATATCTTCCAAGCTTTCCAGTGCCGAGAAATCTCGGACAACTTTCGGTTTGAGTTCATGGTCTACGATCGATTCGATTTTTTTTTGAATTGTTTTTGGCTTTATTCCGTGCGTTCTATTATAAGCTAGCTGTAATTTTCTGCGGCGATTCGTTTCGGATATTGCCTTTTCCATCGAGCCGGTGGACTTGTCGGCGTATAAAATAACTTTTCCGGAAACATTACGGGCCGCCCGGCCAATTGTTTGGATAAGTGAAGTTTCACTGCGCAAAAAACCTTCTTTGTCAGCATCTAGGATCGCTACCAAAATCACTTCCGGCAAATCCAATCCTTCACGCAACAAATTAACGCCGACTAAAACGTCAAAAGTGCCGCGTCGGAGTTCTTCCAAAATTTTTATTCGCTCAAGAGTGTCTACTTCGGAATGAAGATACTTTGATTTAATTTTATTTTCCCGCAGGTATTCCGACAAATCTTCCGCCATTTTTTTTGTAAGAGTAGTGGCCAAGACTCTTCCTTTCTTTGACACGGCAGCTTTAATTTCTTTTATCGCGTTTCCTACTTGGGTCTTTGCCGGTCTTACCTCTAATGCTGGATCGGCCAGGCCGGTGGGCCGGATGATTTGCTCCACTACTTGATTGGAAGAAGTCCTCTCGAAACTTGCCGGTGTGGCGGAAGTGAAAATCACATGGTTGATTTTTTGTTGGAACTCTTCGAACCGCAGCGGCCGGTTGTCGAAAGCGCTGGGCAAACGAAATCCGTTATCCACCAGTGATTTTTTACGGGCACGGTCGCCGTTAAACATTCCGTTGAGCTGTGGCACGGTGACGTGTGACTCGTCAATCACCATCAAAAAATCTTTTGGAAAGTAGTCTATTAATGTATAGGAGGCTTCTCCCTCCGTACGGCCGCTCAAATAGCGCGAATAGTTTTCGATGCCGTTGCAGTATCCGACTTCTTTCATCATTTCTATGTCTTGTTTGGTTCGGCGGTATAATCTTTCAGCCTCTAAGAGTTTATTGCGTTTTTTAAAATATTTGACGCGTTCTTTCAGCTCTTTCTCAATTTTCTTAAGAGCGTCTTCCATTAAAGGTTCCGGAACAACAAAATGTTTGGCCGGAAAGACATAAAATTGGTCTAAAATTCCTAATTCTTTACCAGTTAGCAGGTCGTACTCGAATATTTTTTTTACTTTTTCGTTTGAAAACTCTACTCGAGTAACGACTTCATGCCCTGAAGAAACTATTTCGAGAGTATCGCCCTGTAACCGGAATTTCCCTCGAGCGAGCACGTTGGATCGATCATAGTGCATATTAACCAGTTTTTCCATCAAATTCCGTCTGTTCCAACGTTCCCCTCTGAAAATTTTGAAAGAAAAACGTTCGTAGAAATCCGGAGACCCCAAGCCGTAAATACAGGAAACGGAAGCTACAACAATCACATCTTCACGTGACATCAGAGCAGAAGTAGCCGCGTGGCGCAACCGGTCAATTTCGTCGTTAATTTCCGCCTCTTTTTCAATGTAGGTGTCGGTGGAAGCGATATAGGCCTCGGGTTGATAATAATCGTAGTATGAGACGAAATACTCTACCGCGTTTCTTGGGAAAAACGTTCGAAATTCTTGGGCCAACTGGGCGGCTAAAGTTTTGTTAGGTGCGATTACGAGTGTTGGCTTCTGGATTTTTTCAATTACTTTGGCCACAGTAAAAGTCTTCCCCGATCCGGTTACGCCGAGCAGAGTTTGAAATTTATCGCCCTGTTTTAAGCCGGATGCAAGTTTATTGATTGCTTTCGGTTGATCGCCGGCAGGTTGAAATTTTGATTCAATATAAAATTTAGACATACTACTACCCTACACCATTCTCCTCTTTTCGCCAAGTGCTTCGCTCTAAGTTTCATTGTCTATTTCTTTTAGATACTTTTTATTTTTTAACTCTTCTGGTAGATATTTCTGGTTCAGACTGTTTTCAAGGGGTGTATATTTGTAGTTTTTGCCATATCCGAGCTCTTTCATTAACTTGGTAGGCGCATTGCGGATGTGAAGCGGCACCGGCAAATTGCCGAATTCTTCCACATCCTTTCTCGCCCGCCGGTAGGCTTGGTAGGCCGAAATGTCTTTTTTGGAATTAGCTAAGTAAATTACACATTGGGCAAGATGGACATTGCACTCCGGCGCGCCCAGTTTTTGACAGGCGTCAAAAGCGGCATTAGCCAGAAGCAAAGCTGTATTATTGATGAGCCCGATGTCTTCTGAAGCGAACCTTACTAAGCGTCGCGCAATATAAATTGGATTTTCGCCGCCTTCCAGCATTCGCGCTAGCCAATAGACTGCGGCATTGGCATCGCCACCACGCATGGATTTATGTAAAGCTGAAATAATATTGTAGTGTTCTTCCCCGCCCT
>Ga0172371_10001401_pt1 | contig 38137 bp, 25 predicted proteins | sample Lak12m_FD_114543 | JGI IMG/M metagenome (GOLD analysis project Ga0172371, IMG submission 114543) | Freshwater microbial communities from Kabuno Bay, South-Kivu, Congo - kab_022012_12m | ecosystem: Environmental > Aquatic > Freshwater > Lake | place: Democratic Republic of the Congo: South-Kivu... | reverse complement strand
ACTGGCGCTGGCACCAGCTGCGTGACACGGAAGACGCCTATGACAGTCCCCAGAGCCACTGGATAGCGGCCCTGCAGGGACGGGTGCCCCTGTTGCCCACGGCTGAACTGGCGCTGCAGACCATGCTGATCAGCGAAGGCATCTACCTTTCGGACAAACTGGGCCGCGAAGTGACAGCTGCCGAAGTCGGCAAGCAGTCGCGTTCTTCGGCCGTGAAGCTCTGAACAGGGGATTGTGACGGTGTTCAAGCCGCTTCAATCCATCGCGCGCGCCTGGTTCCGGTTAACTTCGGATGAGCAGAAGGCGCTGGCCTTGGTGCTGTTCATATTCCTCGTCGGGCTGGCGGTGAAATTCTGGCGGATGTGATGCCACGGCGCCTTCCGGGACAGAAGGATGTCCGGGAGCCATGATTCCGGGAACCACTGCAGGCCCTGGCGATCCAGGACAATCAGGCCGTCGCTGTATCGACGGCCCGGATCTCCATTTCAGCCAGCAATGCGTTGAGCGCTTCTGTCATGGCGTCCGTGTGCCGCGCGGCCGGCTCGCGCCGGAAAAGGCGGACCGTGGCGGGACCAACGGCCGGCGCCCACTGGACGTGGTCATCCTCCCGCCAGGAAGTCTCAACCGGGTCAAGCTGGAGAATCTCGCTTTCGCCTCCATCGCCTGTCCTGTCAGCCGGGACGAACCGCCAGCCTGCCCCGGTCCGGACCAGCCTGCGGCCGGCTGCAAGGATAAATGACGCAGTTGACCACATGTTGCGGTTATCGGAGAGAATTCTTTCCCATACGGACATGTCACAGGGTTCGCCAAGCGCCCGGATCGTGTCCGCGCGCGGGCTACCCGTGTATGCGTACATGAACCAGGAGCGCAACGCAGGGTGGATATCCATGAACAGGTCGCGCTGGTTTGCCTTCCAGAAAGTGTTGTGGGCGCCGGGATCGAAAGGGCCTTGTTCGGTCGCGCACGGATACCAGTCGACGCCGACACCCATCTCGAACACACGGCGGTATGCGGCGGGATCAAGCGCCACGTTCCACTCGCGGTACTGACCCGAAGCCCCGGCGTTGAGGAGGACTGACGACACGCGTTTCCGGACCAGGTCCGGTTCACGGTTGAACGCCGCAGCGAGAACCCTTGCCGAGCCGACCACGGAAACAATGACGGGAGATGCTGCTTCGCTCAACGTGTGGAGCAGGAGTTCTATCCCGGTCTGTTCCCATGGAGGGCGATCTGTCGCCGGGTCATCGGGCGAATGCAGGGGCGCGGTAGGTCCCGCGGCGGCGGGTATGATGCGGCCAGTCAGCCAGGCCAACTGTCGTACGGGAACGAATCCGGGGTCCCTTTGGCGGTGGTCGGGAAGGTCGGCGCCCTCGAGGTATTGCCTGGTGGAGTCAAGGATAACGGCGCGGAGATCGAACTCGGGCAACGCCAGGATCGTGGCCAGGTCCACGTGGTCATCTGGGTCCTGGGGAGGGTGGTAGAGGTCAGTGATGTGGACCAACGGTATGGTCCCCGGGGAGGGTGTTTTCATGTGTTCGGAGCGACTGTAGCGTGTCGGGATGGGCGCTGCAATGCCTCATTCGGGAGCCGTCAGGGTGCGAAAGTGCCCGTAAACAGGCCCTGTTTCACAGATCAGGCCCCTGGACGGGAGGGGGGGGTAAGATTTGTATCAGGTTGTGTTGCATAGAATAATGGGTTATGTTACAAATGTTACATAGTGCAATTGGTGTCGGTGAGATGGTGGACGACCGGTCAGTGGAAGTTTGGACGATCGTCTGAAACCCGAACGACTCGGGAACGATCACAGGAACGCCGTCGCACAGTAGAGGAAGCGGGTCAGGTATGGGTACGAAGTTGTATGTTGGTAATCTGTCGTTCGATGTGATTGAGGGTGAGTTGCAGGAGTTGTTCGCCAAGGTCGGTACGGTAGTAAGTTGCGAGCTCATCGTTGATCGTATCACCAACAAACCGCGTGGTTTCGCGTTTGTTGAGATGGGGTCGCAGGATGAGGCCAATAAGGCTATTGCCGAACTCAACGGCAAGGACTTCATGGGCCGTCCAATGCGCGTGAACGAAGCACGTCCGAAAGAGGACAGGCCTCGCGGCGGCGGATTCGGCGGTGGTGGCGGCGGTTATGGTGGTGGCGGTGGTGGTGGCGGCCGTGGTGGAGATCGTGGTGGCCGTCGGGACCGCGAGCGTTGGTAGATTGAAGCCCGATAGCGGGGCACACACTGTTTTTCCTGCTGTTGCGCGACAGGTTGTTGCGTGATGGCTCGTGTGTTACTTGATGAACCTGAGCGGACCGGTTTCGTGGGCGGTGTGCAGCCCATAAACCGGTCCGTTTTTTTTGCGCTGGAGATGCCCATGGCCGACAACATCTGTGATTTCGCCAATTCCTATATGACTTTCGAGTTGAGGGGCGTGAACAGCGCGCGGATCAACCTCGACGCCCGGTGCACGTGTATCGATGCAGCCGGCGGCAAACCTGAGGAGTTCGTCCTGATCTGCCCGTGCCAGGGCGAAAGGATGTACCAGGAGAAAGGCCTCGTCCAGGATCCGCCGTTCAATTTCTCCGGAGTCTTTTCCCGTACCCATTCGCATCTGATACGCCACCACGCGGACGGGAACGTAAAGCGTGACACCGTGGAGAAGCACGAAGGCCGTTTCGACAGCGTGAAGATAGAGGTTGCCCGTTTCCCGAAGGCCGTTGAACTGACGACGGACCAGGCTATCGTTGACGCCACCCTGCGGAACCTGCCTCTGGTTGCCAGGACGGAGGTCGTGTCGGCGGACGGAAGGAGCAGGGCGGTCATGGAATACCCGGTAACCACGATGAACGTCGAGCCGCAGAAGCGGATCTGGCAGGTGGACACGGGGCCTGTGTTGTTCGCCGATTTCGATCTTGAGGCCGGGACGCGTATTGAACGGATGGTTCCCGGTTTCGTCGTCTACAACAGGCGGGACTACGCCGAGTGGACGCTGCGAGCGCCGGTGAAGCTCCCTGCCGGCGACATGACATACCATTTCACAGGCATGCGCGCCGGCAAGGTTGTCAGCAGTCTCTACTCCGGCCTTCCTCTGTGACGCGCGGACAATCCGGAGCGTCTTTACTTCTTGCGCAGACTCCTTGCGCAATGGATGTTTTGTGGCTGCCGGCAGACCAGCCAGTGGAATTGGAGAACATGATGAGCGAGTACTCAACAGGTCCGTCAGGTGAACGGTACGACTTGCCGGCGAAAGGTGACTACGCGGCGGAGTTTGAACGCGTCAGTGCCCTGGCCGGGGCGGCTCGGGCCGCGGGTCGGGAAGTTGTCGTGGTCATGGGACTCGGGTTCGTGGGGGCGGTCATGGCCGCGATCATTGCGGACACGACCGACAAGAAGACGGGCCAGTCGAGCAAGTTCGTGATCGGCTGCCAGCGACCCAGCACGAGGAGCTACTGGAAGATCCCGATGATCAACCGGGGCGTGTCGCCGGTCAAGGCCGAGGACCCCGAGGTCGCCTCCATCATTGCCCGGTGTGTGATGGAGAAGAAGACCCTCACCGCGACCTACAACACGGACTGCCTGAAGCTGGCGGACTGTGTCGTGGTTGACGTGCAATGCGACTACACCAAGACTCGCCTTGGCAATGTGCGCAAAGGGGAAGCCGAGATAGCCGCGCTGGAGGCTGCGATCCGGATGCTGGGGAAGACCATTCCGCCACACTGCCTGGTTCTGATAGAGACTACCGTGGCGCCCGGCACGACCGAATTCGTGGCATTCCCGATTCTAAAGAAATCCTTTGTGTCGCGGGGAATAACGACCCCCCCACTGGTGGCACACAGTTTCGAGCGGGTAATGCCCGGTCGTCACTACGTGTCTTCCATACGGGACTTCTGGCGGGTGTGCGCAGGCTGTACACCCGAGGCGCGGGATCGGGTGGTGAAGTTCCTGACCGAGGTCATCAATACCGGCAAGTATCCCCTGACGGTGATGGACCGCCCGATCGAATCCGAGACCACGAAGATCGTGGAGAATTCCTATCGCGCGACGATACTGGCCTTCCTGGACGAGTGGAGCATCTTTTCCGAGCGCAACGGTGTGGACCTGCTGAAGGTGATCAACGCCATCAAGGTGCGTCCCACGCACAATAACATGATATTCCCGGGCCCGGGCATTGGCGGCTATTGCCTGCCCAAGGATGGCGGGCTGGGCCACTGGGCCTACAAGCATATCCTCGGGTTCGAGGATGACATCTTCCATATCACGCCCATGGCCATAGACATCAACGACACCCGCGCCCTGCACGCGGCGGAACTCACGCGTGATGCGCTCCGCAACATGGGCCGCTACATCGCGGGCGCCCAGATCCTGCTGTGCGGCGCAAGCTACCGGGAGGACGTCGGGGATACGCGGTACAGCGGGTCCGAACTGGTGGTCCGGAAGCTTGCGGAGATGGGGGCTGAGTTGCGGGCGCATGATCCCTACGTTGACCATTGGTACGAACTGGAGGAACAGGACACGTACCCGGCCACGGGCCATTCGCGCGGGCGTTTCTTCCGGAACCAGGCGGAGCTGTCATGCATACGCATCCAGAAAGAACTGCCCGAAGCCCTGCGCGGCGCGGAAGCGGTGATCCTGGCCGTCCGGCATGCTCCCTACATGGCGTTGGACCCGGACGACGTTGTGCGCTGGGCGGGCGCGCCTCTGGCCGTGATTGACTGTTTCGGCATCCTTTCCGACGAGAAGATCCGACGTTTCTTTGAGCTGGGATGCGAGGTCAAGGCCATGGGCCGCGGCCACATCCAGCGCATCAAGGAATCAGTACGATCCAAGCGGACGTGAACCGTCCGGCGTGGCAACCCGCGTTGAACCTGGATTGGCTTGCCATCCGTAGCTCAAGCGAAGCGCAGAGCGAAGGATGGCGGAGAGGGTGGGATTTGAACCCACGGTACCAGTATGACCCAGTACAACGGTTTAGCAAACCGTCGCTTTCGGCCACTCAGCCACCTCTCCGTATACTGGGAATCACTGATAGGGTAGTTCGGCAGAGCCGCCGGGAACAAGCAAAAACACATAGCGCATGGTCGTCTTGGTTGCGCGCCACAACACTGAACACCATGTGCCGGAACACCTCCCGCATGCAGTTGTGCTGCTGGGAACTCCTCGCAACCCTGCTTCGCTCAGAAGCTTCGCAGGGCTTCCGCGAAGGAGTCGCCGAACCGTGGTTTGGCTCCTACAGCCGGAGAAGACGAGGGAACAGTGCGAAGCACGGGTAGGGGCGACGCGCCGCGTCGCCCTTCTGAAAGAGACTCACTATCTTCGCTACCTTGGTGTTAAAGAATCTGAACTCCGGATCCGAAGTCTTCCGCCGCGGGCGGGCCCGCCTGCGGAGAGGAACACGAAGGGCGCAAAGGAATTGAAGAATTGTCCCTGGCGACCCTCATGCCTTCTACCTTTCGAGTTGTATGCGCATGAGAGGGCGCCTTATGTCCAAATAGAGGCTCTAAAGCGCATCATCGTGCGCGGTATGTGATGCCAGCCCTGTTCAGCTCTGGGACAGGAGGCGGCGGAAGAAGCGGGTAATGGCGACTCGCAGGCGGGCGAGGGGAGTGATCCTGCCGCCTTCCAACGGCACCCGGATCTCGACGTAGAACCGGCTGAGCGATCTCAGCAGCGCCTTGAACAGTTCGTCCCGTCCGTCGGTCTTGCCCCGGCAGATATGCCTGTGACACCCGATACCTACCGTCTGGACAGGCAGTACGAGCTGTATCCCGGCCAGATCGTCCGTATCGAGCTTCTTTTCTGCGGACTTCAGTTCCATTGCGGCGGCGCGGGCGTCATGTCGGTCGCGGGCATACTCCTCGTAGCGCATTGTGATGAGTTTCTCCCAGTCGGCGAGAAACCTGGCCTCAACGCCAAGTTCTTTGAGCTGCTTGATGTAGGCGTTGGGGATCAGCTTGTTCAGGTCGCGCGCGTACCGGCGCAGATCGCTGTCGACGCGCAGATCCGGCGCCTCGAACATCAGCATGATCAGGATCAGGAAGGCGAGAACCAGTTCGTTGAAAATCCGGTCCTGTTCCTCCTGGCTCAGGCTGTCCATCTGTGCCAGTTTCCGGAATTCTTTTTCCCGGAACAGCTTGAAGGCCATTCCGGCGGCGGCCTCTGCGAGTCTCCCCGCGGTCAGCCCGGCCATCTGTTCGACCGATTCGAATTCCGGCATCTTCATCGCACGCCGACCCCACAGCAGACCCGTGGCCCGCACAATCCGGAGGTTTGAACCCGAAGCAAGCGAAGGGGGCGGGGTCTCCATACCGGCAAAGTACATTGTACAGGTCTGACACTGGTCACCTAGTACATTGTACAGGTCTGACACTGGTCACCTCCGGATACGAATCCTCAAATTCTCTGTGCCCATTTTGGGACATCATAAAGAGGTCGAATGTTCAGGTATGGGCCGATACTCATTGTCAAAGGCCAGGCCCCTCAACCTGTGCCAGTTTCATTCTGTGTGTTGCGGCGATCTTCTTTATCAAAACTGCGTCTGCGCCGCATTCCACGGCGATTCGGCTCCAGTCGGCCACAGACTCGAGCACCTGGTCGAGAATCCCGGCGGCGCCCTTGATGCCAAATGTGGCGGCCACGGCGAGCAAGTCGGTGCGATCGAATCCGTCGCGCTTGCCGTTGACCGTCATCTGGTGGCGGTTTGTCCAGTCTCCCTTGGAGTTGTATGCCCAGACTACATCGAAGGCAGGCGCCAGGCTCCAGTTGCCCTGGCGATCCATTAGAAAGGCGATGTTGCGGGTATGGTCGTCCTGGTTACGCGCCACAACATTGAACACCATGCGCCGGAACATTTCCCGCAGAGCCGGATGACCGAGGTTCATTCGCTGAATCACCCCAAGCGCCTGTTCGTAGCCGTATTCGCCCGCCGCGTTGAAATCGTAGTGCGCCAACGCACAGAGGGACTGCATATGAACCTTGTCCCCCTCCGCGTTGCGGTCAAAGCGACGGGTCATGAAGTGCGCCCGCCCGTTCTCTTCCAGAAGGCGACAGGGGCTCATCGTGATTCCGGCCGCAACCGCCATCTTGTGATAGGCGTATTCCACGCGTCCGAAGCCACCCGGGTCGCCCAGGGCCTTGTCCGCCACGCCATCGAATTTCAGAATCCACGGTTCAAAACCCGGGAGCGCATCCGCCTGTCCGGACCGGACTTCCTGCGTTTTCGGGTTCCACGCGACGATTGCCTTGGCCCGGTTCCCGCCCGCCGACGTACCGACACGAAAGACCATATTCAGCGCCTCGGCCCGGTTTCCTTTCAGGCTGACGACCCAGTCCGTCCGATGACGGAAGATGTCGGCCACGAGCTGCGTCAGTTCAGCAACTTCAATGGGTGCCGCTTTGGCTGTCGTGGGGCCGATAGCAGGCTTGAATTCCAGCGCGCCCATGCCCCGTACGCCCATGTAGCAGAGCCGTTCCACCGGAGTGAAATCAGCCTGGCTGCGGCCCTGCCGCGCCAACCACGCGTCGATGATGCGATTGCCAAATCGATCCGGCAGAGCATCCGCCAGCAGCCCCGGTAGCCCATGAAACGTATCACGGTTCAAAGCGGCGAAAGAGAACACCCCCGCACGCAACGGCATGGTCAACGGCGCTATGTCGAGTCCCTGCCGGACAAAGGCCGGCTCGTACTCGAACGTCCCGATACCGCGATCGGTATTCCAGGCCACGGCGCCGACATCGCGGCCCCATAGCCGGACCGTAGCCACGTTCACTTTACGGATGTGAGCCATACGTCAGACCCTTGAACCTTTCACGCGTCTGGATTTGCCCGCTCGCTTGCGTTCGCGTCCCTTGAGCTTCGCCAGTTGGATGGGACTCACGCTCGGCTCCGGCAGGAAGCCATCCAACGCGTCAAGTTGTCCCAAGGCGCGGAGGGTTCGCACCAGCAGAGTGAGCGTACAGGTCTGTCCTCGTTCGATGTTCTGCAAGGCGCGCCGGGAGATTCCTGCCTTTTCGGCCACGTCTGTTTGCGACAGGTTCAGATTCAGGCGATGGACCTGCAGTCGCCGCCCGATCTCGGCCAACACTGCCGAATCGCCCATCTCATTGGTTTTCATGGTCGCCAGCGTACTTGATCCCCTGTGAAAATGTCAACCACGTAAGCGCATCATAATGCGCATTAAAAGCATATATAGGCTATTACGCGCATTAGCGTGCGCCTTATATGCATGTGGTTTGGCTCATGCTTTGACCGGTGAGGCCCGTCATGCCGAAGTCGTGCGGCTCAATCCTTAAGAGCAGCATTTGTCCACGGCTGCATGGTGCGAGTGAATCTGGCCTGTTCATCGTCAAAGGTCAGACCCCTCAGCCACGGATACGGAAATTTGAACACGAAGGCAAGCAAAGGGTCTAGTGGTCAATCACCTGCGATGTCACCCAGCGTCCGTGAAGGACTCGCCGTGCGATGCTAACTGTTCAGGCGCTTCAGAATGTTGCGAGCATCACGCATGAAGATGGGCAGGTAGGCCTCCGGCCACGTAGCCCTTGTCATCTGCCGTATGGAGCAGATGCCGCACTGAGTGCGGCTGCTACAGGCGCAAGGAACAGGAACCCGAGAGAAGTCCTTGTAGTGGCGTCACTCTGTGACGCATGAGAAATGCCGGATGCCGCAGTGGACTGCGGCCACTACAATCGGAGGAAGACGGTAAAGACACACTGTCTCTGCGTCTGTCTGAGCTTGGAAGAAACCTTCCTCTCCTGAACCCTGCACCAGAACCTCGCGGACTCGGCACGGTGCGGGGCAAGCCCTGACCCCAGAGCCTCGTGGACTCGGTGTGCGCCTCCGTTCAAGAACTTCCGCCTTCGCGCAGATGCTCCGGCGCGACACGACTGCGGCACAGGCGGTGCGGGGCAGGCCCTGACACCTGAACCCTGACATCTGTCCTGGGCCCCAAAACTCTTTGCTTCAGCCATGGCTGCGTGGTATGAAGTCAGCCTCTTTCGAAAGGAGCTGACGACATGAGCGATGCGCCATCTACGTTCCCAATCTCCTGCTCACTCGGTAACCCATGGAAGTTCCCGCTGCACGGGCTCCCACTGCGGTGCAGTATCCCGCTCCCCGAAGGCCTGGTGAAAGATCCGGCCCGGGACCTCGTCCTGAGCGACGACAAAGGACATGACTGCGCCGCCCAGTGGCGAGTCCTGTCCACGTGGGACGACGGCTCCGCGCGCTTCGCGCTCATGGACTATTCAGAGGCGAAACTCCCGCCGCGAACGATACGAAAATACACACTCACGAAACGGGGGGGACGGGTCCCCCCCGTAACCGGCCGCAAGCCAATCAAGGTTAAGCAGACGGCCAACACGCTTTCCGTCGACACAGGCCGCCTGGTCTGGGTGTTCAACAGGAAGAAGTTCACCTTCGCGGACAGCATCAAGTTCAATGGCCGCGACTGGATGAAAGGACAATCAGCCGATCTCTGCATCGTGGATGAACTGGGATTCACCTACTGCGCCAGCGAGGGGAAGTATTGCGTATCGTTGGAGGAGAACGGTCCGTACCGCGTAATAGTGCGCGTGGACGGCAATCACGGTCATGACGACAAGCGGTTCATGGATTACTCGCTGCGGTTCCATTTCACCGCCGGCGGGTCGCAGGTCCTGATGCTGCACCACATTCGTAACCGGCACGGCGGCATCGAGGGCAGGATCTTCCAGCGCTGCTGGCTGGAAGGGACCGTCAATGTCAATCACACGGCCACCCGCCGCATACTGCATGATTCGCGAGCACTCTTCACGATGCAGGCGGCTCTTGAATGCCCCGAACGCGTGGACCTGGATACCGACATATGGGCCACGGAGGTCAAGGCGGACAGGTACCGGTTCCCGAAGACCGAGCGGGAACTGGCCTGGAAAGGACCGACTACCCTTATCCGCAACGCGGAGAGCCTGCGCGAAAAGGACGAGGACATCTGTCCCTCAATCAACGAAAAGAACCCCGGCAGGACGCTGGCTGGCGACAGGCGGCATTGCAGTCCGTTGATAGACCTGCATGAGCCCGGCGCGGGCGGTATGCTCTTCAAGTTCGCCATGGTGAGTCCCGAATCCGAGTTCCCGCTGCACCTTGGAAGTGAGAGGAACTCGTTCGAAATAGACTTCTTCCCGAAAGGTGACGAGCCGTTCCACTTCGGAGAGGGAATGGGCAAGACGCGGGATGTTTTGTTCAACTTCCATGATGATTCCATGGATCCCATGGACCTGTTCCACGAGAGCGCAAACCTGTCGTACCCCGGCGTGGTGTCGCCCGGCGCAAAGGCATACCGCGAGGCGAAGTTCGGGGACATGCATCGCACGATGGCGTTCCTGCCGAACAAGTATCCGATGCTTGAGTCCAAGATGGACCTGTACCGCATGACGCAGAAGGGGTTCCTCTGGCCGCTGTCGCTCGGTTGGAAGCACTACGGGGATGAACACGGCGCGCGCGGGAACCTGCAGCAGAAGAACGTCTGGCAGTTCATCAACAACGAGGAAGACTACCTCTGGTGCTGCATGGTCGACGCGTGGCGGCGCGGTCCGGCCTATGATGCGTTGCCAATGGCCCGGCACATAATGGACATCGACTATATCGACTATTCGGACGATCCGCGCCGGAACGGGGCAACCTGTCCGCACAGCGAGGACCATGTGAACGGCGAGGTTTACACGAGCCACCAGTGGTGCCAGGGGTTGCTCTATTTCTACCTCGCGACGGGGGACGATGAAGCGCTGCGGATCTGCAAGCGGATCGGCGACTGCCTCGTGTGGTGGATAACCGGTCCCATGAGCTATGCCCTGCGGGGTAGCGGGCGCGAAACGGCCTGGCCGCTGTTGTCACTGTCAGCCCTTTACGAGGTGACTCACGAGAAGCGCTACCGGCAGGCGGCATTGAAGGTGGTTGATGACCTGATTGCCGTCCAGAAGGAACACGGTCAGGTTTGCTGGGAGTACCCGCTCGGCAGCGGGATATTCAGCGCGTACATGCTCACGATGACGTTCAACGGCATCTGGGACGTGTGGGCGGCCACGGGCGAGAAGCGCGTGCTGCAGCTCTGGAAAGACATCACGAAGCCAGTCATCGACGGGCTCGAAGACCCCAACAGCTGGGGTTACGTGATATTCAGGAACTGGCAGATCAAGGTGGCGGACCTGACGGTGCTGGCGCGCTGGTACGAGCTCACCGGCGACAAGAAGTACATTGAGCTGGGCAAGAACGGGCTCAGGTTGATCCTGGCCGGTGCGCCGCAGCTGGACAGCCAGTTCCAGGGGTTCTATGCCATGTGGTACAGGCACATCGTCCTGTTCCTCAAGTATGCCGACGAGTTCGGGATGATCGACGACGACCATTGCACGATGGTCTGGTGACTTGGCTGTCTTCGCGTGAGAACTTCGGATCCGGATGCTCACGCTAAGGCGCAAAGACGCAAAGGGTGGATCGGAGGGATTCTGCGCAACCCGTTCGACGGTTCGACAGGCTCACCGCAGGCATGCTCAGGGCAGGCTGTTCGGCTACTGCGTCGGGAAGAGGCAACTGAAGACGGCAGAGCTCCTTGGCCTTCGTAGCCAGCCTTGGGCGCATGATGCCGGCTCTGCCGACGGTGACTTGGCGTCTTTGCGGCTTTGCGTGCGATCTCCGGATCCGGATGTTCATGCCACCTGCTTCGCCTGAGGCCACGTAGGTCGATAAGGCACGAAGTCGCAAAGCCGCGAAGGGGGAAGACAGAACATGAGCGATAATGTTGTGCTGCAGTTGAAACCGTCGCGCACGAATGCGCGAAACAGCGAGGCGACGTTCATCACATTGAAGAACGGACGCATTCTCCTGATATGGTCCAAGTTCGTCGGCGACAACCACTCGGATTTCGGGAGCGGCGTGATCGCAGCCCGCTGGTCCGACGACGGCGGACGCACCTGGTCGGATCGTGACCGTGTGCTGGTCAGGAAGGACCGGAAAGCTACCAACGTGATGAGCCCGTCGGTCCTGCGGCTGAAGGATGGCCGGATTGCGCTCCTGTACCTGCGCAAGGAAGGCACCAGGATCTGTATGCCGTTCGTTGTCTTCAGCGACGACGAGATGAAGACCTTCTCCGACCCGGTACAGGTGATCATGGAACCCGCGTATTACGTGGTGAACAATGACCGCATGATCCAGTTGAAGAGCGGACGCATTATCATGCCGGTCTGTTACTGCCGCTACCGCGGACCTTCCGAGTTGAAGCCCATGAAGCGCCTGCCGGGCGATACAAAGACAAAGTACCCGCGCGGGCTCGAACCGTTCTTCGCGTACCCGACGATAGTGTTCTGTTACTTCAGCGATGACGGGGGACATACATGGCTTGAGTCACTGACGAGTTTCTACCATTGCTTTGAAGACGGTAGCGGTCTCGAGGAACCCGGCATCGTGGAGCTCAAGGACGGCCGGATATGGTGCTACTGCCGGACGGGTCTCATCGGGATGGGCGGGTACGGCGGAAGGCAGTGGCAATCGTTTTCGAAAGATAGGGGCCAGGTGTGGTCGCAGCCGGAGCCCTCTCAGTTCATTTCGCCGTGCAGCCCGATGCAGGTGAAGCGCATTCCGAAGACGGGGCACCTGCTGGCGATATGGAACGATCATTCGGGCCGGTTCAAGGTGCCGAAACCGAAGCCGATATCGTGGGCGCGGACGCCGCTGGTTTGCGCGATCAGCGAGGATGAGGGGAAGCACTGGAAGCATCACAAGCTGCTGGAAGCCGCGCCTGATCACGGGTTCTGCTATCCCGCGGTGCATTTTGTCGAGGATGCGGTGTTGATGTCGTACAACGCGGGCGGCGCGTCGAGCCAGGACCCGCTCGACACGCAGCGTGTCCGCCGTCTCTCGCTCGATGAACTGTATGGGTGAGGGAGGGAAGGGCGAGGCAGCGCCTCGCCCCTACCTTTCTGAGAAGAGGGACGCAGTGCAGGTAGGGGCGACCCGCTGGGTCGCCCTCAGACAATCATGACGGCGGGGCTCTGCCAGACGGTGGCTTTGCGCCTTGGCGTGACAACTCCGGATCTGGAAGATCTCACGCAAAGACGCAAAGCAAGAGAAGAACTGATTGAAGTATGGGGACGGATGCGGGAATATGCGGGACTGTTGCGGGACGTATACGGGAGACCATATGAACACACGAAAAAGCGGTTGGGGAATTACGCTGGCGGTTGGTCTTATCGCGGCAGTATGCGTTTGCGCAGCGGATAATTGGTGGTCCCCGGCCCCGGCGACCGGCCGTGGCGCTTCAGTGCTGGCCAGCGTCTTCGGCGAAGGCGCCGATGCCGCGTGGGACGTCGTCGGCGGTGCCGCGGAGAAAGACGGCGGACCTATTGCCGCCGTCAACGACCCGTTACTGAAACGCGAAGTCCTCGAATGCGGGCCGGCACAGGTCACCCTCAACAGCCGTTCATCCTTCCGGGATGTGGAAATATCGCTCATGGTCCGGTTCGCGTTGGCGACCAACCGGCCCGTCGGCTATCTCACCATGTTCGCGGGCAAAGACCTGTCCAACCCGGTGTCCAAGGGGGTTCTGCTGACCATGCAGGGCAATCTTGACGGCGATATTACCATCGGCTGCATGGGCACTCACATCCCCTATGACCTGCGCACCTATGACAAGATCATGCCCACATGGCCGGACTATGTCCGCATGCCGATCGAGCGGGACATGGCATCGCTGCCGCTCGCGCAGGACAAGTGGGTGCGCGTTCGGTGGCAGGTGACAAAAGAGTGGTCGCGGATGTGGATTGATGACCTGCTGGCCGGCAAGGCCACGGGTTCTTCGTCAAATATCTTCCACGGCAATGTGAGCATGATTCTCAATCCGGGTACGCGGATAGCAGGCTTCAGTGTCCGTACCATGGAGCCTGAGGAACTGAAGCCTGATGTGCAACCGTATGAGACGGTGTCGCTGACCGGCCTTGTTCGCGGTCGCGCACTAGCCGGTGGGAAGGCGCTCGCGGACGATGCGCTCCCCTTCGGCAAGACGGTTGCGGTAGGCGGCATCCCCCTCAGTTTTGCAGCCAGGGCCGGAGAGAACGCGCCGGACCACATTGATCTCAGCGCCAGCCTTCTGAGGCAGGCCAACATGGAAGGTTACATCCCTACCAGTCCCCACAGGTTTATGACAGGGTTCCAGGTGGATCCGGCCCGCATCAGGTTCCGCATACCCAATGCCCAGTACGACGCGATGTACGTTGTGGCCGGGTACGACGGCGAGGAGAATCGAGTGCCGCAGATGACGGCAATGTTCTTCCGCGCCGATGGCGGGTTTGCGCAGTGTTTCGAGCAGACCGTGCCGGGGTTGAAGGCAGACGCGGCAGCAGATGTGACGCCGCTGCCGGTCCGGCTGGAAAACGGCAAGAGAGTGAACCTGTGGCTGGTCAAGATCCCGCTCGATCCGGGCATCATGGCGAGTTTCTCGGACCTCGAGATACTCGATGTTGAATTGACCAAGAAAGTGAAGCTGTTCCGCAGCTATCCCGACCCGATCAGTTACGGGTGGCACCAGGCCGGGCTGCCGAGCGGAGTGCACGTGTATGCCATCACGCTGCACAGGCCGGATGTCGATCTCAAGGTTGAGTCCGTTCCCTTTGGCCATGTCTGGGCCGATCCTGATGTCCCGACCTACGAAGTGGCGGTGAGGAGTCGCGTGGCGAAGGCGCGTCCCGTTGAGATTGCGGTTGAGACGGTCAGCCATGACGGCCTTGAGAAGACGAAGAAACCCCCGATGAAACTGACGGTGCAGCCGAACCAGGACTGGCAGAAGGTGAAGGTGGATGTGCCGGTCAAGAAGAACGGCCTGCACAGTATCGAGTTCGTGATGAAGACAGGCACGAACGCTCCCCTTGTATGGAAGGAGAAGCGTTACTTTGCGCGGCTGGCCAAGGATACGCGCGCGCCGGAGTGGAAGGCGGGGGAAGGTCCCGCTTTCGGATACTGGTCCTACATGGGCGGTCACTACACGCCGCCCAAGGAAGATATTCAGCGGCTGATGCGGATGGCGGGCGCGCGTCCGCCTGTGCACCCGGCGAACGCATGGCCGTTGTCGCCGCAATGGGACTGGGCGGGCAAGGAGCCCGTGGATGCGGCAGGTTATGCGGCATACAAGACCAATGCCGTGGAACTGTTCCGCAAGGTGCAGGGCGACAATCCGGAATTCGTGACGTTCTTCCCCGAGCCGCACATCTCCATGCGGCTCACCGCCGGGCATCCCAGCGATTACTGGGGCGAGCCGCTGGTGCTGACCCCGGAAGAGAAACAGGGATTGCGCGTGTTCATGAACACGTCCAAGGCGGCGGCGGAAGGTATCCGTGCGGCCTGGCCGAATACGAAGATACTGATTCCGTGGGGCGACCCGTTGTTCGTGATCCCGCTGCTGCGGGCAGGATTCCCGACCAACCTGATCGACGGCAGCGGATTGGACATGATCGGGTTTGAGCGCCTGCCCGAACAGCAGATCGCGCAGATGAGCACGCACCGCCTCTACTTCCTCAAGGAGGAATACAGGCGGGTCGGCATGAAGAACCCGATGCTGTGCTATATCGAGGGCATCTTTGTGCCGACCGAGCCGGGCGCGTGCACATGGGAGGAACAGGCAGAACGGTACCACCGGTGGTCATTGCTTTCCCTGGCGGACGGTATCGACCGGTTCTACTCAGGCTGGTTTGCCTTCGACTGCGGCAACTACTACGGCGCGGAGCACTACGGCGGCTGCGGGATACAGCGGCGCATTCCGTACGCGGACCCCAAGCCGGCCTATGTCCACTACGCGACGATGACGCGCACGCTGGAAAGGTCGAAGTACGAGAAGTGGCTGCCCACGGGCTCCCTGTCGGTCTACTGCCTCAAGTTCAACAAGCCGGAAGTCGGGACAATCTACGTCTTCTGGACGATACGCGGCGAACGGTCCGTGTCGCTGACTCTTGAGAAGGACGCCGCAGTGACCGCCACCGACAGCATGGACAACGGCACTGTGATCAAGTCCAGCAACCTCGTTGCCCGGATCGAGATCGGGCAGTCGCCGGTGTACGTGACCGGAGCGGGCGAAGTGACGGGAATCAAGCTCGGCGAACCTGACCACAGCGGCGCCATCGAATGGGCGCGCAACCGTGAGCAGAAGACCTGGCAGACGGGACCGGCCGTACGGCAGCCGCCCGTGACGAAGGAAATTGTAGTGGCCGACTTCGGGGACGGCTCCTGGCGGCTGACGGACGAGCGGGACGGGCACTACGAGAGCAACAACTATGACATTGCCCGGTATTATGGGAACATCAACGTGAGGGTCCAGGCCGACTGGGAGCGGAAAGACGAGCCGGTCCTTGCGGTTCATCTCGGTACACCCGAGAAGGATCGGAAGCTCATGCCTTACTACCGCGTTATCAAGAGCCAGAAGCCGGTGGTGATACCCGGCAAAGCCGTGGCGCTTGGCGTGTGGATCAAGGGCGCGAGCGACTGGGGCCGTATCGTGTACCGGCTCAAAGATGCGAAGGGCGAGGTGTGGACCAGCGTGGGTACAAAGGACGAGTGGAACTGTAATGACGGGCACAGCTGGTCGTCCTTCAACTTCGACGGCTGGCGGTATGTGCGGTTCGAGCTGCCGGCCCACAGCGAGTGGGACGTGTTCCGCGAAGTCGGAACAACGTGGTGGGGCAGCAGGCAGGGCGACGGCATAGTGGACCTGCCCCTTACGCTCGATGCGGTGATAGTCGAGCGGCGCACGCATGTCCTATACGTGAACGACCTGCAGGAGACGAATCCAGACAAGGATGTACTGCTTGGCAAACTGGTGGCGGAATATGCCACGGACTTCGACGCTACGGAGGAGGCAGTTGCGCTCAACCGTATCAGGATGCCGATGCCGGCCGATGCGCCGCCCCTCACGAACCCGATAGAGAAGATGACGCGCGAGAACGAGCTGGCCCCTACTGTCATTACCGGGATCAAGATGCCGGACTGGGGATATGACGGCACGAGGTGCCATGTCCAGTTCACAGAGAAGGCAGGGGCCGCGGCCTACCAGGTGTGGGTGTCGGCCTATCCTGACGGCAGGGGCGCGGTAGCGCTTGCCAGCATGCCCAAGAGCGGGGGACTAGTGGGTGGCCTCAGACCCGCGCGCAAGTTCTACCTCTGGGTGACGTACAACACGGCGGCCCCGGCAGGCAAGCCGGCCAAGGCCAGCAAGCCGTCAAACCGGTTTGATATAGAACTGATTGATGCATTCGGAATGAAGTAGTCGGCGAGAACCTTCGCGTCTTTGCGCCTTTGCGTGCGATGTCCGGGACTGTCACGCAAAGCTGCCAAGGCTCGAAGGGGGATACGCAAAAGAGAGGATGAGCAGACATGCCGGTAAAATGGGGACAGGAATCGTGTGATCGACGGGATGATCCGGTCAGCGGCGCAAGGATCATCCAGCTTACGAGTGCGGCGGCTATCAGCAACAACATCTACGGGGAACAGCCGTACACTTCGCCTGATGGCAAGCGGATCATCATCGCGCGCTGCCAGGACTTCTGTTTTGACGAGGAAGGGTCTCTCCTTGTTCACGAGCTGGACACGCTCAAGATCACGATGGTTGTGCGGCGAGCAAGGGGCGTCCGGGGTGTTTTCAACGCCGCCTGGAGCGGTTTGCTGTACTACTGGTCCCCGGACCGAAAGCTGATGCGCATCTCCCTGATGACCCTTGAGCAGGAAGAGGTCTATCGGGAAGAAGATCCTTCCGCGCCGCTACCCGGGTCATCCGTGTCTCCCGACCAGCGATACGTGATAGGGATGACGCCGCGGCTCAAGGGACCCGGCGCGCCGGTGTTCCAGATCCTCCGGCTTGATCTCCAGAAGAAGGTACGCGAGGTGATCCTGGAGCACGAGGGGATCTATAACCCGCACCTGCAGTTCAACCCGGTCGATGGGAAACACATCCTGGTGCAGAACAACAGGGGCTGGCGTCTGAAGCCGGACGGCTCAATCGAACGCCCGAATCCTGATCCAGGCACGACCCTGTTTGTGATAGACAGTGACGGGAAGAACCTGACGCACGTACCGGTGGGTCCCCCGATCACGGCCGGTTGTACCGGACACGAATGCTTTGTGGCAGACACCGGAAAGATTCTGTTCTCCACAGGCTGGACGATGAAGGGGTGGGAAGAGAGTGAGTTGGACAAGCGTTTCCCGGAGGGGAACATCTTCACTGCCATGCCCGGCGCGGCGAAGCCGGATGTGTTTCCGGCCCATGATCACCGTTTCAATCACGTGTGCGCATCGCGGTGTGGGAAGTACTTTGTTGCAGATTCGCATGCGAAGGGCGGCATATTCCACAAGGGGCAGATTTACTGCGTATCGCTGGTGATAGGCAACCTGCAGACGGGTCGTTGCCGGGTGCTGGTGGAAGACAGTCAGGCTTCGGGAGGGGGCAACCAGTGTACGCATACCCACCCGTACCTGACCGCGGACAACAGGTATGTGATCTACAATGCCGATCCGGGCGGAACGCCGCAGGTGTATGCGGCACGACTGCCGGACGGGTTCCTGAAGAGCCTGGAGTAGATGGGTCGGCAGACCTTTGCGCCTTAGCGTGACGCATCCGGATATCCTCGCGCAAAGCCGCAAAGTCGCCAAGGGGAGAGAATGCGCGGCGCATCCGTGGATCGCCGAACGTGGTTCGGCTCCTACAGGCGGAAGGATGCAGTCTGGGGGCAAGATACCGAGTCATGTTTCCTTCGTTCACGGTTCCTAACCACTGGCCGATCGCAACCAGTCTCCACATGGCTGCCGGGCGGGGTAAGGTGGAATATGATCCCGTGGCCAAGGCCAGGGAGGATGGGTTCAGGATCAGGCAGAACAGGATGGACGCTCTTTCCGTGCGCCGCGTGCTGGTGGGGCATCCCTGGATATCCGAGCGGGAGCTGAAGGAGGCGATTGTCGAGTACCACAGGGAGGCCATGGACCGGGCGCCTTCGTTCGTCCGCTATCCGGAGGCCCGCCCGTGGGTGGAACGGGTGCGCGCATATGTCAAGGAGCTGAAGACAGCAGGCATCCTGAACGACACCGAGATTGCCATAGCGATCAGCCTGGGAGATTTCCTGTTGTTCCGTGGAGCCAGGCAGTTCGGTCTCAAGCGTCCTGAGCCGGCCGTCGAGAAGTGCCGTACTGCGTTGTTGCTGGAAACGGATGAGGGTCCGTTCCAGATCAAGAACGTGGACAACCCGGCGATCCAGTGGAAGCCTGCGCCGCCGTTGCCGGCCCAACTGCCGATGCGGGAGTTTTGGTGGGAGCAGTGCGAGTGGATCGCCGACGGAGTAGGTTCCGGCCTGCACATTGACGAGGAACCGGAGGAGATATTCCCGTTGCCGGTCCTGGCGATGGCAAGCGAACACGCGCATGACACGCCGGCGGTGGTGGATTTCCTGCGCCGGTACTCGGCCTTCTGGGGCGCGTCGAACCTGCTCGTCTACGACCACAAGTACCGGATGGCGGCAATCGAAAAGTGCAGCAGGAACCATTTTGAAACCTACCCGCCGACCCTTGAGAAATGGGGGCACATCAGCGGCATGGTCTGCCGCGACGGCGGCTCCCCGCTTGGCAGGTACCAGCGTGAACGGAGGACCGAGTACCGCCGCCTGTACGGGCTTCCGGAAGACGGGGTGGACGAGACGTTCTGGAAGTTCTGCGATGCGGGCGAGCGGATGCTTGTCGAGGGGATAAGAAAGCTCGGACGCCGCCCGAAGGTTAAGGATGTGATGGATCTGTTCTGGACCCCGTACCCGGATGGACTGTGCAAGGGGGGGTACCGTTTCCATCCTGACCAGGGCGACACCGAGTACACGTTGGTGACATATGCCGTTGCGTTGGAGCAGGGGATTTACTACCGGTGGCAGCGAGGTCGGGACCTGGCCGTGTGGCCGAAACAGCCGGAAGTGTGCAGGTTCGAGTGATGGAGAAGGGATATCTCACACGAACTTGGCGACTTAGCGCCTTTGCGTGAGATATTCCGGAGCGTTCACGCCAAGACGCCAAGACGCAAAGACTCGAAGCAGATGCCGGAGGATATAAACACAATGTATACCTACGTTCGAGTCCAGGAACCTGAAGCCTACTACGCGGCAGGTCCTGAGTCAGTGGTCAAGGTCCGGCTTGAGCAGGCATCGGGCGAGCATTGTCTCGTGGTGCCGTATCGCGAGTTCAATCTGAAGCTGGTTCGCGACCTCAAGCCGCGCGCCATTGCCATGAGCGGGTTTGGCGGGCATTTCCAGTCGCGCAAGGTGGAGTGGTTCCATGGCATGGCCGAGGTGATGCACGAGGCGGATCTGCCAATGATCTGCTTCTGCGGCAGTCACCAGCTCCTCGGTTTCGCGTTCAACAGGGACCTGGGCAAGGTGAAACGGCTTCACGATGAGCCTATGCGGAAGCTCCGTCCGGGCGAGCACTGGCCGCGCCAGCCGATGGGCGCGGATCCGAAATATGTGAACTGGCGGTACTTCCAGGCAGTTGGTTTCTTCCCGATCCGGCAGGTGCGCAAGGACCCGCTGTTCAAAGGGCTGCCACAGACGATGACTCTCTGCTGTTCACACTATTGCGAGGTAAAGAAGCTGCCGGCCGATTTTGTGCTGCTTGCGAGCAGCGACCATTGCCGCATCGAAGCCATGAAGCATCGGACGCGACCGATATATGGCACACAGTTCCATCCCGAGAAGTTCGAAGCGCCGTATTTTCACGGCCGGAAGATGCTGGAGAATTTCGCCGGGATCGTGCGGGAGTTCTGGAAGAAGAGGTGACGCCCATTTCGGCCGTCCGGGACAGGTGCGCGTGACATGCCATGAAACGGGTACAGAGTCATTTCGACCGGCTGTTGGAGAGGGGTTGCGACGTACACGGGGACGTGCCGACGCCGATGTGGATGGCGAGTCTCGACACGCGCACGGGAAGGTACCCTGACGATGATGCCCGGCCGGGTCACATCGGGAAACGGGTCTACCGCAACATCGATGCCCCGCGCGGTTGTTCCCTGTATTGGGACCAGCCGTCTAAAGATGAAGGAAGGTCAGAATGTACAACCACCGTGAAGCCATAGAATGCGCATTGTCCGGCGACGCGCCGGATATTGTACCGTTCACTTTCTACGACGGATTGTTTCCGAAAGGATTTGACCCGGCCCCGCTCCAGGCGAAGGGACTGGCCATCTGTGCCCGCCGGGGCGTGTTCAACAAGACATACCCGAACGTGAAGATCCGGGATGTGAAGGAGAACGGCGGAATACGTTACATCTACGAAACGCCGCTCGGGAGTGTAACGTCGTTCAGCAAGGCGGCGGCACTGGGCTACGCGCCCGTAGAGCATCCGATCAAGAAGCGCGATGACTACCGCGTCGTGAAGTTCATCGTCGAGGATGGCCAGTATGAGCCCGTGTACGACTTCTACCTCAAGGAAGTGGAGAAGATCGGCCAGGCAGGCAAGGTGATCTCGCACAGCTGTTACGAGCCGCTGATGGATATCCAGGTCTCGTGGGTCGGACAGGAGCAATTCTGCTACGAACTGGCGGACAATCTGGATGCCGTGATGGACCTGCACGAGGCGCTGGTCAGGAATCACCGGAAAATGTACGAGGTGATTGCGAACAGTCCTGCCGATTACGTTCTTTACGGCGGAAACGTTGTGCCGGAGATGCTCGGGCCTGACCGGGTGAGGGACATGATCGCGCCGTGCTGGAACGCCTTCGCAGACGCACTGCACGAGAAGGGCAAGAAGATAGGCTGTCACCTCGACGCGAACAACAAGACCATTCTCGATACAGTCCGTCGCAGCAAGCTGGACTTCATAGAGGCGTTCACTCCTCCGCCCGACTGCAATGTCTCCGTGAAGGAAGCGCGGGACGCATGGCCGGAGAAACGGCTTTGGATCAATTTCCCGTCCAGTGTCCACCTGCGGCCGAAGGCCGCGATCCGCGCCGCAACGGAGGAAATCCTGGAGCAGGCTGGTGACCGGAAGGGATTCCTGATGGGAGTCACGGAAGATGTACCGCTTGAGCATATTGACCGCAGTTGTTCGGTGATACTGGAGACAATAAGGGCGAATCCTCGTAAGACCGGGTCAAAGTAGTTTCCGGGGAAGCAGTTCGGAACAGAAAGGGCAAGGCGGCGCCTTGCCCCTACCGTCCGGAGCAGGGGGGCGAGCGAGGAGAGCGGAGCGCAGGTAGGGACGACGCGCCGCGTCGTCCTGCAACGGAGAGGTCCATGAGAAAGACAACGATCTGGCAGAATCGCGGCAGGGACTGGTGGTTCACTGATTTCACACGGGTCGGGCGCACGACGCGCCTGCATCGGCGCGCCTTGCCGGGGTACTGGCAAACTGCGACATACCGCACGGACGGGTTCGCAGGCGTGATGGTCCTGGCAAACCCGAAAGCTGCCGCGCCTGATATCACTGTGAGACTCCCCGCGAAGGGCCGTTACAGTATCCTGCTCGGGCTGGTCGAGAACTACTGTGACCGGGTGCTGGTGAAGCTGCAGGGGCAGCCGTTCTTCGACCGCCTCGCGCATGGTGACGTGTCTCCGGCTGACGGCAATTGCCTGCAGGAAGTCTGGTACAAGGACGTGGATCTCCGGGAGGGGGACGCGTTGGTCATCCGCCAGGACGCCGCCATGGCGCGTCGATGCGCGGTGGCATATGTACGCCTCGCGCCGGCGCCGGCGCCGACGGCGGCCGAAATCCCGCTGATCGCTACGGTGGACGGTTATCCCGGCAACAATGGCGTAATATCTTTCGACGAAATGCTCGCCGAGGAACTCCAGTTCGGGGATACGCAGGTGGCTGCGATCTGCCACGGAACCGATATCAGCGGGCAGGCCCAGTACAACACCAGGCTTCCGCGTCACCGGTACACGGTTAGGGACAAGATCGAGGAAGTGATCATAAACTCGGACTACTACCCGTGGGCACTGGAACAGATGAGGCGCTACGAGAAGGCGGGGCGATGCCCGCTCAGGGACTCGGTCGGCGCGGCACATCGAAGCGGGCGCAAGCTGTACGCCTATCACCGCATGGCGGTCACCAGGCTTTACGCGCCCTTCCGGATGTTTGCGAACCCGATGTTTGATGCGCACCCTGAATGGCGGTGCGTGGATCTGGACGGCACCCCGGTATCACGCCTTTCGATTGCGTTTCCCGAGGTGCGGAAGTACTTCCTCGAGCACTTCCGCGAGACGGTGAAGTTCGGCGCGGATGGAGTGTGCCTTACTATATGCCGCGGCTGGCCGCTCGTGCTCTGTGAGAAACCTGTTGCCGCGGCCTACAGGAAGCGCACGGGTAAGGAACTGCGGAGAGTCCGGCCTGACGACCCCGATCTGCGGGCCGTGAGAACGGAAATTGTGAACCGATTCATTCGCGAGATCCATGAGACAGTGGTTGAGGCCGGTGGCGGGCGGGCTGTTGAAGTGGTTGCGTTGCCGCTGGCGCATCCGCGGGTGAACCGTCACTTCGGCATGGACTGCCGCAGGTGGGCACTGGAGGGATGGGTCCAGATACTCTGCCCGTACCCGTATGGCTACAGTGCAAAGCGAATGGATATCGACGTACCCGCTTGGCGGAAGGAACTCAGGGGAACGCGGGCTGCGTTGTGCCCCATGCTGAACCGAGGCAGCGCGAAGACAGGTCCGGAACTGCTGAAGCGCGCCGAACAGTGGCTTCGGCAAGGGGTAACGGGCTTGACGATGTGGGACTGGGACAACCTGAGCGTGCCGGCGTACCGGCTACTGGCCGCCAACATAGGTTCACGCGAGGGGCGGCAGCGTCTGCACAAGCTGTGGGAGAAGGACTGGCCCGTGCGGCGCCAGGTACTCACGTTCGACGGCATTGCCGTGGACCGCTATCACCCGGGGTGGAATGTATAGAAGACAAAGTGTAGGACTGGCTTTGTCCGCAACCCAGACGAACCGCAGAATATCGAACAAGGATTTCCGAATGTAGAAGTTTGGGTGTTTCCGCCATGGGCGGACTCGCCTGCGGCGACGACAACCAAGGACGTGAAGCAAGCGGAGGAGGAGCGGAACAGATGCCGCGCGTCCCTTCGTGACGCGGCTACAGAAAGATCGGATGCTGGTGTGTCAGGGTAGGAGCCGCAACACTTTGCGGCGATACCGGCGGTTCCGGCTTCCGGAAGAGACAAGGAGATCGTTCATGCAAGTTGACCGCGTCGAGGTCTTTCACGTCGCAATGCCGCTGATCTATCCGTTCCGGACAGCGTTCGACAACACGAGCACTGTTGAATCCGTGCTGGTGAAGATGCAGGGCGGGGGACTAGTGGGGTGGGGCGAATCGGCGCCGTGGTCGCCGCCGCTGTATTCGCCCGAACACGCCGGCGGCGCATTCATGATGATACGCGACTTCCTCGCGCCGCGGCTCGTGAAGCAGGACATAGCCTCCGGCGCGTTTCTGCAGGAACGGCTGGCGCCGTTCAAGGGCAACTATTTCGCCAAGGCCGCCCTCGACCTTGCCTGGTGGGACCTTTATGCGAAGACGCGGAACGAACCGCTATGGAAGACGATCGGGGGAAGGGGACCAGTGGTGGAAGTTGGCGCGGATATAGGGGTAATGGATACCCTCCCGCAACTGCTGGCGGAGATCGAGAAAGCACTTTCTGCCGGGTTCAAGCGGGTGAAACTGAAGTACAGGCCGGGCTGGGAAGTGAACATGGTGGAAGCCGTGCGGAACCGTTTCCCGTCGGCCGTGTTTCACGTGGACTGTAACAGCGCCTATACCCTCAAAGCGTTGCCGATGTTCCGGGAACTTGATCGGTTCGGGCTGGCCATGATCGAGCAACCCCTGGCGCATGACGACATAGTCGACCATGCCGCCCTGGCCCGGGAGATCAAGACGCCGGTGTGCCTGGACGAGTCGATCGTGTCACCGGTGCGCGCGGAGCAGGCGATCCGCATCGGGGCATGCAGGTGGGTGAACATCAAGCACGGGCGGGTGGGCGGACTTACGCAGGCCCTTGAAATACACAGGATCTGCAAAGCGGCCGGCGTGGGTAACTGGATCGGCGGAATGCTCGAGTCCACGGTGGGGCAGGGCTTTGCCCTTGCGCTTGCCACGCTGGAGAACGTCAGATATCCGGCGGACGTGTTTCCCACGAGCCGTTTCTACAGGGAGGATCTTGGCGAACCGGCGCTGGATCTTTCGGGTCTGTCGCAGATGACGATACCCGACGTGCCGGGGATGGGTTTCTCGCCCCATGAGGGACGGTTGAAGAAGCTTGCGCTGCAGAAGGCGACGGTGAAGTGATGGGGGCGGCTGCAGCGGACGGAGGCGGAACCTCGGGCCGTAGCGCGAATTATCGACTGTAGGCCGGGGCTGTGCCCCGGCGGAGATGCGCCGGACACGCAGGTCCGGCCTACGGTCGGCTTCAGGGAGGGGTGTCGTGATGCGAGTTGTGCTGTTCAGCATGAATGATTTCGGGAAGCACGCGTTCGAGGCACTGGTGGGGGCGGTTGATCTGGTTGCCCTCTTCACGGTCAGGGAACGAGGGAAGCATTACATGGACGTGACCGACTTCTCCGCACTCGCGGCGAAGCACAAGGTGCCCCTGCACAAGATAGAGAGTGTGAACGACCCGGATGTAGCGGAGCGTGTCAGGGCGCTGAAGCCCGACTACTGCATGACGATCGGGTGGAAGCAGATAGTCAAGGACCACATGCTGGCTATACCGCGGGTGGGGTGGATAGGCGGCCATCCGGCCTGGTTGCTGCTGAAAGGTGAACGTTCCGATCCGTCGGTACTTTCCGCGCCCGGCAATGAGCCGCTCCAGTATGCCATCCGCGGGGGATACAGGAAAACCGGCATGACCCTGTTCTGGGTGAAATCGAAGATAGACGCGGGAGAGGTGTTTGCCCGTGGTGAGGTGGAAATGGATGTCGACCACGAGACCTCCGCGACCCTCGTGCAGAAAATCGGCAAGGTCACCGGTGACCTTCTTCGCGCGAACATGAAATCGCTGCTTGCGGGCAGCCCGCCGCGACTGCAGCAGGAACTGGAACATACGCAGCCATACATGAAACCGCTGCATGCCGATGACAACAGGATTGATCCGGCGGCGCCGGCGGAGGCGACGTATCGACTCATCCGGAGCTGTATCTACCCGTACCCGAATGCCTTTATTGAACTGCACGGGCAGAGGATCTACGTGGAACAGGCGCGTATGGAGAAAGGCGTGTTTACGGAGATGAAGGTTCGCGTGGGCGGAACGCCGTGGGGGGTATAGCGAAGAGCAGGACAGCTTGAGCGGGAATAGAAGGGCGAGGCAGCGCCTCGCCCCTACCATCTGGGCCGGAAGGAGAAGCAGGGCGGAGCGCAGGTAGGGGCGACCCGCTGGGTCGCCCATGCGACAGCCTGGCTACTTATGTCGTTGGAGGTCTATCAGCATCGAGACTGCCTATGAAAACCATCAGCAACAAGTGCGTCAGTCTTTCGGTCGACTCCAGGGGCCGCCTTGTGAGTCTCAAGAACCTGCAGACAGGTACTGAACTGATCGAGTACGGGAATGTGGCGGAAGGATGGCGCCTCGTCGTTCCCTCCGGGCGGCACACGATCGACATGCTCTACGGGTCGCAACAGGAACCAGCTTCAATAAACGTTGAGAAGACCACTGGTGGGCAATCCCTGGCGGTTGTCTACAGGGGCCTTCGCGCCGGCAGGCGCAAGTTGCGGATCAGCGCGTGTTTCCGTTTTGAGCTTCAGGCCGATGAACCTTTGATCAGGGCAAGCGCGGAAATCGTGAACCACGGAGAGTACGAGGTCTCCGAAGTGGAATTCCCGGTCATCGGCGGGCTTGGAGGGTTCAAGGCAGCCGGCGGCGGGAAAGAAATTCAACTGATGCATATCCACAGCTGGCGCCGGTACGGGCGATTTGCCGGTGACCTGTTGAACAATCCCCTCCCGGATACCGGGCGCGAATCGGATCAGTTCGTGCGCGAGCATGAAACCGCCATGTGGGAGGATGAAAACCGCGGGCGGTCCGGGTTTGATTTCTACGGGGCAGACGAGGGCATGTACGTCGGCTACAATACCGATAAGCCGCAGGACTTCGTCCTGAAGGCCGAGCGATACCCAAAGAGCGTGCCGCGGGGGACGCTCCATCTCTATCCGCCGGGTACGCCTAAATGGCTCAGATTGTGGGGTGTGCACGTGGCGCGCGTTGGGCCTGGGCGCTCATGGAAGTCTGAGCCTGTCACGCTCAGGTTGCACAAGGGCGACTGGCATGACGCGGCCACCTGGTACACCGCAAACTGCATGCCGCGCTACAACTATGTGCGGCCACCAGCGTGGATGGATGATTTCGTCGGGTGGGCCGAGATCATAGGCAACCTCTACACGGGTGAGGCCTTCCATGATTTCAAGACCTGCACGGACAAGGCGATTGCCGACAAGAAGGTGACCGGGCTGGATCTGCTCTTCTACTACGGCCACACAAACCTTGGCGCCGAGGGCGCCGACTATGACCAGGCGCCGTCAGTTGCCATGGGTGGGGAAAAGGGGTTCCGGCGGATGCTGGACCGGCTTCACGCCAATGGAATCAGGGTTATGCTGCTTGATCATCTTCATCGCTATATCAACCGGGACATACCGGAATACAAATCGAAGAAGCTTGAGCGTATGGCGATGCTTGATCCGGCAGGCAGGCCTGTAGAAAGTCGCTGGTGGAAGGAGACGGTGTTGTCGTGCAAGCGGTTGGAAGGTCCCACGCCGGTCTGGATAGAGATATGCCCGTCATGCAGGGAGTGGCAGGAGCATTACCTGGACCACGTTCGGGCGATGATTGCGCGCGGCGTGGACGGGCTGGAGCTTGATTGTTTTCATACGGGCGCCTGTTACAGCCGCAACCACGATCACAAACCGGGTGAAGACATGCTTGCGGCAAAGATCGATTTCCTGGGGCGTGTGCGGGCCGAGGCAAAGCGATTGAATCCTGATTTCTTTCTTGTCTGCGAGACGATGTACCCGCCGACGCGCGAAGTGTGTGACGCGTGGTACTCGAACAGGTACCCGGATGAGAATGGGCGCATCCACCGCTTCATGTTCCCCGACTTGCGTCAGCAGACCGTGCTTGTCGGGAACTACACGTACGATGAAGTCAACAAGGCACTGATGCTCGGGATCGGTGTTGAGACGGAGATCTGGGGTCTGAGGAAGACCACACTGGAGGGGTGCCCGGAGCTTGCCAGGTACATCGGGCAGGTGAATGTGCTGAAGCGGAAGTACGGAGACATACTCATCCGGGGGACCTTCCGCGACACGCTGGGGGCCGACGTCAAAGCGCCCGTCGGGCGCCTGACCTGCTATTCCGTGCTGGATGGCGGAGCGGCCGGCAAAGCGCTGGTTCTACGTAATCCGTCCATGGTGCCCTTGTCTGTCCATGCCCGGCTTGATGATGTTGCCGGCAGGCGTCTTGTCCTTACCCGGCCCGGCAGACCGGAGCAGGCAATTCGAAGGCAGCCGGTGCGGATACAGCTTGGCTGCTACGGCGCGGCAGTCATCCTCGCGCTGTGAGGTCGTGCGGCACGTGCAAGCTTTGCGACTTTGCGCCTTGGCGTGACAAATCTTCAGAGTCTCACGCAAAGACGCCAAGACGCAAAGGGGAGGACAGGACGAAACCGACTACGGTTGCCTTGAGTCTGCCAGGGTGCGGCGCATGGCCAAGCGGTACTTCCGCGGAGTCTGGTTGCAGATGCGGCGGAAGGCGATGTAGAGGCGGCAGACGGTGTTGAACCCGCTTTGTCTCGCAATCTCCTCTATCTTGAGATCGGTTGTAACGAGCAGTCTCTGCGCCATTGAGACGCGTATCCTGGTGAGGTAGTCGACGATGCTCATCCCGCCGATTCGTTTGAAGAGGCGCATGCCGTAGCTCGGGCTGAGGCCTGCCGCAGCCGTCACCTCGTGTACTTTCAGCCCACGGTTGTAGTGTTGCGCGATCGCAAGGGCCATCTTCTCAAAAGCGCCGGCATGCTCGTCGGCATCTCCCGGACCATGGGACGCCGCACCGGAGGCGAGCGACCTTGCCATCAGGCGGAGCCGGCGCTGGAGATCGAGCAGGACAATTTCGCGGGAAGGGCCGCTGTTCTCGTCCATCAACGTTTGCCAGTGCCTCATGAGAGCTGCGTCCGTGCATGGTTCGCGGCGGGGAGGCTCCTGGACGATCTCGCCCCTGAGGATGGGATCCATCAGCGCTGGGGGCAGTTGCCACTCGAGAACCCACGGCAGGGGCACATGGAGGGAGCGGGAAAGCATGACGGGTGTTGCCTTCAGGATCCCATGCGGCAAGGTTCCCCATAGGATTGCCAGGCCGCCCGGGACGAGCCTGTAGCGTCTTCTTCCGAACAGGACGGTGATCCTTCCGCGTTCCAGCAGAACGACCTCGATCTCGTTGTGCCAGTGAAGCGGCCGGTGCGACGGGGATTTCGCCGACTCCATGAAGAAGCCCGGTTCCCAGAAATCGACATGCGCCGCAGCCCCTGCCGCCGCCTTTCTCATGAAGGCAGGATAGTATAGAAAAATGGCAGAGAACAGCACTGTTTTTGATGAACATGTTTATGGGGGCAGGTGTAGTGTGCGGGTTACGCAGAGGAGGAACCGCACATGACCAAGATGCCAGCCCGTGAACCCGACTTCAAAACCGCATGCACATGGTGGGACGACCTGCCCAATGTCTGGACGCCGATCGGCTGGCGCGAACACATGCTGCGGTTCAGCGTGCTGTGGAACGGCACAGTCTTCGGCAAAACCAGTCTCAACCGTCGCACGGAGAAATACGACAACCAGGATGTCCAGCTGGGGTTTGCCCCCCACTGGACCAACTGGTGGAGCGAATGGCCGCACTCGTACCTGAGGCATGATGATCGCCAGGTGACCCAGGGGTGGGTGGACCACGATGCTCCCGTGCTCTGGACCGAATGGGCAAAAGACGGTCTGCTGTTGCGCCAGTACGTTTTCGCCCACGTTCCAGACGGACAGGAACTGAAGACGGGGATCGAACCGCTCTTTGCATGGATACGACTGACGGTCCACGAAACTTGCGAAGCGCTTCCGCTTGAGGACAAACACGGTTTCAACCTGCTGCTGCACAGGCCGCACCTGAGCGCCGGGATGAGCCCGCGTGACAACATACAGATATGGGCGCACGGCAATCCGAAGGACAAGCAGTTTGCCGACGTTGCCGACTACAAGAAGGGCATCTTCACGTACCCCCGGGCACTGAAGGCAGATTCGGCCGCGTACGATGCGCGGAAGGGCCTGCGGATTCTCGAACCTGACGGCCGCGTACGGCTCGCAGTTGCACCCGGCGGCAGGAACGTCACTGCGGAATTCTTCGACCCGAAGAACGAAGACAGCCGTCCCTGTCACCGTCTGTATCTCCAGATGCCGGCACGCAAGGGTGCATCAGTTGACATACTGTTCCCTGTGCTTCCGTGCGATCGAACGACATTCGACAAGGAACTGGCGCTGGGTTACGACAAGGCGCTCAAAGAATCCGGGACCTTCTGGCGCGGGATCACGGCCAGTCGTACGAGCATCCAGGTTCCGGAACGTGAAGTGAATGAGGCGATACGGCACAGTATACGTTTCAGCAACGTCCTGAGCGAGCGGAACCCGGATACCGGCAGGCTCTGCAAAATAAACGGCTCTTGGGCCTATGCGGACCTGTGGACCACGCCCGGCGCGATGGACCTGGCGATGATGATGGATACCCTCGGCCAGCATGCCGCCGTGGCACGCTACATGGACATATTCCGCGAGGAACAGGGTACGGTGGTTCCGCCCGGCGATGCGTTCTCAAAGCATCCCGGGTATTTCAGTACACCCGCGCTGTATAAATCCATCGACTGGCTTTCCGATAACGGGGCTGTTCTATGGACGATATGCATGCACTACCTGCTCTCCGGTGACCGCGAGTTTCTCAAGCGGTTCACCGATGCCATTGTGAAGAGCTGTGAATGGATCAAGGAAATGCGGGCGAAGAAAGGACACGGCGGCTACGAGGGAGTGTTGCCCCCGGCGGTGGCAACCGATGCGCGTACGAAGATCCAGGCTGTCTGGTCCATCGGCTGGAACTACAAGGGGCTCTGTGCGGCCGTCCGGATCCTCAGGGAGATCAAACACCCGCGCGCCGCGGAGTTTGAGGCGGAAGCGGCTTCGTTCCTTGCGGACTACCACAAGGCACTGCGTGACAAGTGCCGGAAGATGCCGACCTGGACAGATGCCCGCGGGAGAAAGCGGCGATTCGTCCCGACCGCGCTGGCGGGCGACGAGAAACAGGAAAGCAGGCACGCATTCTACCTCGACACGGGGCCGCTGTTCCATGTCTTCGCCGGGCTCATGAAGGCAGACGATCCGTTGATGAAAGACACGATCGCCTGGTTCCGGGAGGGGCCGCAGGCAAAGTTCTTCAGGCACGATTCCAGTTGCTGGCAGATTCCTGCCCTGGACCACGAGATGTCCAGTTGCGAGCCGTGCTACTCATGGAACGTCTTCTTCCCCTGGCAGGAAGGCGACAGGCAGAGATTTCTCGAGGGAATGTACAGCCTGTTTGCCGGCAGCCTTTCGCGCAAGACATGGATAAGCTGCGAAACGCGAGGCGGCATTACCGGCAACGTGTTCTCCGCCCCGCTGGGTATCTACATGGCGAGACTTGCCGTGATCGATGACCAGATTGCCGACGGTGAGCTTCACCTGCTGCGGCTCGTGCCGCTGGCCTGGCTCAAGCCGGGTGACGTCAGCCGGTTCGAGAGCATGCCGACAGAGTTCGGCCCGGTGACGCTGCGAACGAAGATGTCAAAGGATGGCAAAGCTTTGGCAGTCGAATTCAAGCCTGACTTCCGCGCAGAGCCGCGCCGGGTGGTGCTGCATGTACCGCCTGTGGCCGGCCTGAAGAAGATGACGGTGAACGGCAAGCAGGCAGATGCGGGGAAGAAACAGATAGTGATCAGTGGACAGTGATCAGTTGATCTGGACTGATACTGAAGGGCGAGGCGGCGCCTCGCCCCTACCGTCCAGGGGGACGACAGGCGGGATACGAAGTGCAGGTAGGGGCGACCCGCCGGGTCGCCTTTCCGAGAGCGTGTGCTGTAACCGGGAGGTCACGATGAATGTCGTATCTATCATGGCGCACCAGGACGACGAGATGCGGTGTCTCGGAACCATGCTGAAATGCAGGGACCGCGGCGATAAGCTGTTCTTTGTGACTGTTACCGACGGCTCTGGCGGTTTTGTACAGAAGCCGGACATCAGCCGTGAAGAGGGCGCCAGGATCCGGCATGACGAGATGTCGGCACTGGCCAAAGCCGTAGGAGGCGAATACGTCAACCTGCGCGAGCAGGATGAATTCCTGTACGATACTCCCGCGACGCGGCATGCCGTCCTGGAAGCAATCCGAAAGACGCATGCTGACCTCATATTCACGCACTACGCAGACGATTACAACCTTGACCACACGACCGTGTACCAGCTCGTAAGGCACTGCGCGATGCACTCCTGTCTGCCGATGCAGAAGACGGACTCACCGCCGCTCAAGGCGCATCCGGCGATATTCTGTATCGAGCCGCACGGGCCGATTCCCTTCCCCGCGACGCACTTTGTGGACATCACGGCGTACGAGGACCGCAAGATCGAACTGCTCAAACTGCACCGGTCCCAGGAGACGGCCATGCAGATGTCGGTCAAGGCCGGGTTCGACAGGCTGTGCCACCGTCCTGATGCATACTGGGGCGAGAAGGCGGGCTGTGAATATGCCGAGTGTTTTGTTGCCATGCCGGCCCGCGGGGCGGTGAAGCCGTACTCGGTGTTGCCGTGATGGGAGAGGCTATGCAGCGCACTCGAACTTCGCTTTCTTTGCTGGCTTGGTGTTCAAAGAATTCCGGAACCGGAAAGTTCTGCCACGGGCGGACTCGCCTACGGCGAGGAACACGAAGCTAGCGAAGGAATGAAGGTTGGAGCGGAGCGCCGTGCAGATGGAGACACCATGAAGCGTAATAGCAAAGTAAGAATCGGCCTGATCGGCGCAGGTTGGATAGGGCGTCATCACGCCGGCAATATAGTGAAGAATCCGGCTGCGGAACTGGTTGCCGTTACGGATGTGAACGACGCCAACGTCGCGAAGCTGCGCCAGGAAACGGGGAAGGATCCTGCCGTCTACAAGGATCATCGGGAGATGCTCAAGGCGGATATTGATGCCGTTGTCGTTGCCTCGCCGAACAGCTACCACGCGGGCATGTGCCTGGATGCCGCGAAAGCGAAGAAGCACATATACTGCGAAAAGCCGATGGCCATAACGCTGGCCGACTGTCGCAGGATTCGCGACGCGGTGAAGAAGGCAAAGGTCAAGTACCTGATTGGCTACCACAGGCGCCTCAATCCTCTCTACCAGTACATTCGAAAGGGAATGCAGGACGGGCAGTTTGGCAAAGTGTTCCTGGTGGAATCGGACTACATACACCACATCCCTGGTGACTGGGACATCTGGTCATGGCTTGGCAAAGAGGGTGTGGCCGGCAGCCTCTTCCATGCCGGCAGCGGACATAACGTGGACCTGATTCGCTACTTTGGCGGCGAAATCGTGGACGTGGCCTGCATGAAGGGGATCTGCATGCCGCGGAAACAGCAGGTCGAGACAGAAGACACTGCCATCGCCATCTTCCGGTTTGCCGGCGGGGCAGTCGGGAAAGTCCATTTCTGTGTCGGGCCCGTCTCGCCTTTCCAATTCAATTTCCGGCTGTACGGCACGCGTGGAACCGCGTTGAACAACAGGATATGGTTGGACACGATTCCCAGTTTTGCTGACGCGGGGCACGAGAACGACTGCATCGAGTTGCCGGGAACATGGATTCCAGACAACGTGCAAGGGGGCATCTCGGAACCATGGGGCAAGCTGATGGATCACTTCGTTGACATGCTGGTGAGCAACGTGCCGTGCATCAACGATGTGTCGAGCGCCTACCAGACTTCGCTTGCCTGCTTTGCGGCGATGGAGGCGGCGCGGAAGAACAAGGTGGTCAGCCTGAAGGAGATGGCGTGATGAACTACGGACCTTTTGCCCGACAACTGCGGACACTGGGAAAGGCTGAGTTGGCCAACCTGAGTGAGGTGCTGCGGCGCGGTCGGATGAGCATATTCTTCAACGAAGGGGGATTTGTTGAGCGGTTCCAGGGCGCGTTTGCTAAATACACGGGCGCAAAGCATGCGCTCGCCCGCTGCAACGGCATGTGCGCCCTGGCAGAGGCGGTGAGCGTCAGCGGCGCGAAAGCCGGCAACGAAATTATCTGCGATCCCGTGGTTCATTTCGGCGGCTTGGCAGCCCTTTACTGGAACTGCATACCCCGTTTTGCCGATATCGAGGCCGATACCTACTGCATGGACCCGGCTTCGCTGGAAGCGAACATCACGAAGAACACGAAAGCAGTCATAGTGACCCATCTCTGGGGGTTGCCGGCGCGTATTGATGAGATCCGGGCCATCTGCCGGAAACACGGGCTCTTTCTAATAGAGGACTGTGCCCATGCCGTGGGGACACGATGGAAGGGCCGGCATGTCGGTACTTTCGGCAACATCGGCATGTTCAGTTTCCAGGAATTCAAGCAACTTTCCACCGGCGACGGCGCTATGAATCTCGTGAATGACGAGAAACTGGCCTGGAACATGGAGAACGTCTGGAAATTCTCCGGTGAGAGCCCGGCGATGATGACGCTTAACTGGCGCATGAATGAGATGACCGCGGCGGTCGGGCTGGCGCAGCTTGCGAAAGTGGATCGCATCGTCAAGGGTACCTATAATGCAAGCCTGAAGATCCTCAACGATGCTATTGCCGGATGCGAATGGCTCAAGCCCAGGCTGGTGCCGAAAGAGGCAACGCAGGCCGGTTACTGGTTCGCCTGCACATGGCAGGGCGACAAGTACGGCATGGATTACCGGCGCTTCAAGAAGCTCAATGAGAAACTAGGCATCGGGTTACGGTTCGGCTTTAACGAGACTGCGCCGTACCAGTTCGAGTTCTTCCGCAAGGGTGACATCTATGGCAACGGCGTCCCGTACCACACCCCGCCTTTCACGAAGGTGAGCAAATACCGTTACCGCAAGGGGCTTTGCCCGGTCGTGGAAGACGTTATGCCCAGGCTGGTGACCGTGAACCTGATATTCATGTCCATTCCCGAAGCAAGGCGGACAGCCGCAAAGCTCCGGCAGGCAATTGCCGTAATGAACAGGGGATAGATTCGGCCAGGTGTCCTGGCGCCTTGGTGTGAGACATTCAGAATCCTCACGCAGCCGCCTTCGTCCGGGAACTACGGCGGGCCAGGAAGCCGCAAACGCATGGCAGCAACATGAAGACGGTTACTATTGGCGATTTCCGGCTTCTTTTCGAGCAGGGTGGGAAGCTACGTGGCCTGCAGGCCGCGGGCGGGCACGAACTCCTCCACCAGAGCGACTATCGTTTTGACTGCGGTGAGGGGCGCGGCTTTGTGCCGGGCGGTTGGGACGAATGCTTTCCAACGATTGACCCGTGGGGAACAAGCCCGGTTATGGGCGAACTCATCGGTTCTGTACCGGCACTGTCTGTTGCGCGAAACAGGGTCCAGCAGATATGGGAGAACAAGAGTTACCGTGCAAGCCGGGCGTTTTCCTCAACCGGACCCGATAAACTCGAGATGACCTTCTCGGTCGAGAACAGAACCGATAGAACTCGTGAGTTTCTGTGGGCCAGTCACGCCCTGTTTACGTTGCATGGGCTCGAGTCGGCGGTCCTGCCGGACGGAGACATGTTACGGAATTTCAGCCTGGATGGCAGTTGCCGGAAGTCATTCGTGAAGGCCGGACCACCAGTGGTCATGAAATGGGGCTGGGGATCTGTTCGTCTTGAGTCTGATCAGCCGTACTGGGGAATATGGCTGAATCGCGGCGGCTGGCCTGCCGGTGCGCCTGCCGGCTTCGGATGCGTAGGCATTGAAGCAACCAACACGGCTGGCGAGATTCCCGCGGGAAGTCTGGTGCAGCCTGGCGCCTGTTTCAGGGGTCGGGTTACGCTGGTCCTATAGTCGGCCTGCAGTCGGTTGCAGTTGGACAAGATCCCGCGGGGTACGGTACGGTATGGCCCGGTTCGTATGGTTTCCCGTGTCATGAAACAGGCGTGCATCAAATCCTGGATCTGCGGAGTATTCCTGTTTCTTTTGTTCATCGGGACGTCTGTCGGGACCGATGTCGATATCAAGAAGCCGGCGTTGCAGGCAATAAGAGACCGGCACCTCAAAGATCTCGAGGCAGCAGAAACGCAGCACCGCAAGTCTCTCCATGAAATCCTCAACCGGCAGCTGGCTTCCGCTCGCAAAGAAGTAAGCGCGAAGAGCAAAGCCGGCGGGGATGCGATTGCTGCTGCAAGGGCTAAGGTCACCTGGTTGCAGGAGTGCCTTGCATGCCTTGTACCGTCAGAACCGTTCAATCCACCGCCGGTGACTCGGCCTGAAGTTGACAGTGTCTCTCTCGTTGTCTTCCAGGAGAGAATGCGTATCCAGGACGAGTATACCAATGCCGTGGCCAGGGTACGTGTACAGAGCCTCGCCGAGGTCAACAAGGCAACGGGTGGGCTCCCGGCCGGTGAGGCCGAAGCCGTTCTTGCCCGGCTGCTGGCGCCGCCGGAACCGACGCCGCCGATGACCCAGCCGGCGCCGACGAATGCGCCCCCTGTGGCGGAATACTTTGCCTCGTCCGGTGAGATGGATAAGTGGATGGCTGTCGGTCAATGGTCGACTGAGCTCAAGGACGTTGATGTATTGTCCATTCCGGTCAGCCGGTTCGGTGCGGATGTGGAGGATGCTTGCGAGAGTCCAACGGCTGGTACGATCAAGTGGATCTACAAGGCGAAGATGCCATTCACACCCACTGATGCGCGCCAGTATCGCCTCCGCAGGTTGCCCGACCTGGAACCGGTGGATGTACTCGAATGGCCGACCAGCGCAAACGAATTCATGCTGGTAGTGCGCACACATCCGGCTGCTGCCGGCAAGGTGGCCGGCCACGGTTTCGAAATCGAAGTTGATGGCGCCAAAGTAAAACCTGCGCCCAAGAAGTCCGCCAGGCCATGACTGTTGCCCGCATGTCTCCAGTTTTGCAGTGGGGCCGGACCTTGCCTGCGGTGAGCCTGTCGAGCCGCGTCCGGGCCCTGTGAGCGGCCTCAGGCAAACTCAGGCCCTGCAGCGTCCGTTTCAACCTTATTCTGGTTTCCTTTGTACGCACGCAGTATGTTATCCGCGAAAGTCATGCAAATTACCATTCCAGATGCGGCGCTGAGAGACGCTGTACAAACTGTTTGCCATGCCGTTCGCGACACCGGGGGAAAGGCGTTCCTGGTTGGCGGATGCGTACGCGACGCCCTGCTGGGCCGCGCCGTCAAGGACATCGATATTGAAGTGTTCGGGCTCGAGCAGGAGAAAGTTCGGAACCTGCTGGGGCGGTATTTCAAGGTAGACCTCGTTGGTGAGTCTTTCTCGGTGTTCAAGCTGGGTGGTCTGCCGGTTGATGTCGCGCTGCCAAGACGTGAGAGCAAGACGGGTCTCGGGCACAAGGCATTTGACGTGGTAGTGGACCCGGTCCTTTCTTTTGAGGATGCCGCTGCCCGCCGTGATTTCACAATCAACGCCATGCTGTTCGATCCGCTGGAACAGTCACTGGTGGACCCGTTTCACGGTCAGGCTGACCTGGAGGCCCACGTATTACGACATACCTCGGATCGATTCGTTGAGGATCCGCTTCGTGTACTTCGCGGGATGCAGTTTGCCGCCCGATTTACACTCACGCTGGCGGCTGAGACGGTTGACATCTGCCGGACTATGGGAATGGAGGGGCTGCCCCCTGAACGCCTGTTTGAGGAATGGAAGAAGCTTGTTCTTCTCGGGGAACGGCCGTCGGGCGGCCTGGAGTTCCTTCGTGCAACCGGGTGGCTCCGGTATTATCCGGAACTGACGGCACTGGTGGGTTGCGAACAGGAGCCGGAGTGGCATCCGGAAGGCGACGTGTGGGTACACACTCTCAAGTGCATGGATGCTTTTGCCTTGGAGCGGGTGGGGGACGAGTGGGAAGACCTGGT